>Ga0153984_1000100_pt1 | contig 11437 bp, 10 predicted proteins | sample TSGA068MetaG_FD_102271 | JGI IMG/M metagenome (GOLD analysis project Ga0153984, IMG submission 102271) | Attine ant fungus gardens microbial communities from Georgia, USA - TSGA068 MetaG | ecosystem: Host-associated > Fungi > Mycelium > Unclassified | place: USA: Georgia, Alexander Wildlife... | reverse complement strand
CTCTTGGATAACCACCCATATATTGGTCATTATCGTCATGCCTATGAACTTATTAGGGAAAAGCTAGTTGAGAAGCAGGAGGAGATCACAACTAGGCTACATGTGAATTTACAACAGGATCAAAGAACTCATAATCTGCCTACTGCTAAAGAAATTGCAGTTATCATTTCTGAGAATGGGGTACATCATATATTAGATAATAGAAATGTGGTATTATAGCTGAGAGGAGAACGACTTAAACAGATCAGCTGAAACAGTCCTTTATATTCTGCTCTTCATTATGTTCTGTTGTTTCCAAAGGGAGAGAATGGGTGGCATCCAAGAATTCCAATCTGTAGTGCTCAACTTAGAGAACAAGGAGAAAATGCAAGGCAAAGGAATAGAGAGGAACATGCTCGCTCACAGGTGGTGTCTGATACATACTACTATGCCTATTGTCTTCATATCAAAGATGGTCCTTAGCCATCTCTCTTCTATGGTGGAAAGCTGTTCCAGCAGTTTGTAGTTGATGCATAGGCAAATTGTAAACAGAGAAAACTTAACTGGGCTAGAATACATCAACATACTCTTAGATCTGAGCTCTACCAGGGACTACAGGATGCTGCTATGCATAATAGGCATAATGGAGAAGATGTTGGGCCTTTGGGACACAAACTCATTCTTCCTTCTTCTCATATAAGGAGTCCTAGGTTTATGACCTAGCTGTTCCAGGATGTTATGACCATTTGCAGACACTTTCACAAACCAGACCTCTTTCTTACTATGACTGCTAATCCCAAGTAGTCTGAAATTATCCATAGTCTCTTTCCTGGGCAAATAGCTACTGATTGTCCTGACATTGTATCATGGTATTATGCTGCAGGCGAATTTTCTGTGAAAGATAATATTTGATACACTTTATAACAATAGATTCTCAATTAGAATTTGCTCTAGAACCCTTTCTATATCCTCAGAACATAACATTATATGATGAGTATATTGAGCAAGTGATAATCAACCTAGAGCTTGTGTTGAGACCTTAAGAAGCAATTAAGATGAACTAGCATTGGATTACTAAGAGAGTTACTAAGGAACTATGCTCTAGATCTACTTTTGGATAGACTAACTTAGAAAGATGGTAAACTTGTACTCTAGGACCAGTACTACTCAGATGAAGAACTTAGACTGATAGACTTTGTGCTTGTAAATAAGCATTGATGGCATTAGATCAATTGTATTTAGATAAATGACCTCTAGGACATGACTTGGAGATACTAGACATTTATTGGGACTTGCTGACTGTTTAACAGATATTTGAAGAAGTCCAAATTACAAAGTAGCATCAAGAGTATGATAGGGGAAGCCAGAAGAATATTCTAAAAGGAAGTGGCGATGAAGACGTATCATATTTGATGGGAAGGACTTGGTAAGAGAACACATCACCACAAAGAAAGGAGAGGGCCGCATCATCAGTAGGATTTTGGGAGGACTTAGGAGAGAAAGGAGTCAATGGAATCCTAAAAGTAGTAATAGTTTCCTTTTTATATCTCATTTCTTGAGTTTTAGCCATTTGTAATATCTTTAATATGGTATCCAGAGTGCAGTTGGATTGGAGAAGAACCTCTTGACTCCTACCTTTATCTACACTATCTCTGGAATCATGAATACAGATCTAATGAGAGTAAGAAAACTAGAACTAGTGAGATGTCTTGAGAAGAACATGGAATATACCCAGAACTCGATCTAGGGAGAAGACACAGATGTAACTCGGGCAGGCTTCAGAGAGAATAACAGGCTGGGAAAGCTTGGTTAGGTGCACACTTGGATTGCATCACACCCATAAAGTTCAGTGTTAGGGGTGTAGACAAGGGGACAACTGAGTATGAAGGGTCCATGAGTGATTAACTAATTGTATTTTCTAGAGGAGCTTTTGTTACAATGTGTAAAGGTTGATATCTTAGGGAGGCTATGTAATGACAATCTAGAGAGATCTTACTATCCTTTCACAACCACCAATATATATTTTACTGGAGCTGCATATAATTCTTATTTCTCTAATTATTTATAAACCTTCAACTTTGATAATCTTCCCTTGGACCTTTAGCATACAATTGGGAGCTGGTACATCATTGTTTTATTTGTCCCAGTGTGCAATTCCCTTTTGCACCCTTTCAACACTAGAAATTAACCACTTGCTACATGTTTTTGGAATAGGCTTCTAGTTGTATGGTCAGCTGAAGAGTCTACATGATGGCATGGGAGTTCTAGGTAGTACTGTTGTATTAATAGCAAGCCAGACTACTAGACTAGGTAAGGGCAGTAGTGTCACAGTGCAAGACAAATGTATGCCTTAGAGATCCAACTATGGTGAGATTAACCTCAAGTAGATTTATTAAAAAACTTTATTATAATTTCTTTCAGTTACTTGAGTTCCTTTTTTCCCCCCCATTTCCCCTTTTTCAAGCTCTCTTTGTTCATTTGATCATCTCTCTAGTGTCTACTTGTTTAGTACACAATTGTGAAACATCTTGGAGATTCTATTACTTTCATTTGTTATTACCTTTGTTTTGTGATCAATTTCCTTTGATCCCCATCAGTGCTTGGGTTACTCTGAAGCTGATAATCAATATGCTCAGTTGCTGGAGATTAGTGCTAGGTCAACTATGGATAACAATAAGATGATTTAAGTTCCTTAGTCCATGGTTTGTGCTAATCTTAATACTCTTATTAATAGGATCTATCTAGGAATTAGCAATCCAAGAGCTCAAGATGACCAGCACTTCTTGGATTGCATTATTCTCTGTCCTAGAAATGATCAAGTCCATGATATCAATGAGGCTATTCTTCAACAGTTCAACCCAAATGCAGAGGTCCATATGTTGAGAAGTATAGACTCTGTATTTGAAGAAGATAGAATGCACCATGCTTATCCTACAGAGTTTCTTCAACAACTCAATGCTGGTGGATTGCCTCCTGCTTTACTTTGTCTTAAGGTTGGCTCTCTAGTTATCTTATTAAGGAACTTGAATCCAGGGGGAGGACTTTGTAATAGGACAAGAATGGTGGTGTTGAATATAAGGAGAAAGATGCTCCAGTGCAGGATTATCAGCAAAGACAGGAGATTTAGAGGCAAGGTAGTGTTGATTCCAAGGATTAGGTTATCACCCAATACAGAGACATTGTCTGTGCCACTCAAGAGACTTCAATTCCCAGTTAGGCTGACCTTTGCTATGACCATCAACAAGTCTCAAGGACAGTCAGTGGAGCATGTGGGGATTAATTTACAGACATCAGTGTTCTTCCATGGACAACTTTTTCAAGATATACTTCACCTCTTAACATCTCAGTACTTCTTCTAGAGCAGAGCCAAGAGAGTAGAAGAACACTCAATGTAGTATATAAAGAGATATTCAATAGCATTAGATTATAGATTGTATATGTATCTAACAATGGACTTGAGATTGATTTTTTATGATTTGAGAGATAAAGAAAGAAAACATAGCAGACTAACTATAATACAAACTTAATAATATAGTGTTACAGAAAGTAGACTGACTTTAACCTCACAGACTGTTGAAGAAAGAGAGCATAGTGACCTGACTTCAACACAACTTTAATAACATAGAATTAGTAGAGAGATTAAGCCAAACCAGAGGCTTAGATAAAAACCTTGTCTAGTATATATGCAAGAAAAAACATGAGAGTGATGCCTGCTGATTAATTGTACCTAAGCATTCCCACACCCTCTCTTTTCACTGAAAAACTCTATAAAATGCAAATAAATGCAAATAAAATAAAATAAAATCAGAAGAATTTGGAAGAAATTTGCAATTCACTTCATCCTTTTTTACTTTTGTTATAGCAAATTTTAAGAAACTATTCAATTATTATAAACCTTCTCTTTTCATAATTTAACCCAAATAGATATATGAGAGGAATATAACATGCACAAACAATGCCAGCTCATCATTGAGTTCACTTTCTCAAATCATAATTACTATTCCCCACCCTCCCCTGTCCTCCTCTTTGCTCTCTTATACCCCTCTACTCTCTCTATACCTTGACTGGAAGCTGGTGTTATGTCACTAGCAAAATTTTTTACAGAAATATAGCATGGGATACAAATTATACCCCTGAATTTCACTATTGGAACCCACTCTAGAGACCTTCTATATGCCCCAGACATAATCTAAACCCAAGATTAGGTACTTCTATTAGGTAGTTGCCAAGCTGTCACATGCTATAACAGCATATACCTTGGGAGGTAAGACTGATGAGCTAGTATCAGGTTTCTCAAATACAGACTCTCAATATTGAAACTCTAGAAATCAGAGGCTCAGGAATGTGAGATAATTTCAATCTAGAGCAAACTTAGACTAATATGATACCAAGATGGCAGATCAAAAGTCTATCAGTGACTAGTGATTCCATTACTACTGAACTCAGTTAGAAAGTGGACATGCTATTGGACTACACTTGTATTGTTAATGCTTAAATACACTGGCATGTGTTTCTAGATTGTATTCAGAGTAGAAGGAAGCTTGTTTGATGATCAGGGGACATTGGGCAGAAGTGAAGTATAGAGGTAGAGCAGAATCACATGGTCATGTCCAGAAGATATGGAGGACAAGGAGGTGATACCTGTCATGGTCACATGGCAGTGTCATAGAGATATGAGAGAGAGTAGTAGAATAAAGAAGTTTTCTTTTCTATTTATTTTGATTGAGTTTTAGGATTTGTACTATTCTAATATATTTCTCAGAGTGGAAATTGATGGAGAGAGTCTCCTTGGCCCTTGCCTTCATCTCAGAAGCTCTTGAGGTTGTAAATGCAATTCTCTTGAGTATGTAAGGGGTAATCTTGGTAAGAGGTTGAGTTGGTGAATATTTTCTACTATATATCCTATTCTTTCAAGAGACAAGACACAGCAGTTGCTTGGACAATCTTCTGTGAAGTAGCAGACCTGAAAAGCCTAGCTAATCATTGACTTAGATTGTATCACACCCATAAGGTTTGGTATGAGGGTGTGAATAAGAGCTTGATTAAGTATAGTAAGGCCCATGAGTAGTTTACTGACTATTCTACTAGTGAGCTTGTTACAGTATGTAAAGATGGACACCTTAGGGACACTATGCAAGATGGATCTAGATTGAACTCACCATCATTTTGTCTATTTTTACATTACAGATAAGCTATGCTTTTATATTTTAATTTTTTTCTGATATCCCTACTTTCTCCTTCTTTCCATGAACCCTTTAGCACACAATTGAGGACTATCACTGCCCTTGACTCTTGTTTGTTACAGTTAAATCCTTCTTTGCCTCTTTTATCTAGAGCCTACCATGAGGGGAGTTTCAGATTTGAGGGTATTCTCATTGATTCTGTTGTTTTTACTTTTACCTTATATTTGCCAAACTTTCAAACTTTACATCATTTTCTAGAGTGGAGTCTAACCCAGGACAAAGAACTAGGAGTCAACAGACTTCAACAGTATAGCAAGCTAGTTTAGCATCACTAGTCAATAACCTAGAACAAATTTTACATAGGAGGTATAGAAGAATAGATATACAAGCAGTAGATCTGAACCTGGAAACTGATACTTTAGGCTTTGCACTACTGATGCTTGGTTCCCCTTCCAATACCAAGCTAAATCCTTTTCTCAACTGCACCATAGATTTCTCTAGACCTGTAGTTTCTAGACAGTTCAGACTTTCAATTTTAGCTACAATTCTTGAAGAGTCTTTTATCAAGCATGATCTAAAGCCAGCTTAGCAATAAGTCAACAGTAATTCTCAGTCACCACTTATGCAATCCAACACTCTGACATCTGCCCTACTAATTACTTGACAAAATATGCCTTTAAAAACTTAGATACCTACTTCTCTTAGCCTAAGCACACCTAAGTGGGACAGACAGACAAAGAAGCTCAGGAACTTTCTCAGAATTGTAGAACAACTCTTTAGACTTGCAAAAATATCAGATGATAAACAAAAACTCGACTAGCTTATAAGCTATATTAAGGCAGATATAGCTGACCAATGGTTGAGCTTCCCAAAATTTGAGACAAGCCCTTGGAAACAGTTTCTAGATCACTTGAAAATAGAATATCCAGAGCTTATGAGCAAAGAACAAGGGACAATGGGACAACTGCACAAATTATGCAGAGAGTACTTAGAAATCTTCTTGTTAGACAAAGAACAGCTAATAGAATTCAAACAGCAGTTTATGTATATTGCCCAAAAATGTTTGAAACCTTCAACTATCACTGGAAACAGAGAGCTTGTTAAGCTCTTTGTCAGATCTTTAGATATCTTATTTCAAGATGCCCTAAATGCCAGATTAAGCATATAGGGTACCCTGAAGATCAACATACTAGGGAGGAGTTATATGGAAGACCCCTATGATCTAGAGCATATTATTTAGAAGGCAGCAGATCTCATCAATAAAAAGACAATTGCTAGGGCACTCAAATATATCCCAATGATTGTGTCTAAAAATAACAAGATAAACCCAGAATCTAGAGGACAGGTGTCATTCTCTAAAGAAGAATCAATAAGAAAGATAGAGCCTAATACAAATGTAAAAAGCCTACAACAGGAGATTAATACTTTGAAGACAATATATAAGATACAAGAGAAAACTAAAGAGAAAGACATGAGAAAAGTATGCAAGATACTGTTATGCTACCAGCAAATTTGTGGCAGAAAGTAGCATTTGATACATTTTATACTAATAAATTCCCAATCAGAATTTGCTCTAGAACCTATTATTAGTTCTTAGAACATACTAAAGTATTATATGAAATAGTGAGCGGGTTGAACTAGACCTAGAGTTTATGCAAATACCTTGGGAGGCAAGCAAGATAAGCTGGTATCAGGTTATAAATAGAGTCATCAAATGGAAACACTCTAGATCCACTGTTATAAACTTCATTTAGCTATATCTCTATCAATTCTTTAACAATTCTCACAGTCTTAATGGCTACAAAAAGTCCTTGAAAAGACCTTTTGATCAATGCCAGTCACATCTCGAGGCAATTAGTATTGGCCAAGATATTAAGCAGATCAACAGGTAACCACTATGTTACCATTTATTAAATCACTAATATCTTAGAAACTGCCATGATCAATGCTTTGGTTCTAGGCTCAGCAAAAGCCTTCTTCATAATGCTCAGAATGAGTATAAAACAATCTCAAGGCAATTAATATTAGTAGAGATATGAAGGCCTTAATATTTGCACATAGACTTTATTAATTACCTATAGATAGTTATCTGTCCTTTTCTTAGAACAAAGGATAGCCTCCATAAGATTAAGTTATCACTATATTAAGCACAAAGGCACTACTATATGTAGAACAATAGATAGTAGCATGTGATGATTTGTCCTAGTATACAGACTATCACAATTCTGTATATAAGAACTGCTTGTCTGAGAATTAGACCTCAGACTTAACAATATCTTTTATCACCATCTAAACTTTGCTTCTAAGACCCTTTGAGCTCTAGAATCCATAATCACAAATAAGTAAGTGACTATTTGTAATAGAGATGTGTCATTGATAGGAAGAAGTCAGGAGAGAGATGTGTAATCAGTAGGATTTTGGGAGAACTTAGAGCAAGAAGGAGTTGAGGGAATTCTAAAAGTAGTAATAGTTTTCTTTTTAAATTTTATTCCTTGAGTTTCAGAGCTTTGTAATAACTTTAATATAGTATCCAGGGCAAGATAAGGAAAAAAGAAGAACCTTTTGGTACTTATCTCCATCATTATTACCTCTGGAATTGTAAAATATGAAACTATTAAGTGTAAGAGTTTGGAGTTAGTAGAATGTCTTGAGAAGAACACAGAATATACCTAGAACTCGATCTAGAGAGAAATAGCAAATGTAACTCAGGTAGGCTTTAGAGAGGACAGTAGGCTGGGAAAGCTTGGCTAGGTGTACACTTGGATTGTGTCACACCCATAAGGTTTAGTGTTGGAGATGTAGACAAGGGGGCAACTGAGTATGGAGGGTCTATGAGTAATCAACTAACTGTATTTTCCAAAGGAGCTTTTGTCATGGTATATAAAGGTTGACATCTTAGGAAGGCTATGCAACAACAATCTAGAGAGATCTCATGTTCCTTTCATAACAACCAACTTATATTTTACTTGAGCTATGTATAATTTCTATTTTCTAGTTATTTATAACCTTTACATTTGATTATCTCCCCTTGAACCTTTAGCACACAATTGGGAGCTAGTACTATATCTTGTTGTTTGTCTCAGTATGCAATTCCCTTTTGCACCCTTTTAGCATGCTAGATAGTATCCATACACTGATCCAGACTCAAGGTCAGATGCAGAAAGAGATAGGAGGTCCATCAAATAGATATAGATCTGGACCATTACAGACAAGGCCACCTAGGCCATCTAGAAAATGTTTTTACTATTTTGAACCAAACCATTTGTTTATTTTCTGTCCAGCAAAAATAGAAGACAAGAAGGAAAGTTTAATTTTAGTAGACAAATTCACAGTCAGATTTGCAAATGGAGAACCTATTTTGATAGATCATAATATGTCCATTAAGGACTGTGTCAGAAAATACCTTCCATTCTCCATCACAGTAATGATGTGGGGTGACCCAGAACTAGAAACCTGCAGTGTATGGAATCAAGAACCTAACACTAGAGGAATTGTTATATTGTCTCAGCTAATAAGATAGCAACTAGAAATACAATCTAAATTAAGTGGACAGTCAGAAGAACTGTTCCAACTAAGAAAAAAAGTTGGTAGTCTCAAGGTCATGCTGCAGAAGATAAGCCTAGAGAGAGAGCTAACTCCTGAACCAGAAAAAGAAGACATAAAGTCATTCTTGAAGAGAATGGCTATAGAATACATTTAGACAAGAAAAGACCCTATACCTAGAAAGAGATTAGGTTTTTAGAGCCACAAATGAAGAAATCCCCCTTTGAAAAACAGATTTGCTTTCAAGGTAGTAGGATTTCAGAGGTGAATGAATAGAATCTAGATGAGGATTCTTTCTTGTCTACAAATGGAGAAGAAGAGACTTGTAGTAAATCTAGGATGTTGACTACAAGTCAGAAGCATGAGTTCCCTTATTGTAAGGTACCTACTCAAGTACTAGTAGTTGACATTCCACCTTTTCCAGCCAAATACTTTAGGCAAATTTCTCAAAAAAATTTATCTTTAAAGAATAAAACACCCATTGAGGAAAGAGTTAAGGCACAAGATATATTGGATAGAATGCTAGAAGGAGAGATGAAAGTTACTCCCAAAGAATTATGGGCTATAGTGCCAAAATTACAGGTAGCTCTAAAAGAAATACTAACAAGCAAGTAGTCAGTTAGAGAAGAATTGAACCAAGATCTAGAAACAAATAATAATTAGCCCCAACAGAAGTTAGTATCAGTTAATAGTTTAGAAAGACCAGAAAAGTGACAAAAGATAATTAAGATAGAAAATGAAGAAGTCATAGAAATTTGGGCTATGGCCGATCTAGTTCTATAGTTCTTAGAGAAACTAAGTCCAGAAGAACAAGAATATCAGGTTTTTACAATAGAAAAGAAAAGAAAGTAGAGAAATCAGCTCCCAACATGGCCTACCTTAGAGTTATGCTAGCTATTATTAATGGGGTTGGTGAAAAAGAGGTACTACTAGACAGTGGATCCCAGATTGTATTAACAACCAAGAAGGTTACTGTCATAAACAAAGTCATATGGGACCCAAATCTTAGCATACAGATGCAGAGTGCAAATAGATCTTGTCATAACTTGACAAAATAGCTAAGTCATTTTCTATTTTCATTTTCAATTTCCTTTTCCTTTTATTTAGTTGAATTACTACTATAAAGGTGAAGTGTAGGAAAGGGGTCACACATCACAGTCACAAACATGTGACAGGGAAGTCACATGACAAGTAGCATAAGGACTGTAGGAGATAAAGTGCATAGCCATAATAGTAGTTGTATATATAGTATAGAAAATCAAATGGAAACTCTATTGAGTTTTTCTTGTCAACTCGGACTTGGAGAGTGATTAAGTTGTCTCAGGCTAAGTTGCTACAGATCTCTTTCTAGAACATGTAGACTAGCCAAAAATATACTATTCACCTTAGGAGGAGTGATGGTACTGCTATAAGTCCATATTATGGAAGAGGTACCTTATACAGTTTTAATGGGGTGACTATTTGACTCTATTACAGAAAGTAAAATTATAAACAATCAAGAAGGAAACCAGACAGTGTATATCACCTGTTCAAACTCTGGAGCAATGGTCATAATACTAATTTATAAAAGAGAGATCTTACCTAGAAGGGTAGATGGACTAACAAATTTTTAGTAAACCTCAAGGAGTCTGAGATGTTTTACAGAGAAGAGGTTCCTTGCATAATCAGTCTAGATTGTAATGGAAATCCTTTCATCAGTAAAGTATTGCCTTTAGAAGAAAATGAGCTGATCCCAGACAAACTAAGAATACTATACTTGGAAAAGAGTACAAACTCCCTGAAACAAGAGGATAGCTTACTTCTAGATTGACTTCTACAAGAGATAAAAATGCCAAAAACTCATAAATGACAGTTAATGCTAGTTGAAGAAGAATTAAACAACCCAGACAACCTAGCCAAGATAGTGGACTGCTTTGCAAAGAAATACAAGCCAGTTACACTAAAGGTAAAGCTAATACTGGGGACCCTACCAGAAAGGTTTAGAATCACTAGAGAGATAATAGGAGATCCATTAAAGAATATGCCCAAACTATCAAAGCAACCACCTGAGTTTCAGACAAAGGAGCACTACAATTTAGACTATAAAGGAAAGCTAGATACAGTATATTCATCAGGATTCCTATGGCTAGAAGAAAGAAAGTTGATGTATTGGCTAGTAGCAGAACAGAATGAAGCCTTTGCATGGAATGACACAAAGAGAGGAAAATTCAAAAAGGAGTTTTTCCCACTAGTTGAGATACCCATAGTAGCCCATATTCCATGGGTAAAGAAACTGTTTAGAAGTCTACCTGCAATATATGAGAAAGTGTGCAAGATGATAAAGAGAAAGATAGATGTGGGGGTTTATGAGCCCTCTAATTTGTCATATTGATTTAAATGGTTTTGTGTAATAAAGAAAGATGGAAAAAGTCTCAGAATCATCTATAGCCTAGAACCACTGAACAGAGTGACTATAACTCACTCAGGTTTGCCACCAGCAACTAAGAAGCTGGCTATATACTTTGCAGGAAGAGCCTGTAGCAGTATATTAGATCTATATGTTGGTTATGATGAGAGAGAGTACTAGTAGAAAGGTGTAGAGACTTAACTATGTTTTAGATACCATTTGGTACACTTAGATTAGTGACCTTACCTATGGAATTGTCACAAACTTCATTCGGTCATATCTCCACCAATTCTTCGACGATTCCCACGGTCTCAAAGCCAGCTTAAAGCCCTTAAGAAGACCTTTT
>Ga0153984_1000098_pt1 | contig 11493 bp, 6 predicted proteins | sample TSGA068MetaG_FD_102271 | JGI IMG/M metagenome (GOLD analysis project Ga0153984, IMG submission 102271) | Attine ant fungus gardens microbial communities from Georgia, USA - TSGA068 MetaG | ecosystem: Host-associated > Fungi > Mycelium > Unclassified | place: USA: Georgia, Alexander Wildlife... | reverse complement strand
CCAAATTATTCGATCGCGTAGGCATTCTCTTTGGTAGGCCTTTCCTGACTCATCGCCTGGGACTTACTTTTTTTTCCGGGCCTGTTCATCAGGGGATCTTGCTAAGAGCTCCTATTCTCCTTCTATTTAGGCAAATTTCTGTTCGTGATGAAAGCGATTCCTATTCTTTTGCGGACCGGAAGGATTTTATGTTAAGACTAGATAAACATCTAAGAGTAGTAGAGTCTATTCCTTTCCGAAACTGTACGATTACGATGGTAGATTACTTACTCCGATCTACATCTCCTCGTGCTCGCCTATGGCTTATACCCTGACTGGAACGGGTTGAATCGGAAAGAGCGAACTCAGATCTTTCTTTTACTCAACAATATGCCTTTACCTTTAGGAGTGATCTGTTCATCTAACATGAAATGACATGTTTGTGATCGTCTCCCCAACTCGAAATCTCGTCTCGTAAGAGAAGCAAGGTCCACAGAAGGTTGGAAAGTAGTACGCTCCTTCCTCAATGGAAGTTAAAATGGGGCTGTTCTATCTATTTTATTTAAAACTACCAGAGGCAGAGGCGGATCTAAGGAGTCTTTACTTCTTCGAGCTTAAAAGCAGCTCCTTTAAAGACATCCATGCCACCCGCTTCTCTCTGGGCTTTTTCTCTTTTTCAGAGGGTCTTGCTCTCCTGCTCTTCCCCAGCTCTTATTCCTTAGCTGGCTTCGTTCAGCTGACCTTTCCCTTACAGGCTTTCTTTATAATGAAAGGGCCTAAGACTCAGGGGCGTGCGTGGGTCACATCAGTTTAGTTTGGTCTTAGCTTATCGTTAGGGTACTAAAATAAAAGGCTTGAAAGCCGGCTAGCTCGCACTTGAAATGTGCCAGGCTTCTATAACAAGGGCATTACGGGATTGAGAGCAAGTGGTACGATAAGACCTGCAAGAAGGCCCCGAGCTACGTATCTATCGCGGCTAAACATCACTGGAACGGAGCGGAAAGAGCGGTACTCCTTCTCTTGAAAACTCACTTATTAAGGTTAGGAGATGCTCGCCCGTCTACCGGGATTGGAGAAAGAGAAGATCTCGACTAGGAGTGAGAGGGAATCTCTAGCGGATCTTTTCTAAGCCAGGAAGATGCCTCTGCTGAAGTATTGGGGTTTAAAACTGAGATTTGACTTTTTCTAGTAGGGATCGATGTGGGAAGGGCGCTTTCCACTATATGAGCTAGGAAAGCCCGTCTTTTGAATGAATTAACAAACCTTTTCCCTCCGTGGAGTGAGATCATCACGAGAAGGTTTTAGAAAACCCGGGATTTTCGCTTAAAGACCCGTAGACTCAGATAAAAATCGAATCGTTTTGACCAGGCTTAAAAAGACGCGATTTACGAATGAACAAAGAAGAAGCGAAGCGGGGAAGCCTTATTCAATCAACTACAATAAGAAGAAGGACAGGCCTGCACCTAGGAAGAAATCCAAAACGTCGAGGTCTCGACGAGCCTATTATTTATATTACACAATTAGTTGTGGACATAGTAAACCTCCTACTAAGAGAGGGAGACCAATCTCCAGGAAAGGGAAAGCCGAGAAGACCGTATTCAATAGGACCGGTTATGAACCCAAGAGCGGATAGGAGTACTCATACTCAAGGACCGGAAGCTCTCACAGCGTCAAGGCAAAGAATCACTCCTATTGGAAGAAGAGCGTTTACGATCAGAGCGGAGGGAATGAAATAGCAGCTACTTCTGTGCGTGGCTATCTTCTCCTATTGATTAACGTCCTTCAAAGAGCGTATTCTATTCCTTCTGTCCGTGGGTGTGGGACTAGTGCAATCATTCCCTTCCTCACAGCTCCTTCTTCTTCTTCATCACCAGGAGTTGATTCAATTGCTAAGAAGGCATTTCCTCCAAGAGTTTCTTCTTTCACAACAACCATGGCATGACTTATTATAGGATTCATCTTTTTCACTCACCATCAACAGGAAAGGACAGTGTGGCATACTATTATATACGATGAATGTGCAGCTAGGAGAGCAGCTACTTCTGAACTTTCTAACTTCAGCTAGCTGACTGGTTTACTACTGGCTTTCAACCCTTGGGCAGCTATCCTTGGCATGCGTGCTACTGGCCCGCCTACTGAACTCCTACTGTCCTGCTACCAAGCATTCTCTCTTTACTCGCCTAAGGGTGCACTAAGAAAGATTGCTACAACGACAAAAGGAAAGAGTATATACACCCATAAATCGTAGACCGGAACTGCCCTCGCCTACCTGCACTGACTTCCTTGCCTTACGAAAAGCATTTGAAAAGTTAAATTTTCCCTCCTCAATTACTTTTTCCTTCGGCAACGAACATTTCAATCTAAAAAGTTTTTCAAACCCGCATCAAAAGACAGATATTAGTTATAAGAAATCCCCGATTGGATAAGGCAGAGCGAGGGGAAGAGCATGAAACCATTCTATCACAGACAGGAGCCCGAGCATGTAAGCGCTATGGACAGCTAGCCTTGCACAAGAGACAGGAAAGCGGCTGACTAGGACCGATGGGAGGGAACTGGCTTGCTACCGTTTGACTTACTTGCTTTCCTCCCTGATTGGCTTTCTTGCCTGGAATGACTTCCCGAAGGAAAGGACTTAGCGCTTGAAACTCCTAGCTCAACTAGCGCTTCGCGCGGGTAGAAGGACTAATTAAGTCTATTGGGCCCTAGAGGAGCTATAGACTCTAGTTAGTCAGTTTCCCCGCTACTCCTTTGTCTTGGAGGAAGGGAAGATAATGACATTGAAACAACAGCGTATTCTTGGGATCGGAAATAGCCATAGAAGAATTATAGGAAGGATATCTCTTATCAATATTCAAATCGTCTCTTTTTCACAATCGCCGATCGAAAGAGTGCAACCATGGCAAGCAAGACGCGAATAGAGCTGTCTTTCACAACAGGAGAGAATACTTCATTGAAGTCCACACCCTCTCTCTGACTATAGCCCTTTGCAACCAAGCGTGCGAGGAATTATTGATTCAAAGGCTACGCTCCTGAAGGCCTTTGAAACTCTCTCAAATAGGGTTGTTGGGGCTACGGGATCCATTGCCTTTGTAGGAGCTGCGGCCAATTCGAGAGAGAAAGAAGAGATCAGTCTGCAAGATACATTTAGGTTGATTTATCGTTTGGTACTTTAGACGGATCGTTCGATTCCCTTAGGTGCATAGACCGGTTAGCGAAGTACACGTAGGTGGTACCTTATCGTTTAGCCAGCGCGTAAAGCCTTTGATTTGAATGTGTTCTAAATCCCGTTAGTGAAGAATTGTCGATCAATTCAAAGCAGGAGGAAATAAGTCCCCTAACTATAGGATGTTATACTGCACTGGTCGGAATAGATAGATACTTCTTGCTCCATCATCCATAGAATGTGGCGGTGCTTTCTTTAGGTGCTGCACCTAACCTTTGGGCATATCAAAACAAGAAAAGGCACTACCTGCGGAAGAGAAAGGGAGAGGAAAAACAGTACGCATGTCAGTCTATTCTACATCAATATTGGATCGAGAATTGGAAAGTCCCCTTGATTTTGTTTCCCCTCTTGGCGATCGGTTCACTACTGATCCTTTTTTTTACCTTACTTCCTAGACTGCGTTCCAGCGAGACAGAACGGACCTTGGAGCCTTCAGCGTAGATATCTCAGGAAGAGGGATCCGATCCCAACGAGCTGACTGAAAATGATAAAACCGGGGAGAGAGACCTACTAGATAGGCAAATAGCTGAAGTGGTCCTGCCTAGATAGGTGAATAGCCGAAGTAGTCGATTTTTCTAATATCTAGAAAGGAGGCCTACGTCACGGGTAAATACTTACTATGAAAGCTTATACCAACTTGAGAGATGTGCAACCTCGGGCGGGAGCTTTTACGCGAAACTAGGGCAGAGGCGGAACGACACTAACGCAATTACAGAAACTTACGGATGCTGCTAACAAACAACCGAGCTGTAGATAGATATAAAGCAACAAGCGAAAGGATTCGTAACGTACAGGCTTGCTGGAAATGCAAGGGCTGATAACGACAGATGGCTTTCCACCGTGATAACGATAAGCTATTTGCCGAGTTACACTATAGGAGGTGTATTCTCTACTCCATTACAAGGTTGCACTTGCACCACTTTCTTCTCTTTCTACTGTACCATTCCCCCCTCTTTCTACTGAAGCTTGAAAGCCGCAAAGAACATAGTCCCTCGAATAGGTCGAATGAACGTAAGTGAGTTGGTCGAGACTTCTCCATTTCAGCGAGATGGAAACTCAGACAGAGACAGAGAGGAATCAAAGACTAAGAAAAACAAGCAGGAAAGACAGACTAGCTACTTGATAGTCCAATTTTCCCACATCAGTACGACCGTCGGAAATGAGAAAGAGAAGAAGCCGAGCCCCTAACAACCTCGCTTAGATCAGGAGAAGCTCTTCGACCCCAGCTCGTGTTTACGCTTCCCTAAGCTTGAAACCGGGGTTACATTCATCCCGGGCTTCAGCACTTTGAACTCTTGTAACGAGAGGATCTCATTCAGAACTGAGCTTAGTGCACTTAGTAAAAAAAAAAGAGGAATTGCTTAAGATATGAATTCATTGGTCGCGACTAAGGATGGGATTTTGGCTTAACCACCAGTAGCTCTTGCTTCATCTCTCTGCTTCTGGACTAGCTTTTCTTTCAGAACTTCATCTTCGAAAACGGACTGAGAGCTCGTTTAAGCACGAAAAAAAATTGGGTTTACACCCCAATTGTGTACCTGGGGATGTAAACACCTCTTCACGTCGGATCTCAGCATATATTCTTAGCTTCTGAAGCACCCTAAAAATAAGAAGGATAGGTTTTTTCAGAAGTTTCTGACTCTTCTTCAAATAATTCCGTTTTACCGGGATTTTAAATAGGAATTGGTTCAAATCCCCTGTTTTCGACAGCTAGCCCCTCATGGATACCCGAAAGTGAAGAAGTCAGATCTTCTCTCACCGGGAAAAAAGTCTACCCGCTAGGCCCCTAAGAATCCTGCTCTTGGAGTTGCGGGCTTAGGCCCCTTTCGTCTCTTTGTCCAGGGAACAGTCGACCAACAATCGGTAGAATCAATAGGCTTAACAAAGGCAAGCTGAAAAAAAGGAATTGGGCGGTCGGTAGCAGGCCAGAATCACTTTGGGCAGAGTTGGCTACCGCTTCTACAAATCCTTTTTTCAAGATTCGCCTTGTTTGTTTAAACCCGGAAAGTCGTATTTAAAAACCTATTTTCCGACAAAGAAAGAGTTTATGCAGCGGCTTCGCTGTGATCTACCACTGCTTCACTGCCTAAAATCGATAAGAGGGGTAAGGTTTCGAACTTCGTTCTGTCTCTCTACAACTCTTTTAGCTCTAGCTATTGTAGGCATCGGTTTGGTACCATCATCTCAGCCCAATTGCGGGTTTGTGCCCTCCACATCGAGCTATACCGTTCTAATGCCCTACTCTTTCTTCTTTCTCCGCATTCCTTTAGGAAGAGATTGAGATGGGCTTGAGGATAGCCATTTTCGGTGAATACGGAAAAGTCCGGTACGCTAATTGATATCCTTTTGGGAAGCTCCCAGACCTTTTCCATTTTTATTTGCCTCGGCAAGATCCTCTGATTCGTCCAACCAAAAGCGAAGGGTAGCAGTCAAGCGAACCAAGGGGCAAAGAAAGGGTAAAAAGCCAGTTCCGTGCCTATCTCTGGTAGCAATCCGGTCTCCAGTCGGTGGTAGTAAAGGAAGGCTTTCTGTCCAATCAGCGCGGGCAAGCAAGTAGGAGTCCCAATGCTTTCGTCTCAGGCTAGAAACTATAGATTCTCATACGCTTGAACGGGATGAGTTTAAGTTTCCTTTTCTTACTTTAGTATTCGCTTCATCTTGACTTAGGAACATGGATTTGACCTCGAGCCGCTCTATTAGAATGGAATTCCAGGGCGCTTATCAACCGCATTTCTTCTATATTGTATACCTGAGTGACTTCTCGACCTTGTGTAAAAGAGATAAGTATTCCTCGCCAATGAATGACTTCTTTTAAGCTAACCTTCCTTCTTCACCAATTAGTTACTTAATATTCTAGAAGTGGAGCACCCTGTATTTACTTAAAAGCTTGTCGGACTCAATCTATATCTATAGCACTAGCTAGCCTGCTTCCTTAAATCAAGCCTTAGTCAAAGAGGGAGTGCCCGATGTGAGTCAAAGAGAGTGGTACAGTCACTACACGTTGTTAGCTGTCCCCAGTGCGTGCCGGCTTCCCTAATCAGAATTCATCCCAATCAAGCCCAATCCATAGATGAATTCCTCCCAATCTTTCTGAAGGAAGTGTTCGAGTGGTGAAAGCTGAAAGATAAACTTCGAAAAGTACGATCTCTCTGGTATCCCACCTCTATCTGTCCCTAGTTGTTCGCAGGTGAATGAGAAACTGGTAATCCAAGTCGGAAGTCCTCAACAGGCAAACGGTCCTCACCTCATCACTAAATATAGATTCTACGGCCACGTTGTGAGCGCATAAACTAATTTTATCACGGTTCGGGTATTATCAGTCAATTGAATGTGTTTCCTAAGCTTTCTTCTAAGCCCAGTAACAAAACTTCTTTTCGAACTAGAAATAGATTAAATGAAGCTATCGAGTAGCGCACCTGTAGTCTAAAAGGAAGGTTGTAGTAAGGAGATGCGCTCAAGCTGAAAAAGCGACGATTCTGCTTGAACGGTCCAGTCCTATTGTCTTTGTTCTGTGCGCCTGTGCCGGAAGTCTTTGACTGTTAATTCCTTCTTTCCTTTGAAGGAACTGTTCTAGTGTTGAAAGCCAAAGGAGAAAGAGAAAATAGAGCTAGTTGTGAACCAGGAAAGTGATAAGACAGTTCGAGGGAGTAGTGAATCGGCCATTCCCACAAGGAAGAAAGTAAAGTAAGTAAGTAGCTCACCCCCCAACTTTATAATGGGCCGGTTTCGGTCCAATCCAATAATCTAAGTAGCGAACCAGAAGAAATTCCTGTAGTTGAATAGGCCTCGTTCGATAAGTTCAATCCTTTCAATATGTTATCTTTGCTTAGTCTCCCGAAGTAGGGGATAGATACGATAGGCACGAAATGTAGAATAGCACGCCACGTTCTAAGCGCATAAACGTCTTTTCTCCCTGTCATGGTGTTAGCTCAGGTAGAACTCTTTCTCTCGGTTCCTGTATTTATGTAGTGAAGGGTGTAAAAAGGATAGAATCCAGCCGGGGAAGTAAATCTTCCAGATTGCCCTCACCACTTCAGTTCTCATAGAAGGAGAAGCTGTGAGCTAAGAAGAAGAAGGAAAGGCTCTATGTAATAAGAAGTTAGATTGATAGGAAGGTACTCGCGGGAAATGAACTCTAGTCAAGATGAAGTTGGTAGGTCCGGAGGGCGGGAACCAAAAGAAGAAGGGGGATCGATAGCCTATTGAAACTGGAGCAAGGAAGGACCTATCTGAAAGTGACTAGCTCGCTTTGAAACTGGAATTCTATAAGCAAGACCTATCTTCAAGAGTTCAGACTAGCTCGAGTTCAGTTCAACCGGGCTAAGGCGCGATTATGATTTCGGTTACGACGTCCTTATTTCATTTCTTCTATAGAAAGATCTCCGTATTTGTATTTCTTCACCTGGAGTGAGGCAGTTAGTTTATTAACTTAGTTAGGAGTGAATGTGAGTGAAACTCCGCTGGAGTGAGGGGATTTTTCGGAATCTCGTTCAGAGTGAGGAGTCAATGAAGGTTTGCTTGTGGTTCTAATTGATAGGTGTTTGCAATGGGCTTTCGTCTCAGGCTCAGGTAGTTCAGTCTCCGGTGAAGTAGGGTTAGATCAGTCTCAGGGTCCGAAGGAGATAGAGTTATGGCATTTCTAGGGTTCGAAGACGGTACTATTGATTTCATCAATACCAAGCGGGACTTGCTTAATGGGACATTCGAGAAGGAGCTGGACAGAGGAATTCGATCTTCAGCTAAAGGTACTTGAGGGTAAGGAAAGCCGTATAGTGAGTCAAGCTCAATTGTAGTTCCCTTTCCCCTATATGTGCGATTAGATTACCTTTCTCATTTGCTTAGTCCCGCTCCGTCTGTCCTTTCTTCCGTCTCTATGTCTATTTCTCAATAGGCAGTGAATGAACAACTTCTTATATAAGGATTTCTCGTAAGCGAAGAAACTTCTTTTCTAACTGGGTGAAGGCACGATAGCTACTGAACTAATGGGTGAGGGTACGACACTACAAGGCAACGAAGTTAAGAATAAGTTCTTCTGGTAATCAAGGAGCAGCCAAAGGAAGGTACTCTCGGGAAAATCCATGTGAATAAGGAATGAGATCCGCGGAAGGGAGGAATAAAATCTTCTTCTTGAAAGCTGAAGGAAGTGTAAACTGTTCGAACGGCCGGTACTTAGCAACGGAAGTAGGAGGAGATCGAGCTAATCAGTCTATGTTGCTCCCGCTCAGGAAAGAAGACAGGGGCAAGTCGATGAAAGTCAGGTTTTTAACCGATTCAGGATCAACTTCGAATCCAATAGAAGGACTTCTAGGTTCAGACAAGGTTGCTCTGCTTCGCAACCAGTGTTTCAAGTGCCAATCCCAAGCTCTCCAACGGCAGCATTCCAAGCAACCCTAACCAGCAGCAAAGCGCTTCCTCGAAGGCAAAGTAAGCACCGTAGATAGATATAGTGTAAGCAAGCAAGGGGGCGAAGCGGTAAGCAAAGATCAATTGAGAATATAAGGATAGGTTGTAAGCTACGAATCACGAGTTATGGGTTCAACTATTTCTTCTACGTACAGGATTCTATCCCTTCAAACCTGCCAGTGCTCAAGTCAAGTAGAAATAGGGTGGTTAGGGAGGGTCGATCCATCAACGGATCCAACAACAGATCAATCCTCAAGTAATCCACGGAGAAATAAAATAGTATATGACTAAGATCTGTCTTTTGATGCGGGAAAATGAGGCAAAGAAGTCAGTGCAGGCTCTTATGATTAGTAAGAGGAAGGTAAGTTTACGCTCTTACGACCGGAAGCGAAAGATGACTTGACCTTTAGACTTTATCAGAGGAATTATTATCGCTTAGCGCTTGCGCTGAGGAAGGAAAACGAAAGCTCCGAGGAAGACAGAGTAATTCGATCTTTTGGGAATGGGGGATTCAGGTAAGAGTTCGTTCCGGCATAACTTGGCGCAAGGAATTTGCTCGTTCCGAGCGAGGTTCGACGTTAGTTGAAGTTGACATTGAGTCGCGCACTTCCTGGAGTGGGGAGTGAATTCATGCGTACCTCAACGCAAGGATTGAATTAGCTCATCTCGAGTTACGTGAGTGAACTTTCGCTTCTTCTTACTTTGGTCGATCAGTCAACCTGCCCTCCCCTTTATCAGTCTTAAGCGAACTCTTTCCCGACTGGCATCTTAGAATAAAGGAATATAAACTCTTCCAGATCCGGAATTTGCAACATCAAGAATAGAAGTAGAAGCATGCTATGCTAGCATAGAATAGAAGTCCCGAGTGAAAACGACTTTCCTTAGGATGAGCTTTTAGGGCACAGTAGAAAGAGCTTATTCGTCGATAACAAGCCTTTCTTCATATCATAAAGGAATAGAACCGGAAAGCTTTGATGCGAGAAAAGTCAGTCCATCCGCACTATAAAGACAGACGGATTCTCTCTCTTCTGCGTATCGCTTTATATAAGCTCCAGTGAACCCAATGCAAGACAGAGGGATCCTATAATAAGACTGACTCCTTCTATTCTCTTTCCCAAAGTGGAATGCTTCTTTTATGCAATTAGCTTCCTGCCAAAACAACTAGTTCGATCCAACCCAGCGGACTTAGAGCCAGAAATGCGTACTTTCTGAATAAGCGTATCATGTTTAAAGAGTTCCAACCTATTCTAAGATTCTAAGAGCAGATTCGCCGTAAACAGATGACTCATTGTCTCTGTAAACCACTGATTCAAGGCCTAGTTGAATTACGGCTATTCTCACTATTCTTTCCATGTCTTTTTTCCTCTCCAGTGAACCGACTAAAAACGGAATAAAATCCAATCCAGAAAGTAATATCCACAAAGCTGACTGCCGGAAAGCTCTGACTCCCTACTTTCCTGAAACCAAAGCTTTATTCAAGCCAAGCTGACTAAAGCTAAGAGAACCACTTTCCCTCACAGCCTGAATGCATGCTTCCCGCTCCGAACCTGGATGACTTCATTTCCTGTGCCCTATTCACTCTCTTCCTTCTCATTCATTGATCTAAGACAACTCTTGCTTGAAAGGACAGTTGAATTAAGATTAATAAGGTGTTCTATGAGTCCTCAGAAAACAGAACTCCTAGTAGGCCACGAACTCCCTTTCAAGCTTTAACCGACCCGAATCAAATCCAGATGCCTCACCAGAGAGTTCTCCTTTCATCTGTCCTCGACTAAGGCAGCCGATTCTATGCCACTAAAGCTTCATGCCATTGAAGACTGGTCCCGAAAGCGATTAGTAAGCGAACTAGGATCTGCAAGATTCTACTTTGATCCGCCTATGAACCTTGGTTCACGCTCTACGTATCTTATTCTTTCAAGCCCTCTTTCTTCTGTCCGAATTGCTTGCTTCCTTCCCTTCCTTTGCCAAAGAAAGGAATGAACCAAGTGCCATAGCCCCTTCTTTCCTACCTGAATCAAAGAAGCCAAACCCTCGTGCCAAAGAATGCGGAATGGAATGCCTTCTTCCTCTACCTCAAAACTCTTCATGCGTACTTGACTAAAAAGCTTTCGGCTAGGCTTTCAGCCTTCTCTTCTCTGATAGTTCATTCCATCTATGCTAAGTTTACTAGTTCCTGTATTCAACGTAAAGTAAACTCTTTCATCTCTTATTGCTCCAGCTCCTAAGGAATGAGATTAGCTTGATTACGCACCAGATTTACTTTTAGTTACTGAAAGCGCTGATGAACGATCTTCCTTATTTTAGGATGCAACTCGGATTCCTCCTTCACGGCTTGAAGCCGGATAGCTTGAAGCTTAAGGGCTCTCGGAATTCCCTTTCAAGCTTTCTCGAGTCACCCTAACGTAACGGCTAAGAGAACTTGGCTAACTTCGATCAATTCCACGACTTTCCATCCTTCTTGTGTTGTGAGAGTTTCAGATTAAGGGGATGCGAGTCATCAGTTCTTTCCTCCTAGTCTAGGCTTTAGGCCTGATAGTTCATTCTCGAGGATCACTGAACTTGGCTTACTTCTTACTGAATGCCGTACTTAGAGTTATCCCACTCGGGGTGAGCTCTTAGCGATTAGTCAGTCCGGGTCCAGCTAGTCTTGCACTTTCAGACCGGTCCTTCAAACAAAGGCTTAGTAAGCACAGATTCCCTATAAATAAAAATTTCCTATAAAGACAGATTTCCTCTCTTCCCCAGAATTAGAATGCTTTCCTTAGCTAATACTGATTGATTCACCGCATCTTCTCGTTCATTACATTAGTAGATCTAACCAAGCACTCGAAATGCGACATTGACTAAAGAAGGTAGACAAAAAGGCAAACTAGAGAAAAAGCCAAGCT
>Ga0153984_1000096_pt1 | contig 11542 bp, 7 predicted proteins | sample TSGA068MetaG_FD_102271 | JGI IMG/M metagenome (GOLD analysis project Ga0153984, IMG submission 102271) | Attine ant fungus gardens microbial communities from Georgia, USA - TSGA068 MetaG | ecosystem: Host-associated > Fungi > Mycelium > Unclassified | place: USA: Georgia, Alexander Wildlife... | reverse complement strand
GCTGGTGGATTTACGCAGCGGCAAAGAGATCTGGCAGGGTACCGCTACCGCTACCGACAATGATCAGGGCAATAATAACAACAACGGCGTGATTGGTATTCTGGTCAGCGCGGCGATCAAGCAGATTTCCGACAACGTCACTGACAAAGCGCATACCGTGGCCGGACTGACCAGCAATCGTCTGCTGTCACAGAACGAGCAGGGTGGATTACTCACCGGCCCTCGCTACAAGGTCGTCAGCGCCCGCTGATCAGACTCAGACGGGCGCTCTGGCGCCCGTTATCCCTGCGGCAATTCCAGCTGGCTGTACCCTAATCCATTCATCTTGCGCACTTTAATCTGCACCGGGATACGCTCTTTCATCGCTTCCACGTGGCTGATCACCCCGATGGTTTTGCCGCTGGCGTTCAGCGCGTCCAGGGCATCCAGCGCGGTATCCAGCGTCTGAGCATCCAGCGTGCCGAACCCCTCATCCAGAAACAGCGATTCGATGCGCGTTTTGTGGCTGACCAGATCCGATAACGCCAGTGCCAGCGCCAGACTGACCAGGAAACTCTCGCCACCTGACAACGTGCGGGTATCGCGAGCCGCGTCGGCCTGCCAGGTATCGACGACATCCAGCTCCAGCAGATCCTGCGCCCGGCGCTGCAGCAGATAACGGCCATGCAGCCGATCGAGCTGACGGTTGGCAAGCGCTACCAGATGATCCAGCGTTAACCCCTGGGCGAAGCGCCGGAATTTATCGCCGCTGGCGGAGCCGATCAGATCGTTGAGCAGGCTCCACTGCGCCAGCACCACACCATCCTGTTCAATCTGCGTCATCAGGCTCTGTTGTCGGGCGCGGAGGCTGGCGTCGCTGTGCAGCTGCTGCTGAATCTGACCCTGCTGGCTGGCGTTGTCGCGCAGGGCCAGCCGTAACTGCTCCAGCTGCTGCGCCAGTGCTTCGGCGGATTCCGGCATCGCATCGGGTTTCGCCTGCTGATGAACGCTGAGCCGCTGCTGCAGATCTGCCAGTCGCGCCTGCTGCTGCTGGCATTGCTGATCGAGTTGCTGCAGCTGCTGACGCAGTTGCAGCGCGGTCTGCTCATCCAGCAGCGCCGCGCGCAGGCTGGCTTCATCGGTAAATCCGGCGCTCTCCAGTGCCTGCTGCAGCACGCTTTCCGCCTCTGCCAGTTTGCCGCTGAGCGTCTGACGCTGATTTTCCAGCCCCGACAGCTCACCCTGCAGGCGACTGACCTCGGCCTGCGCCTGCTGCAGGGCGGTGAGCTGCTGTGCCAGCTGTTCATCAGCGTGCTGAACGCGGGCCTGCAGCTGCTGACGGGCGTTGGCGACATCGCGATCGCCAAACAGCGCCAGACGGGCACGACGCATTTCGCTGAGCTGCGCCTGGCTCTGCTGCTGCTGCTGCTGACGGGTGGCGAGCTGCTGCTGTTCCTGCTCTGCCTGTTGTTGCAGGGCAGTGAGCTGGGTTTCCCCTTTTAACAGCTGCGGCTGCAGGTTAGCGAGCAACTGCTCACTTTCCTGCCAGCGCTGCCAGCGCCGCTGTTGCTCCGCCAGCCACGCATCGCGATCGGCGGCATCGGGCAGGGCAAGATGGTGCGCGCTGAACTGCTGCTCCAGACGGCTCTGCAACTGCTCCCAGGCCTGCTGTTCCTGCTGCTGACGCTGTTGCAGCGCATCCAGTGCCTGTTGCAGGCTGGTCAGCGACTGCTGCGCCAGCTGTTCGGCCTGCTGGTGCTGCTGCCAGGCCTGTAGCTGCTGAAGATGGTGATCTTTCGCAGCCTGGCGCGTTTGTTCAGCGGCTTCCTGAGCCTGTCGCTGCTGCTCAAGCTGACTTTCACGGTCGCTTTGCTGCTGCTGCCACGCGGCTAAGGCTTCGCGATCGGCAAGCGGGAAGGTAAGTGCCAGCTCACCGCTCAGCGCCTGCCATTGCTGCTCAAGCTGATCAAGCTGTTGCTGCATCCCGGCGATTTCATCGCGCAGGGCCTGCTGCTGCACTACTGACTGCTTCAGCTGTTCATTTTTTGCCGTGCCCGCTTCACGCAGTACCTCGGTTTGCTGCTGCAGCGCAGCCCGGCGCTGCTGGTTAGCACTCACTTCAAGTGTGCTGTAGGCCTCAACGGCGGGATGGGTACAGGAGCCGCACAGCGGGCAGGGCTGATCGGCGGTGAGCCGGGCGCGGTAATCGTTGAGGTCGACAATCTGCTGCTCCAGCGCGCAGATTTTTTCGACATCATCCAGCTGCTGTTTTTCGCGTTTCCAGGTCTCGCGCAGGCTCTGGAGTTCCGCTTCACTCTGCTGATGCGCTTTTTCCAGCGCGCTCAGCCTGTGCTGGCGCTGGCCCAGCTGCTGATGCAGCGGCTGCCACTGCGTTGAGAGCAGCAGCAGTTGCTGACGCGCCGGACGGCTGTTCTGCAACTGGCTTAATGCCTGCCGCAGTGCGGCAGGCGGATGCTGCTCCTGAAGCGAAGTGAGTACCTGCTCCGCCTGCGACAGCGCCCGGCGGGCCTGTTGCTCTGACAACTGGCGCGGCAGTGCCTGTTGTGCCTCTTGTTGCTGTTTCGCCTGTTGCGCATCGATCTGTTGCTGCTGCTGTTCGCGCTGTTGCGTCAGTCCCGCCAGTGTCGCCTCACGCTGTGCCAGCAGGGCAAAGTTCTCCTGCCATACCGGCAGCGAAGCGCCCCAGTGCGCCAGATCGGCCAGCTGCTCGCGTAACTGATGCTGTTCGGCAATCGCCTGCTGCCAGGCCGCGACCTGCTGCTTCTGCTGCGTCAGGCTGGCCTGGGTCTGGTCGGCATGCTGCTGCTGCCGGGCATTTTCCTGCTGCTGCTCTGCAAGCTGTTGCTGCAGCGTCGTGATGTGCTGATCCAGCGGCAGCACCTGTTCCGTCAGCAGGTTCTCCTGCTGCTGCTGTTCCTGCTGCGCCAGCTGGCGGGCGGTCTGAGCGGCCGCATAATTCTGCTGATGCTGCTGCTGCTGGTTCTGCGCCTGCTGCTGCGCCGCGGTAAGCTGCTGATAGCGGCTCTCAGCCTGCTGCTGTTCACTGCGCAATGTGTCACGCTGCTGCAGTTTAATCCTCAGTTTTTCAGCCGGTTCGCTGCGAGCCAGCCGCTGGCGGTCGGTTTCAGCCGCCTGTGACGCGGCCTGTGCCTGCTGTAGCGCTGCTTCAGCCTGCGCACTCTCCTGCTGTAACTGCTGTGCCTGTTGCTGCCACTGCTGCTGTTGCTGCGCCTGCTGATAATCCGCGCTGAGTTGCTGTTCAGCCCTGGTCAGATCGCTGAGCTGCTGTTGCAGCGCGTCGCGGGCGTCGCTATCCAGCAGCGCCATCGCTCCCGCCTGGCTGCGCAGCAGATCCAGCTGGGTTTTCGCCTCTTTATGACGCTCGTAGATGGCTGCGGAAATCAGGCCGTAAATTTCGGTGCCGGTCAGCTCCTCCAGCAGTTCGGCGCGTTCACTGGCTTTCGCGTTGAGAAAGGCGGCGAATTGTCCCTGTGACAGCATCATTGAGCGGGTGAAGCGTTCGAAATCAAGACCTGACAGGGTTTCGATCAGCTTCAGCTTGTCACCGACCTTATCGGCAACAATGGTGTTGTCGTCACAGCGCGCCAGCTCAACGCGCGGCGCCTGTAGCTTGCCGTCAGCGGTGCCGCGCGCGCGGTTCTGGCTCCAGAAGGCGCGCCAGGCTTCACCTTTGATCTCAAACTCGACCTCAGCCAGACATTCTGCGCAGTCGCGGGTCATCAGCGCATTCTGGCTCTGGGAAATCGCGCCCAGGCGCGGTGTCTGGTGATAGAGCGCCAGGCAGATGGCGTCCAGCAGCGTGGTTTTACCCGCCCCGGTGGCCCCGGTTATCGCAAACAGGCCGTTGCTGGCAAAAGGCTCGGCGCGGAAGTCGATGAACCATTCACCGCGCAGGGCATTGAGGTTTTTAAACCGTAGCGTAAGGATCTTCATTGGGTCTCTTCCATGGCGGCCAGCGTCTGGCGGAACAGGATGATCATCTCGTCGATTTGCGCCGGTTGCAGCTCCTCATCCAGCGCCAGGCGGCGGGCAAAGACCTCTTCCACCTTTAGCTCACTCAGCGTTTCGTTGTCGAGCCGCGCCAGGCTCTGCTGCCGCTGTTCACGGCTGCGGCGCAGCAGCAAGACTTCGACCGGCAGCGTAGCGGTCAGGGCTTCGACCTGACGTTGCAGATCGCTGAGGTACTCCTGAGTGGTGACTTCGATGTCGAGCCAGGTCGGTTTTTCCTGCTCTGCCGAACTGAAGGCATTTAGCTGTTCCGCTATCTGCGCCAGCGACCCTTTCAGCACCTGCATCGGCTGCGCCTGTGGCACCACCAGCGGCGTGACTGACTGCAGGCCGCTGGCCGCCAGTTCCAGCAGAAAAACGCTTTTTTCAGTCCCCAGCTCATCAAAGCTCAGCGGAATCGGTGAGCCGCTGTAGCGGATATGCTCGCTGCCCGCCACGCGCTGGGCGCGATGAATATGGCCGAGCGCAATATAATCAGCAGCGGGAAACGCGCTGGCGGGAAACGCATCCAGCGTGCCGATATAGATGTCACGCACTGAATCGCTCTGGCTGACGCCAATGGTGGTGAGATGCCCGGTAGCAATGACGGGCAGCGCATAGCCCAGCGCCTGGGCGGCGGCGAAACGCTGCTGATAGTGGTGGGCAATCGCCTCCAGCAGCGAGGTCTGTTTGTCGCGGCCCGACTGTCCCGCCCGGCTGCGCAGGATATCGCGCGGGCGCAGATAGGGAATGGCACACAGCAGCGCACCCGGCTCGCCCTGGCGGGTGTTGAGCAGCAGCACATCATCCTGCGCCTGCGGTGTAGCGATTACCCGCGTGTTGAGACAGGCCAGCAGTTCGCGTGACTCGTTCAGCGTTGCCACGGAATCGTGGTTACCCGCCAGCACAATCAGCTGACAGCCCGCAGGCTGCAGCGCCACCACGAAGCGGTTAAACATCTCGCGGGCGTAGCTGGGCGGCGTGCCGGTATCAAACAGGTCGCCTGCAATAATCAGCGCATCCACCTGATGCTGTTCAATCTGGATCAACAGCCAGTCGAGAAACGCCTGATGTTCCGCCGCCCGACTTTTGTTGTAGAAGAACTGCCCCAGATGCCAGTCCGCAGTATGAATAATGCGCATGATGAGTCCCTGCCGTTGTGATTCGCCGGGCGATTATACTGGCTCTGCGGCCAAAGCAAAAAAATGTCGCTGCGCTGTCATAAATGATTACCAGTGAGGTTACAGGCAGGTTATGTTTTTCATAAAAGTGTCACAAATCTGACGCATAATGGCGCCGCGAATCTCAGTGACAGCCGTCATAATCAGCAGGAGTAATAATGGCTAAGCGCATTTTGGTTGTGGAGGATGAAGCCCCCATCCGTGAAATGTTGTGTTTTGTTCTGGAGCAGAACGACTATCAGCCAATCGAGGCGGAAGATTATGACAGCGCCGTTGGCAAGCTGATTGAACCCTGGCCCGATCTGATTTTGCTGGACTGGATGTTACCCGGTGGCAGCGGGATTCAGTTTATCAAGCATCTGAAGCGCGAGGCGATGACCCGCGATATCCCGGTGATGATGCTGACCGCGCGCGGCGAAGAGGAAGATCGGGTACGTGGCCTGGAAGTGGGCGCCGACGATTACATTACCAAGCCGTTTTCACCTAAAGAGCTGATGGCGCGGATCAAAGCGGTGATGCGCCGCATTTCGCCGATGGCGGTGGAAGAGGTGATTGAGATGCAGGGGCTGAGTCTGGATCCCTCCTCACATCGCGTGATGTCCGAAACCACGCCGCTGGAGATGGGCCCCACCGAATATAAGTTGCTGCACTTCTTTATGACGCACCCGGAGCGTGTCTACAGCCGCGAACAGCTGCTGAACCACGTCTGGGGCACCAATGTGTATGTGGAGGATCGCACTGTCGATGTTCACATTCGCCGTTTACGTAAAGCGCTGGAAGTCTCCGGCCACGATCGCATGGTACAAACCGTCCGTGGAACAGGGTATCGTTTCTCTGCCCGCTACTAAACGGAGCCTTTACCGTGCTGGAACGCCTCTCCTGGAAGAGATTACTGACAGAACTGCTGCTGGCCTGTCTGCCTGCGGCGCTGCTGGGTCTGCTGTCTGGCGGCCTGCCCTGGTGGCTGCTGCTGAGCGTGGTCATGGTGCTGTTGTGGCATTTCCACAATCTGATGCGGCTGTCGCACTGGCTGTGGCTCGACCGCACCATGACGCCACCGACCGGGCGTGCCAGCTGGGAACCGCTGTTTTATGGGCTTTACCAGATGCAGCTGCGCAACCGGCGGCGGCGGCGTGAACTCGGCAATCTGATTAAGCGTTTCCGCAGCGGGGCCGAATCGCTGCCGGATGCGGTGATCCTGACCACGGAAGAGGGCACTATTTTCTGGTGTAACGGCCTGGCGCAGCAGCATCTGGGCCTGCGCTGGCCGGAAGATAATGGCCAGAATATCCTCAATCTGCTGCGTTACCCGGAGTTCTCCCGCTATCTGCGCCAGCGCGATTTTGACAAGCCGCTGACGCTGGTGCTGAACAACAAACTTCATATGGAGTTCCGCGTCATGCCCTATAGCGAAGGGCAGTGGCTGCTGGTGGCGCGTGATGTGACGCAGATGCATCAGCTGGAAGGGGCGCGCCGCAACTTCTTTGCCAACGTCAGCCATGAGTTACGCACGCCGCTCACCGTGCTGCAGGGCTATCTGGAGATGATGAATGACTCGGTGATGAGCGAGCCGTCGCGCAGCAAAGCGCTGCACACCATGTCGGAGCAGACGCGCCGCATGGACAGCCTGGTGAAACAGCTGCTGACGCTGTCGCGCATTGAAGCCGCGCCCGCGATCGATCTCAAAGAGAAGGTCGATGTGCCGGTGATGCTGAAGCTGCTGCAGCATGAGGCGGCGACGCTGAGTGGCGGTCGTCACGATATCCATTTCCATACCGATCCCCATCTGAAAGTGTTCGGCAACGACGAACAGCTGCGCAGTGCGATTTCCAATCTGGTGTACAACGCGGTGAATCACACGCCGGAGGGCACGCGGATCGATATCAGCTGGCTGCGTGGCAAGCAGGGCGCGACCTTCCGGGTGTGCGACAACGGGCCGGGTATCGCGTCAGAACATATTCCGCGTCTGACCGAGCGGTTCTACCGGGTTGATAAGGCGCGTTCGCGTGCCACCGGCGGCAGCGGGCTGGGACTGGCGATTGTGAAACATGCGCTGAGCCACCACAACGCGCGGCTCAATATCACCAGCGTGCCACATAAAGAGACCTGTTTTACCTTTACGCTGCCCGCGAGGTTGATTGTGAACAGCGTGATGCAGGAGAATGCCGTTCATTAATCGCTGCCGGATCTCTCTGATGCGCCTCCTTCTTTTGTTAATCGTCTCTCTGCTGCCGGGTCTGGCGCTGGCCCAGCCCGGCACGCTCTCCGGCAATCTCAGCAGCGTCGGATCCGACACGCTCGGCTATCTGATGACCCTGTGGGGCGAAGATTTCAGCCGCCAGGCACCGGGCGTCAATGTGCAGGTTCAGGCCTCCGGTTCGTCTACCGCGCCGACCGCGCTGGCGGCGGGTGCCGCACAGCTCGGGCCGATGAGTCGCCCCATGCAGGCTGATGAACGTCAGGCCTTTGAGGCGCGCTACGGCTATCCACCGCTGGCGGTGCCGGTGGCAATGGATGCGCTGGTGGTGGTGGTCAATCAGCGCAATCCGCTGCAGCATATTGAACCGCGCCAGCTCGACGCGATTTTCTCCATTACCCGCCTGTGTGGCGCGCACAGTGTGCCGCTGCGCTGGGGCGATCTTGGTTTAACCGGCGACCAGTGGCGCGAACGGCCGATTCAGCGTTATGGGCGCAACTCCGCCTCCGGCACCTGGGGGTTCTTCAAACAGCAGGTGCTGTGTAAAGGCGATTTCCGCAGTGACGTAGCGGAGTTTCCCGGCTCGGCGGCGGTGGTGCAGGCGGTGGCTGGTAATTCGCGCAGCATCGGCTATGCCAGTTTCGGCTTTCACCTCAGCGGCGTAAAAATGCTGGCGGTGGTGAATGACCAGGGCCAGGCGATTGCTCCGGATGCCGATGCGATCCGCAGCGGCCGCTATCCCTGGGCGCGTCCGCTTTATCTCTATGTCAACAAAGCGCCCGGCAAACCGCTGCCACCGCTGGTAGCCGCGTTTCTGCAGCAGGTGCTTTCCGTGCAGGGACAGCGGCGCGTCAGCGAAGCGGGCTACCTGCCGCTCTCTGACAGCCAGATGGCGCAGGCGCGCGCAGCGCTGCAATAATCTTCCAGCATGAATTTTTTTCATCATCGCTGAATTTTCTTCAGTTGCAGACTGAGGTTACTCGTGTCACTCTGCATTCAGACATATAGCCATCCAGATGGCTATTTATATCAGAATGTAATTATTTCCTGCCGTAATCATTTGCAGGAAGGACAGGAGTGATCATGCAAAGAGAAACCGCCCCGTTCCGCGCCGACACCGTTGGCAGCTTCCTGCGTCCCGCTGCAATTAAGCAGGCACGCGAACAGTTTTCAGCCGGAGAGATTGATGCCGCCGCCCTGCGTCAGGTTGAAGATGCGGCAATCCGCGATGTGGTCGCGAAACAGCGTGAAAATGGCCTGAAAGTGGTGACAGACGGCGAGTTCCGTCGCGGCTGGTGGCACTTCGACTTCTTCTATGGTCTTGACGGCGTTGAGAGCTATGAAGCGGAACAGGGCATCCAGTTTAATGGCGTGCAGACTAAAGCGCATGGCGTGAAAGTGGGGAGCAAACTCGGTTTCCCGGCGGATCACCCGATGCTCGACCATTTCCGCTTCCTGCAGAGTATTGCCGGTGATGCGGTACCGAAGATGACCATTCCCAGCCCCAGCGTGCTGCACTTCCGCGGTGGCCGCAAAGTGATTGATTCGGAAGTCTATCCCGATCTGGCGGACTACTTCGACGATCTGGCGCAGACGTACAAACAGGCGATCAAGGCGTTTTACGACGCGGGCTGCCGCTATCTGCAGCTGGATGACACCGTCTGGGCGTACCTCTGTTCTGAAGATCAGAAGCGCGATATCCGCGCTCGTGGCGACGATCCGGACCAGCTGGCACAGACGTATGCTCAGGTGCTGAATAAAGCGCTGGAAGATAAACCTGCCGATCTGACCGTGGGTCTGCATGTCTGCCGCGGGAATTTCCGCTCAACCTGGATCTCTGAAGGCGGCTATGGCCCGGTGGCCGAAATCCTGTTCGGCAGCGTCAACGTGGATGCATTCTTCCTGGAGTATGACAACGCCCGTTCCGGCGGCTTTGAGCCACTGCGTTACGTTAAGCCGGGCCATCAGCAGGTCGTTCTGGGGCTGATCACCACCAAAGTGGGTGAGCTGGAAGATCCGGCGCAGGTGAAAGCCCGGCTGGAAGAGGCGACGCAGTATGTCAGCCTGGACCAGATCTGCCTCAGCCCGCAGTGCGGCTTTGCCTCTACCGAAGAGGGCAACAGCCTGAGCGAAGCCGAGCAATGGCAGAAGATTCGTTTAGTGGTCGATATCGCTAATCAGGTATGGTAATGCTGTAACGTTGTGCAGACAGGCGCGTAAAACGCGCCTTTTGTGTATCTTCTGGCCCGTTTATGCGGGGTTTTCTCACGCTCTGTCTGTTATTTAAGCACATCATCTTGTGTGCCTGCGGCAAAAATTAACGCTATCCACTGCCTTTTGAAAAAATGGCGGCATAACCTTCTGGTTTTCCGATCCCGTATTGCCTTTCACCGCTATAAACGTTTTACTTAGCGCCGTTGTCGATCCATCCCTCTGTGAACAGAATAAAAGCAGCTTAAATCACCTGCGCTTTACCCTGCGACGAGCATAATGCGCTGACATTGTCAGCCAGATCGCGGTTTGCACGCAGCGAGGGGACAACACTAACCCAACTTCCACCGCAACATCAGTGACAGGCCGTATGACACATCGTTTAACTTCGAAGGACATTCTCGCGCTGGGCTTTATGACATTTGCCCTGTTTGTTGGCGCGGGCAACATCATTTTCCCGCCCATGGTCGGTATTCAGTCTGGCGAACACGTCTGGACAGCCGCCATCGGCTTTCTGATTACCGCTGTTGGTCTGCCCGTGATGACCGTGATCGCCCTGGCCCGCGTCGGCGGCGGCGTGGATGCGCTCAGCACCCCGATTGGCAAGGTCGCTGGCATCGTGCTGGCCACCGTGTGCTATCTGGCTGTCGGGCCGCTGTTTGCCACGCCGCGCACGGCAACCGTCTCGTTTGAGATGGGCATTGCACCGCTGACCGGCGATGGCGCGCTGCCGCTGTTCATCTATAGCCTGATCTACTTTGCGCTGGTGATTGGCGTGTCGCTCTATCCGGGCAAGCTGCTCGACACGGTAGGGCACTTCCTGGCACCACTAAAAATTATCGCGCTGACCGTGCTGGGCGTGGCTGCACTGGTGTGGCCCGCAGGCGGCACCATTCCGGCGACCGCGGACTATCAGCGTGCGGCGTTCTCCAGCGGTTTCGTTAATGGCTATCTGACCATGGATACGCTGGGCGCGCTGGTGTTCGGCATCGTGATCGTTAACGCCGCCCGTTCACGTGGTGTTGATAATGCCGCGCTGCTGACCCGTTATACCGTGCTGGCAGGACTGATTGCCGGTCTGGGCCTGACGCTGGTCTACCTCTGCCTGTTTAAACTGGGCGCAGGCAGCGGGGCGCTGGTGGATCAAAATGCTAACGGCGCAGCGATTCTGCACGCGTATGTTCAGCATACCTTTGGCAGCATGGGCAGCTTCTTCCTGGCCGCGCTGATCTTCGTCGCCTGTATGGTGACCGCCGTCGGCCTGACCTGTGCCTGTGCGGAATTTTTTGCGCAATACCTGCCGTTGTCGTATAAAACGCTGGTGTTTATTCTGGGTCTGTTCTCGATGGTGGTGTCGAATCTCGGCCTGAGCCACCTGATTCAGATCTCCATCCCGGTACTGACGGCGATCTATCCGCCCTGTATCGTGCTGGTGGTGCTGAGTTTCACCCTTAACTGGTGGAATAAGAGCAGCCGGATTATCGCGCCAGCGATGCTGGTCAGCCTGCTGTTTGGCATTGTTGATGCGATTAAAACCACCGGGTTTAAAGATTTGCTGCCGGCATTCAGTCAGCACCTGCCGCTGGCTGACCAGGGTCTTGCCTGGTTGCCACCGTCACTGGTAATGCTGCTGATTGCCGCTGTTGTGGATCGGGTGAAAGGACCGGAACAGGTGACGGTTCACTCGTAACAGAGCGCACTGATTCTTCTTTAACCACGGGCTTGCCCGTGGTTTTTTCATTTCACAGGTACAGGTTGTTATGCAAGAAACCAACAAGCTCAAACGCGGACTGAGCACGCGCCACATCCGTTTTATGGCGCTGGGATCGGCGATTGGCACCGGGCTGTTTTACGGTTCCGCTGACGCGATAAAAATGGCCGGACCGAGCGTGCTGCTCGCCTACATCATCGGCGGGGCAGTGGCGTATATCATCATGCGCGCGCT
>Ga0153984_1000094_pt1 | contig 11775 bp, 10 predicted proteins | sample TSGA068MetaG_FD_102271 | JGI IMG/M metagenome (GOLD analysis project Ga0153984, IMG submission 102271) | Attine ant fungus gardens microbial communities from Georgia, USA - TSGA068 MetaG | ecosystem: Host-associated > Fungi > Mycelium > Unclassified | place: USA: Georgia, Alexander Wildlife... | reverse complement strand
TACGGTCAATACGAAAAGTGCGAATGTCGATCTGGGCACGCTGGATATCCGCACACTTTCAACCGTGGGTAGCACCTCACCTTCGGGCACGTTCAACGTCACCCTCACCTGTGATCAGAACATCGCGGTGAATGCGGTTATGACCGACCAGACAACCCCATCAAATAGTTCATCGGTTGTGACACTAACGGGCGACTCTACCGCTTCGGGCGTAGGCGTACAGTTCTTCTACAACGGTATCGGTCCTCTGAGCATGGGCCCGGACAGCACGGCTGATGGTACACTCAACCAGTTCTTTATCCAGACAACCTCATCAGCAAACCAGGTATTGTCACTGCCTTTCCAGACGCAGTATATTCGTACGGGCGATCTGGTGCCCGGAACAGCTAATGCACTGGCGAGTATTACTTTTTCCTATCAGTAACCGAACCGCCTCGTGAGCAGATCGAGCGGCCAGAGCTGACTTCCTGAACCAGAGCCAGCCGGTTTATATCCCGGTCATGATAAATAGCACTTCTATGGGTAGAGCAAGCGTGCCCCCTGGCCCACGATAAAGGCTCGATTCAGCAGATCACCCACTCTGCACCCGCATCCGCTGATTTTACGCACTGCGCCACCCAGCGCACGCCCGCTAATCCGGCATGCACATCGGGATACCAGAAATCCTCCAGGAAAGCGGTGTCACGGCGATCGGTGGCATCCATCGCCAGCGCAAAGCGGCGATAGAGATTCGACCAGGCTTCGAATAACCCTTCCGGGTGCCCGCCGCCAATACGATCCTCTTCCAGCGCGCGCGGGTTAAGGTAGCCCATGCCGCGCTCCAGAATGCGAACCGGCTCACCCTGCACCTCGTAACGCAACTGGTTTGGCTGCTCATCCCACCACTCCAGACTGGCTTTCGATCCGACCACGCGAATTTTCTGCCCATGCATGGAACCTGCATTCACCGCCGAGGCCCAGAGCGTACCCACCGCGCCGTTGTCATACTCCATCATCACAAAGGCGTTATCCTCCAGCGGCGCACGCGAGGCGACAAAACTCTGGCGCGAACAGAGCAGACGCGTCACCTTCAGCTGGGGCAACATCGTTTCGGCGATAAACAGCGGATGCGTCGCCAGATCGCCTAACACGTAACTCGGGCCGACAAAGCGCGGATCCACCCGCCAGCGAGTGCTTTCACTCTGCAACTCCACCGCCTCATTATGAAAGCCGTGAGCAAACTGCATATTTACAATGCGGATCTCACCCAATATGCCTTCAGCGATCATCTCTCTGGCCTGATGAATCAGCTGATGCCCGGCATAGCCGTAGGTTACGCCCACAATCTTCTGCTTCTCCCGGCTAAGCTGCTCCAGCTCATCGGCCTCTTCGACCGTAAAACAGAGCGGCTTCTCGCACACCACATGCAGCCCGGCATTCAGCGCTGCGCGACAAATGGCGAAATGGGTATTGTTTGGCGTGGCGATCGACACCGCTTCAATGCCATCTTCGCGCGCCGCTTCTCCGGCGAACAGGCTGGCGTAGTCGGGATAGCAGCGTTCAGGTGCCACACCCAGCGCCTGACCAAACTCGCGGCCGCGCGCCGCGTCGATATCAAACGCCCCCGCCAGCAATGCAAAATTGCCGTCACGTTGCGCCGCCGAACGATGGATATAGCCAATCTGGCTGGTGCCGCCGCCGCCGATCATGCCCCAGCGTAGCGAGCGGTTAACTGCTTTTTTACCGTTAATCATGCTGTTGTCCTCAGAATCCTGTTGATCGGAGATAGTCCAGGCTGGCTTTCACATCCTGCAGGCTGGTGTCGGCATGACGCGGATCGCGCTCCTGTTCGATGGTGATCCAGCCCTGATAATGACGTTCAGTCAGCAGGCTGCGCACCGCCGGATAGTCGATTGCGCCCTGCCCCAGCGGACACATCACCCCCTGCGCACAGGCAGTGAAAAAGTCGAGTCCCTGCGAGAGGGCATCACGCCAGACCGGCTGATTAACGTCTTTAAAATGGAGATAGTCGATACGATCCCAGTACTGCTCCAGCGAAGCGACCGGGTCCATGCCGGCGTAATAGAGATGACCAGTGTCCAGGCACAAACCGGCGACCTGATGCGGAATATCACTGACCAGCTGTGCCAGCTCATCGGCAAACTCAATGCAGCCGCCCGCATGCGGATGGATTACCGGCCGCACGCCATACTCCTGCCAGGCGATCTCACTCAGAATGGTGATGTGCTGCATCATGTGCTGCCAGTCGTCAGCGGAAAGCCGTGGCGCTTTTTCAGACTGACCGGCATATTTCGCCCGCTCCGGATTACTGAAATCAATGATCACCAGATAAGGCGCGCTGGCACCGGGCGTTTTAGTCGCAACAGGTACGCTGGACAGCGTGCGACACAGATTGTGGGTCAGCGTCACCAGCGCCGGAAAATGCGCCTCACTGACCAAATCATCGAAGATCGTGCCTGCCACCAGCGAAAGCTGATGCGCATTAAGCTGCCGGGTCAGTTCAGCGGCATCGGTTGGCAGATAGCCCCAGGGGCCGAGTTCAATACTGGGATAGCCGGCCTGCGCAGCTTCGGTCAGGACTTTCTGCCACGGCGGCAGAAAGGGATTAGCGGGATCATCCACGCCCCAGCTACAGGGGGCATTTGCAATATGAAAGGTCATGATATCTGCCTGTGCAGTGAAAACTGCTGGCAGTATCAAATAAAAATTTCATCTCAGACAACTATGAAAGTTTCATTTTTTGATAGAGATCGCGTTTAAAAATCCCATTAAATGATAGATTACTATCAAATACTGACTAACCTGTTCTTTCTACAGGTTTTCACGCGTTACGATCTCAAACGGTACGGTCACCTGTGCAAAATGGTCAGGCTGATCCATCCGGCTGCTGAGACAGGTAGCGATCACCGCCTCCGCCATCGCATCAATACGGTGCCGCACCATCAGCGTGATGGTGCCATCAATCAGCGCCAGTTCATCGCCAGGCAGCGGGCCGTGGCACAGCAAATCAATCTGCGTGCGACCGCTCTCACGCAGCGCCTGTATCACGCCCTCTATGCCGCCACAGGGCGCATAAATCATGACCAGATCATCGTGGGCTTCCAGCAGTTGCCGGGTCGCCTGATAGCCTCCTTCACCCGACTCATGCGTTTTTAACGGTTCCAGTACCCGTTGACTGATGCCCGACTCGCGCAGATAGGAGCGGAAACTGATTTCGCTGCTCTCCTGGCAGGTGAAACGGTGGTCGCCCAGCAGCACACCGACACATCCCGGCTGACGCAGGAGATGCTGTGCCATCCAGGCCGCAGTGCGTCCTGCTTTCTGATTATCGATGCCAATAAATCCGGCATGGTCACAGGGCGAAAAATCGGAGAACAGTGCGTAAACCCGCACACCCAGCCGTGAAACATCCTGGATTGCGTGACGGATCAGCGGGTGATCCAGCGCCACCAGAGCAATCACATCGCTGCGCTGTGCCAGCTGACGCAAGGAATGCGCGACGGCTTCAACCTCGTGGATATCATGCCAGCAGAATTCAGGTTCGCTGCCCTGTGGCTGCTGCGCCCTGAGCTGCTGTTTCAGCGCCTCGCCCAGCTGCTGATAAAACGAGTAGCGGGCAGGCAGCAGGATAAAGCTCACGCGGAGTGCGGCTGCAGCCAGTGGCGCGGTGGTCTGGCTGTGTGCCTGGGTCAGGCGATAGCCCAGTTCACGGGCCGCAGCCAGCACCTTCTGCTCGGTCACACTGCGTACCGGCGCACGGCGGTTCAGCACCCTGTCTACCGTCGCCACACCCACGCCCGCCGCCTGCGCAATGGCCGTCATCGTCACTTTTGACATCACCCTTCTCCTGCTTTTCCTGTTCCCGTTAACTGACGGCTACGTCTTTATGTTCTGTTGTTTAAAACAGCACTACTTTATTGCGACAGGGTATCGCGACAGGGTCATTTCCTCTCATTTATTTGATAGAAAATCAGAGCTAATTTTGATCTTCCTCTCAAAATGAAACATCCATTTCTTTCTGTGTTCTCTTTAAAACGTCTATTTGCTAAAACGGGTAAAAATCCCGCGTCGATCCGGTTGATGGGATCACATCATCAAAAGGTTAGAGCGGCGACGGTGAGCTTTTTATAGTGGAGACCTGAGCACCCCCAGCCTGCACGTAAAAAAGGAAAAGTAATGTTCCCATCAACGCTTCCGGCTCCACGCATAACCGATTCCCGTCAGGTTCCGCAACTGCGCTGGGGCATTATCGGGCCAGGCTGGATCGCCGACCATTTTGCTCATGCGCTGCGCCAGCATACTCACCAGCAGATCACCGCGGTGGCTGCGCGCGACCCGGCAAAAGCACGGGCCTTTGCTGACAAATGGTCAATCGGCCATGCCACAGGCGACCTCAATGCGATGCTGGCGCGGGATGATGTGGATGCGGTCTATATCGCGACACCCCACAATCACCATTTTCCCGATGGCCTGCGCGCGATTGCCGCCGGAAAGCATCTGCTGATCGAAAAACCGCTGGCGCTGAATGCGCAGCAGGCGGCTCAGCTTAAACAGGCTGCGGCTGCCGCCAATCGGCTCTGTATGGAGGCGATGTGGTGCAACTTTGCGCCGAAGTATGACGTCATTCGTCAGCTGCTGGCGGATGGCGTACTCGGTGACGTCCACACCCTGATTGCCGATCACGGTGAGTTTTTCACTCCGGATCACCGCATCTTCAATGCCGATCTGGCGGGCGGTCCGATGCTCGATCTCGGCAGTTATCTGGTGGCGCTTAGCGTGTTTGCTGGCGGCGGTGCGCCTGACACGATCGTCGCCCGTGGTCAGCTCGTCCCGGATGGCCGCGTCAACGGTCAGACGTCGATGCTGTTTACCCATCAGCACGGCATGCAGTCGGTGCTGAATACTACCCTGTTCAGCAACACGCCCGGCTGCGCGGTGATTGCCGGTCGCGACGCTACGCTGGAGCTGGCAGGCCAGTTCTATGCACCCGGTAATTTCACGCTTACTTCCAGCGATCGGCGTCATCGCCTACAGTGGCAGGAACCCACTAACCGCTATGAACAACTCTGTCATGAAATTAACCACTTCGCCTGGTGCGTCGGCCAGAACCTGATCGATTCACCTGTCCATTCGCTTGACCAGGCGATCATCACCCTGGCCGCAATGGACAACGTCAGGCAGCAGATCGGCGTGACCTTCAACGAAGAACAGCAACCTTAATGTGCCCGGAGCAGAAAGATGAAAATCGCTTTTGATGTGGATGTGATTAAAGATTTAGGCATCACCCGTATGGTTCATCAGGTGGCCGACTGGGGATACAAATATATCGAACAGTCGCCGCATCCGCAGATCAACCCTTTTTATAAACATCCCAAAGCCAGCCGTGAGATCATCACCGAGTATAAGAATGCATTGAGCGCCACCGGGCTGGAAATCTCTTCTTTTATCGTGGTCTATCGCTGGTCCGGCCCGGATGAGTTGCGTCGTCAGGCGGCGGTAAAGAACTGGAAGCGGATGATTGAGATTGCGGTTGAGATGGGTGTGCAGGTCATTAACACCGAACTCTCCGGCACGCCTAACGAGCCGGAAATCTGTGAAGAGATGTTCTATCGCTCCATGGAAGAGCTGTTGCCGATTATCGAACGTGAAGGTATCCGCGTCGAAATTCAGGCGCATCCGTGGGATTTCTGCGAAGAAAACAATGAAACGGTGGATATCGTGAAGTCGTTCCGTAGCGATAACGTGAAGTATATCTACAGCGCGCCGCACACCTTCTTCTATGACAAAGGCAAAGGCGATGTGAAACCGATGCTGGAGTATGCGGGTGACGATCTGTCGCACATGCTGATCGCCGACACCATGAACCATACGAAGCACTGTCGCTACATCGTCAACCCGCCAGGGGTGGATGCCACCATTCACCAGCATGTCGGCGTAGGCGAAGGCGAAGTGGACTTCGATACCCTGTTTAAAACCCTGCGCGACACCGGCTTTGCTACCCGCACGCATAAAGTGGGCGGTGAACCGATTATCGCAGCGTCACTGTTTGGCTACCCGGAAAAGATGAAGGTGCAGGCGATTGAAACCCGCGAACTGATTGAACGCGAACTGCTGTAACCCTGCCTGCCGTGCAGCCGTTGCTGGCTGCACGGTTATGTCCGCGCAGGACAAACATCGCCCCGTCTGACACACTTGTAAGCACTTTTCCGCTAAGCCGCTCCCCGCCTGACCTCGGCCCGTCGCAGTATGGCCTCGCGCAGCCAGCAGAGTTAAACCGCCTTCGCAGCACCTGCTACACTCCAGACCAATACCACACCATAAGGCGAACTTTCATTATGTCGGAAAATGCATATCAGCCCGCAAAAGTCTGGACCTGGGACCCTGAAGCCAAAGGTAACGGCGCTAAAACTAATCGTCCGTTCGCTGGTCCCACCCATGAGAAAGCGTTGCCGGTCGGCAAACACCCTCTGCAGCTCTATTCGCTCGGCACGCCTAACGGCCAGAAAGTCACCATCCTGCTGGAAGAGCTGCTGGCGCTTAACGTCAAAGATGCCGAGTATGATGCCTGGCTGATTCGTATCGGCGACGGCGATCAGTTCTCGAGTGGTTTTGTCGACGTGAACCCGAACTCAAAAATCCCGGCGCTGAGCGACCACTCGGCAACACCGCCGATTCGGGTATTTGAATCAGGCAATATCCTGCTCTATCTGGCGGAAAAATATGGTTACTTCCTGCCGAAAGATATCGCTGGCCGCACTGAAACGCTGAACTGGCTGTTCTGGCTGCAGGGCTCAGCGCCTTACCTTGGTGGTGGTTTCGGCCATTTCTATCACTACGCGCCAGAAAAAATTGAGTACGCCATCAACCGCTTCACGCTGGAAGCGAAGCGTCAGTTTGACGTGCTGGATCGCCAGCTGGCTGATAACCGCTATCTGGCCGGTGATGACTACACTATCGCCGACATCGCCACCTGGCCGTGGTACGGCAACATGGTGCTCAACGATCAGTATGGAGCAGCCGAATTCCTGGATGTGCAGTCCTATAAAAACGTGGTGCGCTGGGCGAAAGAGATCGCACAGCGTCCTGCCGTCATCCGTGGCCGCAAGGTTAACCGCGTTATGGGTGACCCGGCCGATCAGCTGCATGAGCGTCATGATGCAGCCGATTTTGACATTAACACTGAAGATAAACGCCAGGCGTAAAGGAGCCCACAATGAGCGCATATGTAATCTTTATTCGCGACAAAATTACTAACCCTGAGGAATTCGCTATTTATGGCGAGAAAGCGGGCAAAGCGCGCGGCGACCATCCAATTACGCCGCTGGCGTTTTATGGACAGCTTGAGACGCTGGAAGGACCGGAAGCGGACGGCGTTGTCGTGCTGGAGTTTCCGACGGCTGAAGCAGCGCACGGCTGGTATGACAGCCCGGAATATCAGGAAGCGAAACAGCACCGCCTGAAAGGTGCGGAATACCGCGTGGTGCTGGTTCAGGGTGTGGATAAGTAACTAAACAGGCGGCAGCAATGCCGCCTTTTTTATTGCAGCGTAATACGCGCCACGCCATCCAACCTCTGACTGCTGTGATCGCTATTAAAGCCCTGCTTCAATGTCACGAACAGCGTCTGCCCATCCGGTGACACCAGCAGGCTGTTCGGGTGACTATCAAATGACCAGCTGTTTTTCACTTCATAGGTCGTGCCATCCAGTTGCAGCACCTTCTTCGAGTCGCGCTGGCTGATATAAATCTCATTGCGCTTGCCATTAAACTTAATCCCCATCGAATCAGCCGGATCCAGACGCTGAATCAGCTTGCCGCTGCGCTCATCAAACACCAGAGTGTTTTTCGCCTTAGAATTATCCGTGACAAACAGGCGGCCCGTCGCCGGATCCTCTGCCATGTTCAGGAACTGAGTGTTCTGCCCGTCACCGGCTGTCAGACGCTGTTCGATCCTGTGATTACGTGGATTGATCACCAGGATTTCGCCGCTGCCGTTCGCCGCGTAAATCCGGTCGCTGACCGGCGAGAAGATAATGCCTGTGACCCACTTCCCGGCATTTTTAATCCGGGTTTTCAGGGTCAGCGTTTTGGTATCGACCACCCAGATCACAGCCGGATCGCCTGTGCCGCCGACATAGAGCAGCCCGTCATGCAGAAAGATTTCACGCGTGCCAACAGGTAACTCTTTCTCGTTTTTGTCGTCAAACATCAGGCGCTTCAGCACCTTTCCGTTCTCCGGATCAATCTTCGAGATACCGCCGTCCAGTGAGTTGGTGGCGTAGAGTGCGCTGCCGTCCGGCTCGCTAATCAGCCCAAAGTTTTTCAGGTCGAAATGCCCCGCCCCGGTGCTCTGCAGCGTGGTGCCATCAAGACGGTAGATCATCCCGCCGCTGATATCCTTACCTTCCGGCGCACTGGCGACATAGAGCGCGTTTTTCGCGGGCAGATAAGCCATCTCATACAAACCTTCACCCAGCTCGCGCTCAATCAGGTTATCGGGGCTGGAGGGCTGCATCACTACGGCGCCGCCATCGACTTTTTTCACCGCGGTCTGGCATGCCGTCAGGCTGAAGGTGATGACCACCGCCAGTGCGAGTGCCGTTTTACGCGGGCTGAACAACGCTTTCATGCTTAACTCCCTTATCGACCTGCTCTCCCGGCTGGCCGCAATGCAGAGGGCAGGCAGGGAAGAAAATGAATGAGAATCATACGCAGCAGAAAAAAGGCTGTAAACGCAGCGGCAGCCTGAAGCCACCGAATCAGCTTAATACGGTATGTTAATTGTCCACAGGCGCTTTTTCACGCACGCCAGTCAGTCAGTCAGTCAGTCAGTCAGTCAGTCAGTCAGTCAGTCAGTCAGTCAGTCAGTCAGTCAGTCAGTCAGTATAAAAACATGATTAATCAACCGATTGCAGATTGCTCTGCAGAAACGCCACAAACGCGATGATGCGTGCCGGCAGCTGGCGCTGCGCCTGCCAGACCGCAAAAATATCGCCATCAGATGCCTGCCAGTCGGGTAAGACATGCAGTAAATCGCCTGTTGCCAGGCTGTGCTGCGCGTCCCACCAGGAACGCAGCAGAATGCCATGCCCATCCATCGCCAGCCGCATCGCCACTTCACCATCGTTGGTGATCAGGCTGCCGCGCACTTTCTGGCTGATGCTCTGTTCGCCGCTGGTCAGCCGCCACAGGGTAAAATCGCTGTCGTGCTGGCGCAGCAGAATACAGTTGTGCTGCGCCAGATCGCGCACCATAACGGGCAGGCCGTGGCGGGCAGCATAGGTGGGTGAGCAGCAGAGGATGCGCGGATTCGTGCGCAGTTTACGCGCCACCAGCCGCGAGTCCGGCGGTTCGCCGACGCGGATATCAATGTCCATGTGCGCATCCAGAAAATTAAGCGGCTGACTGCTGAGCGACAGCGACAGCGAGAGCTGCGGATGCAGCGCGGCAAAGGCCGAGACGCAGGGCGCAATATGGCGACGGCCAAAACCAAATGAGGCGTTGATGTTAAGCGTGCCGCGCAGCTGAGCCGTTTCACCGCTGACTGCCTCCTCCAGCGCCGCCAGTTGATCCAGCAACGGGCGCGCTCCTGCCAGATAACGGCGGCCTTCCGGCGTCAGCTCCAGCCGTCTCGTGGTGCGGCGCAGCAGTTGCACACCAAGGCGCTGCTCCAGCTGGCTCAGACGTTTGCTTACCGCCGCCAGCGACAGGCCCAGTTCGCGCGCCGCCGCAGTCAGACTATCCAGTGCGGCCAGGCGAACAAAAAAGGCTAAGTCATCGGTGGAGGTGCGGGATTCTCTACTTTGATTCAACAATGGATTGCCTTTCAGGCTCATTATTTCCCCGGAATCGACAGTTATACTGCGTACACAATTCGAACATCAACCGGAAAGGTGCCCTGTGACTGACAAAATCCACCATATTGCCGTGATCCCTGGCGACGGCATCGGCAAAGAAGTGATGCCGGAAGGCGTCCGCGTAATGAATGCGGCCGCAGAGAAATTTAACATTCCGCTGCGCTGGGAGTGGTTCGATTACGCCAGCGCCGACTACTGGCAGCAGCATGGCAAAATGCTGCCTGACGACTGGTTCCCGCAACTGAAAGCCTTTGATGCGATCTACTTTGGTGCGGTCGGCTGGCCCGATGTGGTGCCCGACCACGTTTCGCTGTGGGGTTCGCTGCTGCAGTTCCGCCGGGAGTTTGATCAATACGTTAATCTGCGCCCGGTACGACTGATGCCAGGCGTCAAAGCGCCGCTGGCGAATCGTCAGCCCGGCGATATCGACTTCTATGTGGTACGCGAAAACACCGAGGGTGAATACTCCAGCGTTGGCGGCACCATGTTCCCCGGCACCGACCGTGAAGTGGTGATTCAGGAGACGGTGATGACGCGCACCGGCGTCGATCGCATCCTGAAGTTTGCGTATCAGCTGGCGCAGAGCCGGCCGAAGAAACACCTGACCTCCGCCACCAAATCCAACGGCATCGCCATCACCATGCCTTACTGGGATAGCCGCGTCGAAGCGATGTCCGGCCAGTTCCCCGAGGTTCGCGTCGACAAATATCACATCGATATTCTCACCGCCAACTTCGTGCTGCACCCGGACTGGTTTGATGTGGTGGTCGCCAGCAACCTGTTTGGCGATATCCTCTCCGACCTCGGCCCGGCCTGTACCGGCACCATCGGCATTGCGCCGTCCGCCAATATCAATCCGGAAGGCCTGTTCCCCAGCCTGTTCGAACCGGTTCACGGTTCTGCGCCCGACATCGCTGGCAAAGGTGTCGCCAATCCCATCGGTCAGATCTGGTGCGGGGCGATGATGCTGGAACACCTCGGCTACAAAGCCGCGGGTGATGCGGTGTTAGATGCGATTGAACGCACGCTGGCGGCGGGACAGCATCTGACGCGCGATCTCGGCGGCAGCGCCAGCACCGGACAGCTTGGTGCCGCCATCGCCGCCGCGCTGTAAATCAATCCGGCAACTGCACCACACACTCAGGGTGCCAGCCTGGCGGTAGCGGCTCCGGACGTGTTATCACCAGGCTGTGCAGTTGCAGGTTCTTTACCCCACGCGCGAACAGGCCCGGCAGTCCGCCGGGATAGCGCTCTACGCCAAAGGCTTCGCCAGTTTTCAGGTCAAGTTTGTAGGCGTTATCCAGCCCCATGCCGGTCGGTGAGTCCGGGTTACAAGGCGGCCGCACGTCATAGTGTCCCTGTGTCATCGGCGACACGCTCTGCCGCATCTGCAGCTGGCTGATCACCACATCACGTATCCAGCCGGGTTCAGCCGCATGCAGGTTAATCGCCCCTTCTGCCACCCCCGTCAGATTACTGAACTGCACCTGCTCCACAATGCCAGGCGTGATGGCGGGATCGCGGCGGCGCACCGAAATATGCAGCGGATCGGCTTTACCCCAGTGACAGGGCGGCGCGTGGTGACAGGCGAAGGTCAGGTTGCTGAACAGCAGACGCCGCATCGCGCCGCCGTCACGCGACAGAATGCCGATGCCGCGGTTGGAATCAAAAATGGTGCAGCCGGTTACCGTGACATCTTCGACGTCATCCCAGGTTTCGGTGCCGATCTTAAAGGCGCAGCTGTAGCTGCGCAGCAGGCAGTTGGTGATCATAATCTGCCGCGCCGGACGCCGCAGCGCGGCCGGTTTATGGGTGGTTTTAATGCAGATGGCATCATCAGCGGCGCTGAGGTAGCTGTTGCTGACAAACACGGCTTCGCAGCTGTCGATATCCAGCGCATCGGTATTCGGCATGGTCAT
>Ga0153984_1000093_pt1 | contig 11909 bp, 4 predicted proteins | sample TSGA068MetaG_FD_102271 | JGI IMG/M metagenome (GOLD analysis project Ga0153984, IMG submission 102271) | Attine ant fungus gardens microbial communities from Georgia, USA - TSGA068 MetaG | ecosystem: Host-associated > Fungi > Mycelium > Unclassified | place: USA: Georgia, Alexander Wildlife... | reverse complement strand
TAAATTTATTCGGGATACAAATTAAGTAAGCAGTTTAATAAATTACATATCTTTGGGACTAAAAGATGTCTTTCTTTTTATTATTTTTAGCTGGAGGTCTCCGTCCCTGCTCTTTTTTTTTTTTTTTTTTATTATCTCAAAACTTCCTTTTATGATCTATGATGCCTCTAACATAAGAGAGCAGACCTTTCTCCTAACGATAAAATTAGATTTTTAAAGTTTTTTTTTTTTTTTATTTTAGCCGGCAAAACAACTTTAGATTCAGCGGCTCCGCTTGACAAGAGACAAAGTTTATAATCAAGATTAAGCCTTATTGCTCTTTTCGCCCCTTTTTTACCTGTGCACCATCGATAAAAAATATGCTATCGCTTTTGTTTTTTTTTTTTTTTTTTTATTCAAGGACTCCGTCCCTCTCATTTTGCTATTTTTACTGTGCACTGTCAAACGAAGCCTCTCTTTTTGCTTCCAGCGCAGCGCTGCTCCTTTTTTTTTTTGTAGATTATTTAATTAATATAAGGCTACAAGGAATTGAACCCTAATCCAGCCATCATGAATGGCCTGCTTTACCGTTAAGCTATAGCCCCTTTGTCACTATATCTGTCAATAGTAATAATAATATTTGATTTAAAGACTCGAAGCGAAGCCTGTAGTCTTAATTTGACAGTAAGACCTATATAACAACAGATGAAGTTAGACTCAGCTGCAGACTAGAAATATTAAAAATAACAAATTCGGTCTTTTTTTATGTGCGGGCAAACGACTTGAACGTTTAACTACTGGTCATGAGCCAATTATGTTACCAATTACACCAACCCGCTCTAATCTGGATTTTAACCTTACCTGGGCTTGAACCAGGATTACAGCAGTGAAAATGCTGTGTCTTAACCAGTTTGACGATAAGGTCTAATATAATTTATAGTTAGTCAAAATATTATTCATTATTAACAAAGAAGAGCGGAAATGAAATTCTGCCTTTCTCTTGAACCTTTAGAGATTAAAAAAGACGGTTGAAATTAAATCCTTGCTGACCTTTTTGCAGCGAAGTTAGTTATCTCTCATAACAAGAGAAAAAGCGATATCTTAAAGGTTAGGTTTATAATTATCTTTTGCAGCGAAGCCTATAATTGCACTAGGGTAAAAAGCTATAAAAAAGGACGGGGGGACGGAGTCCGTCCAGCTAAAAAAGCTAGATTTCATTTGTCAAGCGGAGAGATTTCATCTGCGCAAGCTAGAGGCTTCTTTTTTCCTTTTTCTCTTTTTGCAGCAAGGCCTAGCAATTTGACTCTGACTCTTTTTGCAGCAAACTATCAGAAGGGAAGAAATCCTCTTCCTCAGTAAGCCAGGTAAGGGACTTGAACTCTTAACATTGCACTTACAAGATGCACACTCTACCAGTTGAGTTAACCTGGCTTAAAAAGAAAAGAAGAGAAAAAAATATGCTGCAAAATAAAATAAGCAGGAAGACGGAAGCTTCGTTAAAAGATAAAAGATGGGATGGGGGGACGGAGTCCGTCCAGCTAAAAATATGCAAAAAGGAGAAAAAAGGAGTCAGCGAATAGAAAAGGTTTTTTTTTTTACTGGAGGACTCCGTCCCTCCTTTTTAGCCTTTTGAAGTGAGAATGGTAGGAATCGAACCCACATAAAATTGCTTAAAAGGCAATGGCTCTACCGTTAAGCTACATTCCCGATTTATTTAGTAATTATACTAGCAACGAATTTTTGCTCTTTTTTTTTTGGAGCTGGAGGACTCCGTCCCTCTTTTATGATAATTATTATCTCATAAGAAAGGACAGATTTAAATTTTTCTCTGTTTCTCTATATCTCTAGATCTAAAGATATTAAAATATAAGATATCGTTTGTTCTTTTGATCTCTCTTTAAGGGTAAAAAAAAATTGAGGCTGCAAAAAGAGGGACGGAGTCCTCCAGCTCCAAAAGGAGCAAAAAGCGAAACGAAGTTCTGAAAAATTGAGAGGGACGGAGTCCTTGTCGGGATTTTATTCCCGAGAGCTGGCGCAGAGATTTCATTCGAGGCGAAGCCTCAATAATAAAAGGTCGGAACGGAAGCTTTAACCTCTTTTGAAAGCTTCAAGAAGCTTAAAGTTAAAGCTTAAAATAAAACATAATTAAATTAAATTAAATTAAATAAAAATTAACTTCTTTTGGTCGACGAGAGGCTTCGCTTATCTAAAGTTTTTTAACCCTTTTTAGCTGGAGGACTCCGTCCCTCATTTTACTGCGCAGCTGTTAGATGAGTTGGAAAGGCTCGAACTTTCATAAACTGAATTCAAAAATCAGCGACTTACCCATTAGTCAACAACTCAAGTTTTCATTCAACAGAAGAAGTTTTTCTATGGACTCCCCTTAAACAGGTTAAATTAAGAACTATCTATTACTTATAGTAATTTTTTCAGAATAAAAAAAAAGGACGGCCAGAGGCTCCTGGGGGGATTTCATTTAGCTGCGCGTCCAGAATAAGTGAAAAAGGATCCTAGCCGGAAGAAGGAATTGAACCTACATAACCCACTTATGAGATGAGTGTTTTAACCATTTAAACTATACCGGCTACCTCTTATATCTAATATAAAAATTTAGAGAGCTGAATGAAATCTAAGCCCTTTTTGCTGTTTTTATGTTTTTGAAGCGAAGCCTATAACAGTTACATAAAATATTATAAGCCGTTTATATTGTTGGCAGGCTTCGCTTTATCATTTTGCAGGCTTCGCTTCCAAGAGGGTCAGAGAATAAGAAAAACGAAGCTACTGCAAAAAAAGGGATGTTTGATTATAAAGGGTGAAAACCCGGGCTCGAACCGAGATAAGGTGCGCCACAAGCGCCTGTTCTACCATTAAACTATATTCACCTTGCCGCAATCACGTGATTTAAGCCTCTTAGATTTTTCCCGTTCCCTTTTTGCAGCTTAAATTATTTTAAGAAATTCTTAGATATAGAAAAAGCTTTTGACCCTCTTGCACTGTAGAGCACATTTTAAGTTGCGCTGCAAGAGGGAATCCGAGTCCGAGTCCGAGTCCGAGTCCGAGTCCGAGTCCGAGTCCGAGTCCGAGTCCGATGCTGCAAAAGGGGGTATTTATGGTTAATAAAAAGGAATTATCCTTTGCTTTTAGCTAAAAGCAATTTTACAGAATAAACTAGGGGCCCTCTCTTCTTTTAGGTTATTAGCGCCTCTTATTATTCTAATTGAAGCTTGGAGCTGGAGGACTCCGTCCCCCTTTAGATAAAGCTCAATAAGTTATTATCTAAAGATCTATATTTAGATAAACCTTATCCTTAGAACGCTTTGCTATATTTTAGATTAAACTCTAAAGCTTTCTCTAATAATATTATAAAAAAAAGGCCGGGTTATATTGTTGACAGGCTTCGCTTTATCTTTTGAGGGTTCCCTCTCGAAAAAACCAACAAATAATTAAAAAAAAAAGATAATATTATTTATCTTTAGAAGGCTAGGCCTTGCTCTTTTTTTGCTGGAGGACTCCGTCCCTCCTTTTTTCGCCGTTTCCTGCGAAAAGGACGGGAGAGCTTATAGAAAAGGGAACCTTAGAGCTCTCTTTGCTGCCAAATTTATTTGAGCAAGAGCAAGACCAAGAGCCATATAAAATATACTTAAAATAATTAATATTGGCAGGCTTTGCTTAAGATGATTTATTGTTGTTTCATTTTAGATAAGGTTAAATGGTAACAAATCAAAAGAATAAATTATACAAGGAACTAAGATAATGATGGCAAATACTAAAGGAAGTAAAACCATCCAACAAACTTGTAATAATTGGTCATATCTAATTCTAGGAAAACTAGCTCTTACCCAAATGAATAAAAAAACAACTGCCGTAGCTTTAAATCCTATAGTTAAACCATTTATAGCACCACTAACTAAAGGCATAGAAGTAAATCCAATAAGATTAACAAAAGAGAAACTGTCTAATGCTAACCAAGAAGTTAGACTTGCTAAATAAATTGAAGGCAATAAATAGCCACCTAAAAATAAAATGGCAGTTAAAGTTGAAATTAAAATAATGTTAGAATATTCAGCTAAAAAGAAAAATACAAAAATAACGGCCGAATGTTCTGTCATAAATCCTGCTACTAATTCTGATTCAGCCTCGGGTAAATCAAAAGGTGCTCTATTAGTTTCAGCTAAAGCTCCGATGAAAAAAATTATAAATACAGGGAATAATGGTATTATAAACCATACTGCTTGTTGATATTCTATTATTGTTGTCATATTTAATGAACCTGTTATAAATAAAACAATTAACATTGCTGAACTTAAGACTAATTCATAACTTACTAATTGAGCTGCACTTCTTAAAGACCCCACAAAAGCATATTTAGAATTAGCTGCCCATCCCGCTATTAATAATCCGTAAACCCCTAATGATGATATTGCTATTGAATATAATAATCCTAAGTTATAATCAGATATTGCTAAACCTGGACCAAATGGTATTACTGCCCAACCTAATAAAGCAAATATTAAGGTAATAATTGGACCTAAGAAAAATAATACTGAATTAGCATGTGCTGGAATAATTGTTTCTTTTACAATTAATTTTAATGCGTCGGCAAACGCTTGTAATGTTCCTAGATACCCTACTTTATTTGGACCTAACCGTCTTTGCATACTTCCCATAGCTTTACGTTCAGCTACTGTTACATATGCTACGCTTAATAATATTGGAAGTAAAACTATAAGAACTTCAAATAAACTAAATAAAATTAACATAGCTTTTTTTTTTATATTAACCTTCTTTATATATATATATATATATATATAGATATGTGCAAACCTTTGCTAAATGATATTATTAATTAAGAGAGGCTGCCTCTGCCCTTTTAGCTTTAAATTTAAAAGCGAAGCCTGCAAAAGGGTAAAAGCGCAGCCTGATAAACAGAATATTAGTTATTTTAATGTTCAAAGAGAGGAAGAGGAAGAGGAAGAGGAAGCCTCTTCCTCTCCGTTCCCAGAATTTCATTTCCCCTAAAAACTTTGGAAGGCTTCGCTTCCTTGTTTTTTAATTAAGAGCAAAATCCAGAATTATTTGACAGTTATATTTGTTGCTATCTTTAAACAATAAACTAGTACCAGCAGCAGGCAGATTTTATTCTCTTGTTTATATTAGCTTGTAATAAGATGCTTTCATTTAACAAGGTCCAAAAAGTTTTTTTAACCCTTTGGAGCTGGAGGACTCCGTCCCTCTTTTACTGCTGCTCAATTTAGCTGCGCTGCAGCTGCGCTTTTTTTTTTGCTCTTTTTGGAGCTGGAGGACTCCGTCCCTCTTGTTTTTGAAGCGAAGCCTGCAAGGAAAATTTTTTATTTTTCCTTTTGTTCCTTTAATATAGATCACTATATATAAGATATGGGTTTAGAACAATTAATAATATTAAAGTTTTAGGTTCGTTAAATTAAGATCTTGGAGAAACGAAGTCCTTTTAATTGTTAGAGTAATCCGTTTATTATTATTATAACTAACTTAGATTATAATAAAGTTAAATTAACGAAAAAGAAAAATTAAGGGTGGTATAATATTTGGATGATAATCTATTAAGAAATCTAATTGCTTTTTTTAGAGAAGCAAAGCCTGTTTTCTTAAAATATTAATAATTAAAACTCTTTGGAGCTGAATGACTCCATCCTTCCTTTTTAAAGGGTTTCCTCTGCACTAGGCAGCGCTGGAGGACTCCGTCCCTCCTTTTTTAATGAGAATTAGAAACTGCTGCTGGTTTAAATGTTAAACTAATAGCTGCTACCATAGCTAATAAAAGAATTAAACTTGCAACAAAAAACCATAAAAGATAACCAGTATACATTACATTACCTATTGATGAAATTTGACTAAAAGCTGCGAAATTTCCATCCCATAAATTAGTAAATGCTGATTCTACTTCTAATTTTGAATTATCTAATACTGTAAGTGATGGTTCATTTGAAGCGAAGCCTATTGTTAAAAATTTAAGTGACGGAGTTGTTCCTGTTATTAAAGAATTAAGCCAATTAAATACGTAATAAGAAAATGATTTCATTTCTGTTATATTACTAGGAATTATAGAATAAAGTGGATATAAAAAAGCTACTCCAATAATCGCTCCTAAAGGTAGACTGTTTTTATTATTATCTTGGTGTAATTCAGCTAATTTAATATCAAGTAAGAATATTACAAACAAGAAAAGAATTGCAATAGCTCCAACATAAACTGTTATATATGCTAGACCTATAAAACTAATTCCTAATAATATTAAATAACCTGCAATATTTACAAATAAAGCGATTAAAAATAAAACTGATATTACCGGATTTCTAGCTGTTATTACTAATATACCTGATAATATTGCTCCGAAACTTAAAATATCTAAACCTAATGGTGAAAACCCTGATGTTAAAGATTCAGAAATTAGCATTAAATTTGTCATTAATTTTTGCTCATTTTTTTTTTACCCTTTATGTTTTAAAAAAAAACACCTTAATTATAATATTTATTATCTAGGCAACTTAGTTAGATTTAAACCAAATATCTTTACAGTTTGCAGCAAGAAGAAAGGAAACGAAAGGAAACCGTCCAATTTTAGCCGACCCTAGTGCAATGGAATCCAGTTCTTTCCTTTTGAAAGCAAAGCGCAGCGGAGCGGAGCAAAGCGAAAGGGTTCCCTCTTGCAGTGCAGCACATTTTTTTTTTTTTTAGCTGCAGGACTCCGTCCCTCTTTTTAGACTAATTATTATAACTTTTTTATTTAAGGGAGAAAGGATAGCCTTCCACAGTTCTTTTATTTTACTGTTTTTTTTTTTAGCTGGAGGACTCCGTCCCTCTTTTTAACCCTATGAGGGTTCTTTATGCAGATTATAAGAAAATAAAACGAGCTGGAGGACTCCGTCCCTCCTTTAGGGGTTAGGTTTATTTAAAGCTGCGAACCGGTCCCAGGCACTGCTGCGGCCTCGCTTGCCAAAAGAGCAACAAAAAAAAAAGAGCAGCGCACTGCAAAATGATGTGCAGCTAAAAAAGAGCAGCTTCTCTTTTCAATCTAATTAATTGAATTTAAAGGTTTCTAGTCTACCTGTAAGTCGGATTTTACCTATTGTTGTAAACGTTTTACTGTAAAATTAAGACTTCTAGACCGAAACGAGCTTTTAAAAGCAAAGCAAAGCAAAGCAAAGCAAAGCAAAGCAAAGCAAAGCAAAGCAAAGCAAAGCAAAGCAAAGCAAAGCAAAAAGATTTTTACTTTCACTGTCAAAAGTAAACCTTGATTAATTCATTTATAGCTTATAAGCTTAGCCAAATTTATTAGTCTGACCATTCTGCTCTTTCAATTTTACAGATAAAAGTTATTTTTATAGTCCGGTGCGAAGCCTAATAACAATATTATTATAATATAATGGGCTTATAAAGAGCTGCAACGGCCATTTACGAAAAAATTTGCTGCCGGATTAGAATATTTGATTTTAATTTTCATTCGAATATATTTTATATTTTATATTCTAGAATAGTTATTAGATAAATAATGTTTTCTATATTAGATATATATATATATATATATATCTCTAAATAGTTTATAACTATTCTATATAATATAGTCACCAAGAGGAATCGAACCTCTATCTAGACATTAACAGTGTCCTGCTTTACCGTTAAGCCATAGCGACTTTTTTTACCGTTTTGCAATTTGAAGGGTCCCCATTCAGATATTTTTGCTCTATTTTTGCTGCGGCAGCTCTCCTTTTCCTTTTTGCAGCATCAAGTTCCCTTTGACAATAAAAAATTAAGATTAATTAATGAGAAGGCAGAGAATCGAACTCTGGACGGTAGAAACCAATGAATTTACAGCTCATCTCCTGACCAGCATAGGAGTCCTTCCCTCTAAATAATAATATTATATAATCTGTATCTTGCCTTTTTGCTGTAATATTGTTTAAACAAGAAAGGGAAGCACAGCCTCTGTCCTTCTAGTTATTTTCAGCGAAGCCTGCCTGTGCTATTAATAATCTAATTATAGTCTGCAGTTAAACCCAACTTGCAAGCAGGCTTCGCTTCCTTTTAATAAAATTATATGATAGATGATATCATTTAGCTTTTAAACTAAGCGTTGACTGCAGCTAAATCTAAAAATTTAAGATAAAACAAGAAACTGAGAACTCCAAAAAAAGGCAAATTTATCCCGCGAAGGCGACTTGCATAAATGAAATCCTTTCGACTTATCCTCGTCCTTTATAGTTTATAATAGTCTTTATGGTTAAATCTTAGAGCTTAAAGATAAGAAAGCAAAAAATGAGCAAAAAGCAAAAAGAGTCAAATAATATTAATCTTATTATTTAAAAAACTGTAACCTGCAAAGTTACTTTAAACCTGCCCTCTTCTTTTAACCCTTTGAGGGTTTCCTCTGCACTAGGCACTGCTGGAGGACTCCGTCCCTCCTTTTTAACCCTTTGAGGGTTTCCTCTGCGCTGGAGGACTCCGTCCCTCATTTTTTTTAGCTGCGCAGTAGTGTACGGTAAGAGGCGGAAGCGAAGCCTGTGAAAAGAATTTGCAGGAGGGTCAAAAGGAGAAGCGCACTAGAATCAATTTGACTTTTTATTTTTACCCTGTGCAAGAGGGAACCTTGCAAAAATGAGCAAAAAGGGGTAGTTGGATTTTAATTTTTCAGGTACAGGTTCCCCTACACCTACCTTATTTCGACTTAACACGAATCAGCGCCGACCAGTCGAAACCATATTTTGGTTGCTTCTTTTTGCCTTAAAATAAGAAAGAAACGAGCGAAAATATAACCTCTTCGGGGCCACGCACCTTTCCGCGCTTGACGAGTAGTTAGTACATCACAGATTTAAGACTTCACCGTAACGTCCTGATTTACGATTACTAGCAATTCCTGCTTCATGTAGTCGAGTTGCAGACTACAATCCGAACATAGCTTTTTTTAAGGTTTAGCGCTGACTCACGTCTTAGCATCCCATTGTAAAAGCTTTTGTGGCACGTCTATAGCCCACTTCATAAAGGCCATGACGACTTGTCTTAATCCCCATTATATCCTCGTTTTCCAAGGGTCATCTTAATGCAGCAAATTTAATTTGAATTAATCAAAAGATGCTGCAAAATTAAGAAAGAAGGGTTTCATTCGTTGACCGGAATGAACCTGACATCTCACGACACGAACTGAAGACAGCCATGCAACGCCTGTTGTATTTATCCAAATTTAATTAATGTTTTTTTTTTTTTTTTTTTCAAGAGGGCAAAAACTTTTTAAGGGTTTCCTGACCGTGCTATAAATTTACTTTAATTAAATAGGCCTTTTCTTTTTACGGAAAAGGACATTCAAGAAGTGGTAAGGTTGTACGCGGATCATCGTATTAAATAACATGCTTCACTGCTGGTTTCCGTGACCGTCTAATGTTTTGGGTTTCAGCCTTGCGACAGTACTCCCCAGGTGAAGTGCTTAACATCTTCATTTCGAGACTAATTTTTTTTTTATTATAGTTAAAAGCATTAAAGCTTAATTCTTAATTAATAATTTATACTAATCTTAAGCACTCATCGTTTACAGCGTTGACTACAGGGGTATCTAATCCTTTTCGCTCCCAACGCCTACGTCCCTCAACGTCAGTCTTTACCTGGAACGATGCCTTCGCCTTTGGCGGTCCTACAAGTATCAATAGATTTCATCCTTACTCTTGCAATTCCTCTGTTCCTCTATAAGACTCTAGTAAACCAGTTCGATTATACTCTCTCTCCTAATTAGGAGAGAGATTCGCTTAATTTACCGTTTTACGGACCCTTTAGACCCATTTAAGATCAATAACGCTTGCCTCCCACGTTTTACCGCGACTGCTGGCACGTGATTTGGTCGAGACTAGTCAAAAAGATAACGTCATTATCCTCTCTTTTTTAGGGCTTTATCCTTATTTAGTTTACACCCTTCCAGATAGCTGGTTCAACCTTGCGGTCAGTGACCAATATTCCTCACTGCTGGTTTCCCTTATGGGTAGACTTGGCTGTTGTTTCAGAGCCAATGTGGTCGATCATCCTCTCAGATACGACTACGGATCTTAGGCTAGTTAAGCAATTACCTCTCCTACTACCTCCCCGAGTAGGCTCATCCCAAAACGAGATTCTATCTCTTTATATTTTATAAGGTATTTTATGCCTTTCTTTGGGGTAGTCTTCCTACTTTATACTCACCTGTACACCACTTTCAAACTTTCTTTTATTATTATTTTATTAATAATAAAAGAGTTAAATTTGATCGTTCGATTAGCATGTGTTAAAGCTTCTGGACAGCGTTCATTCGGAGCCAACATCAAACTCATCTTTTTTTTAGAAATCTTAGATCTCTTTTTATAATCTATTTGCAGCATTTTACCTTTAGTAATATTTAGTTAGAAAAATCTCTTTCAGGCTTCGCTTGAAACTATTAAATATTAATATGGTTATAATTCTATACTTCTTTTAAGAAAAAGACAAAAAAGAGGATTAGCGCAGCGCAGCGAAGAGAAAAGGCTTTAAAGTCTCTTGCTTAAGCATCTTTTCTCGATATCTTTATCATTTTTTAGCTGGAGGACTCCGTCCCTCTTTATTGTTTAGCTTTCTCGGTAGCTTGCGCAGATAGGGGAATTATAATTGGGCCTTAACACTGCAGCAGTCGTAAAGATAAAGCTTTTATTTCTGCTAATCAGACGACGAACCTTCTGCTTTCCTTTTTAAGGGTTTCCTCTGCACTAGGCGCCATTTTTTTTAGCTGCGCTGCGCAGGAGGACTCCGTCCCTCTTTTTTACCTTTAGGCTGCCCCTGGACGTATGATTAAAAAGTCTTCTTGAAAAGCTAGTAAAAAGATAAAGATCTTCTATCTAAGTTAGATCTTAGTCTAAATTTTAAAGTTAAATAATGCTCTTGTCACCGACAGTAATATTATTTATTAAAGATTAGCAGGAGGACTCCGTCCCTCTTGGATCTAAAGCGTTTTCTATCATAGCTCTAAAAGCTAAAAATAAGAGAAGAAAACAAAGGCCGGGACCCGATGCTGCAGAGTAAAAAGATTTATCATTATAAATTAAGCTTGTGAATCTAACCAAGCTAAATATTTTTCAACTGAAACAGCTTCAATAGCAATAGGCATAGCTGAGTGTAATACTCCGCAAATTTCTGAACATTGTCCATAGAAAACTCCTTCTCTTTGAATTAAAACTGAAGCTTGGTTTAATCTACCTGGTGTAGCATCAATTTTTAATCCTAAAGCAGGTACTGCAAAATCATGAATAACGTCAGCTCCAGTAACAATAAATCTTATGTGAGTGTTAACTGGCACAATAACTCTTGAATCAACTTCTAATTGTCTTAATTGTCCATCTACTAAATCTTCTGCCGGAATCATATAACTATCAAATTCGATTGACTCTCCGTCGTCATTTACAAAATCTGAATATTCGTATGACCAGTACCATTGATGTCCTACTGCTTTTACTGTCATCGCAGGGTCTAATACATCATCCATTAGGTATAATAATTTAAAACTAGGAAATGCTATTGCTACTAAAACTAATGCTGGACTAATAGTCCAAATTAATTCGATTAAAGTTCCATGATTAGAATATTTGTGTACGATTTTTGTATGTGTACTTGAAAAAGTTTTCATAGCTGAACCCATAATCCATGCTACACCAAATAAGATTACCACTAAATAAAACATGATTTGGTCATGCAATTCTACAATTCCTTCAAATGAAGGACTAGCTCCGTCTTGGAAGTATAATCCCCAAGGTGTCGGAGCATCCGTTAAAATAGGTGAAAATAATTTCTCACATTTATTAAAAATTAAATTTAAAAGCATTTTTTTTTTTTTTTTTTTTTTTTTTTTTTTTTTTTTTTTTTTTTTTTTTTTTTTTTTTTTATTTTTTTTTTTTTTTTTTTTTTTTTTT
>Ga0153984_1000087_pt1 | contig 12002 bp, 10 predicted proteins | sample TSGA068MetaG_FD_102271 | JGI IMG/M metagenome (GOLD analysis project Ga0153984, IMG submission 102271) | Attine ant fungus gardens microbial communities from Georgia, USA - TSGA068 MetaG | ecosystem: Host-associated > Fungi > Mycelium > Unclassified | place: USA: Georgia, Alexander Wildlife... | reverse complement strand
TTAATTAATAATATAGAATATCTATCTGTATCTCTATATAGATAAATAGAATTGTTTATTCTATTAAATGAATATTAATAGGAACTTTCTTTTTTCTTAAAAAAGTAAATGAAAATATTTGATAGAATGAGAATTGCAATTCAATTCTATAGATACATAGAAAAAAAGAATATATAATAATAGAAATAGGAATTCTTGATCAAAATGAATAGTAATATCAAATATTTGATTTGGGAGACAATATCTATTATATACATTTCTTTTGAATTATCCCTAATAGAATAAATAGAAGGCCAATCTCTGTACAAATAGAATCGCATATCAAGTACAATGAAAATGCGGATATAGTCGAATGGTAAAATTTCTCTTTGCCAAGGAGAAGACGCGGGTTCGATTCCCGCTATCCGCCCTATGTATTTAATAGTCATAGTATGAAAAATGCCATAGAATTTACTGCGTATAATGCCCTTATTGAAACCTTGTTTTTATCAAATTCAAAAAGTTGCGGAGACGGGATTTGAACCCGTAACTTCAAGGTTATGAGCCTTGCGAGCTACCAAGTTGCTCTACTCCGCGATAAAAAAAAGAATTGATAACTAATGAACAAAAACAAAGATTGAATGTATCCCTTTACCATATATATACAAATAGAATAAACCATTTATACATAACGGTAAAGGGACCCCCTCCTACGATCTCTTATAATCAAATGAAAAAAAAAATGAAGATAATTGGGAATCCTTACCAACTGGATCTTGTTGCACCCGGCAAGAAACATGCATGAACCATTTCCCGAAGTATGTGTCCAGATAATCCAAAGTCTCGATAATTAGCTCTCGGTCTTCCGGTCGAAAAACAACGTCGATGAAGACGTATAGGTGCACTATTACGCGGTAGTGATTCTAATTTTCCATGAATTTCCCATTTATCACTTAACGACGGAACTTTGCTTATTTCTTTTTTTGAGGATCGGCGAATCAAATGATATTTCTGTTCCAATTTTTGTCTCTTCTTCTCCCTCTGAATCACACTTTTCCTTGCCATAATAATGGTTAATTTGCTATTAGTATAAATGATAGAAGTCGGATCCTAGATGTATAAGTAAGTGGCTTCTCTTGCCTATAGAAAGAAGGAAATGATATTCTTGCCAGATATATCTAATAAAGATTGAAATTAACCAAATTTGCCCGATGTAGAGGCAATTAAGAAGGCTGCATAAGTAAATATATAACCTACGGAAAAGTGGGCTAGTCCAACCAATCTTGCTTGCACAATGGAAAGAGCCACTGGTTTATCTCTCCATCGAATCAAATTAGCCAAAGGTGTACGTTCATGAGCCCATGCCAAAGTTTCAATCAATTCCTGCCAATATCCGCGCCAGGAAATTAAGAACATAAATCCAGTAGCCCAAACAAGATGTCCAAACAAGAACATCCATGCCCAGACTGATAAACTATTCATACCAAAGGGGTTATATCCATTGATAAGTTGTGAAGAGTTCAACCATAGATAATCTCTTAACCATCCCATCAAATAGGTAGAAGATTCATTAAACTGTGAAATATTACCCTGCCATAGTGTAATGTGTTTCCAATGCCAATAAAAAGTAACCCATCCAATGGTATTTAACATCCAGAAAACTGCCAAATAAAATGCGTCCCAAGCGGAAATATCACAAGTTCCGCCTCGTCCCGGGCCATCACAAGGAAAACTATAACCAAAATCTTTTTTATCGGGCATTAACTTAGAACCACGCGCATCCAAAGCACCTTTTACTAAGATCAATGTAGTTGTATGTAAACCAAGAGCAATAGCATGATGAACCAAGAAGTCTCCAGGCCCTATTGTTAAGAATAGAGAATTACTATTCTCATTTACAGCGTTTAACCAACCAGGCAACCATATGCTTCGTCCCGCATTGAACGCCGGACTGTTCGTTGAAGATAAAAGTATATCGAACCCATAGGAAGTTTTACCATGAGCAGATTGTATCCATTGGGCAAATATAGGTTCAATCAAAATTTGTTTCTCCGGAGTCCCAAAAGCAAGCATGACATCGTTATGGACATAAAGTCCCAGAGTATGGAACCCCAGAAAGAGGCTAGCCCAACTTAAGTGGGATATGATAGCTTCTTTATGGTCTAACATTCTTGCCAAGACATTATCTTGATTCTGTTCTGGATTATAATCTCTAATAAAAAAGATAGCTCCATGAGCAAAAGCCCCTGTCATAATGAAGCCTGCTATATATTGATGATGAGTATATAAGGCAGCTTGAGTAGTAAAGTCTTGCGCTATAAACGCATAAGCAGGTAAAGAGTACATGTGTTGTGCTACCAAAGAAGTAATAACCCCTAAAGAGGCTAGAGCAAGACCTAATTGAAAATGAATTGAATTATTTATTGTGTCATAAATACCCTTATGTCCACGCCCCAATCTACCCCCCGGAGGAGTATGTGCTTCTAAAAGATCTTTAATACTGTGACCAATCCCGAAGTTAGTTCTATACATATGGCCAGCAACTAGAAAAATAAACGCAATAGCCAAATGATGGTGTGCAATATCGGTCAACCATAAACTTTGAGTTTGCGGATGAAATCCCCCGAGAAGTGTTAGAATAGCAGTTCCTGCTCCTTGAGGGGTACCAAATATATGATTATTGGAATCGGGGTTTTGAGCATAAAGATTCCACTGACCTGTAAAAAATGGACCTAATCCTTCGGGATGCGGCAATATACTTAATAAATTATTCCATCGAACGTATTCCCCCCTGGACCCCGGAATAGCGACATGGACTAAATGCCCTGTCCAAGCCAAGGAACTGACTCCGAATAGTCCTGACAAATGATGATTGAGACGGGATTCGGCATTTTTAAACCACGAAACACTCGGTTTCCATTTTGGTTGCAGGTGTAACCAACCCGCTATTAAAGATATAGTAGATAGAATTAATAGAAAAATAGCTCCAGTATAAAGATCGCCATTAGTACGTAAACCGATTGTATACCACCATTGATAAACACCAGAATAGGCTATATTAACAGGGCCTAGAGCACCTCCTCGAGTAAAAGCTTCTACAGCTGGTTGACCAAAATGAGGATCCCAAATTGCATGAGCAATAGGTCTTACATGTAAAGGATCCTGTACCCATGTCTCAAAATTCCCTTGCCAAGCTACATGAAAGAGATTCCCGGAAGTCCACAGAAAAATTATTGCTAATTGCCCGAAATGAGAAGCAAAAATATTCTGATAAAGACGTTCCTCAGTAATATCATCATGACTTTCGAAGTCATGTGCGGTAGCAATACCAAACCAAATACGACGAGTAGTGGGGTCTTGAGCTAAGCCTTGACTAAAGCTTGGAAATCTTAATGCCATAATGATTTTCAAATCCTCCTAGCTATTATCCTACTGCAATAATTCTTGCTAAGAAGAATGCCCATGTTGTGGCAATTCCACCTAGAAGGTAATGTGTTACTCCTACAGCACGTCCTTGTACAATGCTCAAGGCTCTGGGCTGAGTAGCAGGAGCAACTTTTAATTTATTATGAGCCCAAACAATGGACTCAATAAGTTCTTGCCAATAACCACGCCCGCTGAATAGAAACATTAAACTAAAAGCCCATACAAAATGTGCACCCAAGAAAAAAAGACCATATGCAGATAATGAAGAACCATAAGACTGAATTACCTGGGATGCCTGCGCCCATAAGAAATCACGGAGCCACCCATTAATGGTAATGGAACTCTGCGCAAAATTTCCTCCTGTGATATGAGTTACTATCCCTTGATCACTTATACTACCCCAAACATCTGACTGCATTTTCCAACTGAAATGGAAAATGACTACCGAAATTGAATTGTACATCCAAAATAGTCCTAAGAAGACATGATCCCAAGCGGATACTTGGCATGTACCCCCTCTTCCAGGTCCATCACAAGGGAAACGAAAACCTAGATTTGCTTTATCCGGTATCAATCGTGAACTACGAGCAAATAGAACACCCTTTAAGAGTATCAATACTGTTACATGAATTGTAAATGCATGAATATGATGGACCAAAAAATCCGCAGTTCCTAATGGAATAGGTAACAAAGCAACTTTACCGCCCACTGCTACTAAATTTTCACCTCCCCAAGTCAAACTGGTACTTGTTGCTGCACCTGGGGCTGTTGTGCCAGGTGCTAAAGCGTGGGTATTTTGTATCCATTGAGCAAAGATCGGCTGTAATTGTATAGCGGTATCTGAAAACATATCTTGAGGGCGCCCTAAAGCGCTCATGGTATCATTATGAATATACAAACCAAAACTGTGAAAACCTAAAAAGATACATACCCAGTTAAGATGTGATATGATTGCATCACGATGTCTAAGGACACGATCTAATAGATCGTTGTATCGAATAGTCGGATCATAATCTCTTACCATAAAAATAGCTGCATGCGCAGCAGCACCGACTATGAGAAATCCACCAATCCACATATGATGTGTAAACAATGACAGTTGTGTACCATAATCAGTAGCTAGGTATGGATAAGGAGGCATAGAATACATATGGTGAGCTACAACAATGGTCAAAGAGCCTAACATAGCTAGATTAATAGATAATTGAGCATGCCATGACGTTGTTAGGATCTCATATAGACCTTTATGACCCTGGCCTGTAAATGGACCTTTATGTGCCTCTAAAATGTCTTTTATACTGTGACCAATACCCCAGTTGGTCCTATACATGTGACCCGCTATCAAGAAAAGAATTGCAATAGCTAAATGATGGTGTATAATATCGGTCAGCCATAGACCTCCAGTTACTGGATCTAATCCTCCACGAAAAGTAAGAAATTCTCCATATTTTGACCAATTCAAGGTGAAAAATGGGGTTGCTCCCTCGGCAAAACTCGGATAAAGTTGAGCCAAAAGATCCCGATTTAGGATAAATTCATGAGGAAGTGGTATCTCTTTGGGATCTACTGCAGCATTTAGAAATTGGTTAATTGGTAAAGATACATGTATTTGATGTCCTGCCCAAGAAAGAGACCCCAACCCTAGAAGCCCTGTCAAATGGTGATTCAACATAGATTCTACATCTTGGAACCAAGCCAATTTTGGAGCAGCTTTGTGATAATGAAACCAACCAGCAAAAAGCATTAAGGCTGCAAAGACCAATGCACCAATTGCAGTACAATAGAGTTGTAATTCATTAGTTATTCCAGATGCTCTCCAAATCTGAAAAAAACCAGAGGTTATTTGTATTCCTCGGAACCCTCCCCCTACATCACCATTCAATATTTCTTGACCCACTATTGGCCAAACCACCTGAGCACTAGGCCTAATGTGAGTAGGATCACTTAACCATGCCTCATAATTGGAAAAACGAGCACCATGAAAATACATGCCACTCAGCCAAAGAAAGATGATAGAGAGTTGGCCGAAATGGGCACTAAAAACTTTTCGGGAAATCTCCTCTAAATCATTAGTATGGCTATCAAAATCATGAGCGTCAGCATGTAGGTTCCAGATCCAAGTAGTAGTATCTGGTCCCTTAGCTATTGTTCTTGAGAAATGACCAGGTTTTGCCCATTCCTCAAAAGAAGTTTTTATAGGATCCCTATCTACCAAAATTTTAACTTCTGGTTCCGGTGAACGAATAATCATTGATTGAGTCCTCCTCTTTCCAGACAACACATAAAAAGAGACCTGCCAACATAAAACAGAATTAGTGAACTTATTAGAGATTTTTCTATTGAGTTTTGTTCTCTCCTATCTCTCATGTATTTGATATCTTAGTTCATTTCTTTAGTTTTTCACTAGAACAATTATGATCTCGAAGTCAATTCGGGGCAAGTGTTCGAATCTATTATGACATAACAGTGGGGTGCTCAATGGACCCTTTTGAATCTTCTAAGACCTTTTTGGTAACTATGAATGGAAGTTAAATAATTTTTCGTGCAGCCTAATCAAATGTATTCAGATTTTGTTCAGAAGTTGCTAGATGGAACTCCTTTTTTTTTTAGATAAAGTATTCGTATGTACTCTATTTAAAATCTCGTGAGTAGGCATTAGCATTCATTATTAGGCAATATACCTGTATTTTATTTATTTTTTTTAATGAAGGTCTCTTTTCTTTTATTAATTTAATTGAATATTAGTTTCAATAGCAGAAAAAAGGAGAAAATTCTCTACTGTATCCACATCTCGTTTATTTCTATGAAATACTAGACAAAATCGAACAAAATTAGAAGGGATATATTTAAATTCTGTGATTGGTCCTTCCTATAGAAATGATTTTTGAATTGGATTGATAGGGACAACAAACAAGAATGGATAACAATAGATATTTATCTATCTATATCTATATATAGATAGATAAAAATATAAGAAAAAAAAGAAAAAGAATGTTCTTATTCAAAACGCCCTGTGATCTTCAACCAATTCTGTGCTGCAATATAATTACCGGGGGTAAGAGCTATAGCTTGTTTCCAATATTCAGCGGCTTGATTAAACCAAGACTCCGCAACTTCTGAGTCTCCCTGTCGAATGGCCTGTTCTCCTCGGTCGAAATAGGTGAGTCAATTCCTTTCCTTAGAACCGTACTTGAGAATTTCCTGACTCATACGGCTCAGTAGTCAATTCTTTTTTTGTTCTATTATCTTGAAGTTAACTAAAAGAAAAAAAGAAGTTATTAATATGAGTTTCAAACTTGAATTTTTACTAATAAATAAAAAATTTCATCTTTTTTTTAGTTTTATCTTTTCTCCTACCTTCAGAAAAGGGAATAAAGTATCGGCATTAACGCCCTCTTTATAATTCTCATTTTCTGAAAGGTAACTATCTCGATTTTCTATATAATATAAAAAAATATATGATATATTCATTTCTATAGAATCTTGGTAAAAGTTTTTTCTTTCTTATCTTATAAGTTATTAGAAGTAAAGAGAAAAGACTTTCTATCTTTGGGATTTGATACTACACCGCTGCTCAAAATATCAGGGGATCCACTTTATTACATAAGTGGATTCCTAACTTCTTTATTTATCATGAGATAAGTAAGCAGTTTTTATTATATCGACTCAAAACCGTGTTAATTGATCCTTACGATGTTTCCTTTATCAATTAGATCTTTTATCCATAGAAAAAGAGGGTATCTAGACATATCGATTTCTTCATATTTTGACTTCTATGAAGTTTCTTTGCTACAGCTGATAAAAATCGTTGTTTTGGACGATATATGTATATGTAGAAAGCCTTTATTATTTATCATTCTTTCTATTTATTATATTAAAATTTGTGGATTTGCTTGTTCTTTTCTTTTTTCTTTCTATAGTGGAGATAGTCGCACGTAATGACAGATCACGGCCATATTATTAAAAGCTTGGGGTAAAAATGGGTTTCGTTCGAGCGCCCGAAAATAATATTCCAAAGCTTTAGTATGTTCTCCGTTACTTGTGTGAATAAGGCCTATGTTATAAAGTATATAACTTCGATCATAGGGATCAATTTCCAGTCGCATAGCCTCATAATAATTCTGTAAAGCTTCCGCATAATTTCCTTCAGATTGAGCTGACATCCGTTACGGTCGTCATTTGGTTCAAAGAATCTCCGCTCCAGAACTGTACGTGAGATTTTCATCTCATACGGCTCCCCCCCTTATGTGTGTAATGAGAAAAATCCATAAAATAAAAAAAGATTCCAGTATTCTCATTTTCAACTGAACAGAGCTAGTGTTTTTACAATAAATCTCTAGCCAACCTTCCTGTCAAAAATTATTTCTTAACATTAAGTATGTAGGTACTTGATAAAAAAAAAAGAACTTCAACAATTTCTTTGTCCTCTACGCTGCTTAATTTCCTGGAATTAGTCACTTCAATAATCTTCGATGGTTCTATGGGTATCCAAAATATGAACGAGATGGATATTTATTGTCCCAACCATTCCTGTTAGTCCCAATCTCGATAAGCCATGGATATAGATAGATACAAAGTTTTCGTGTCCTTGATTCCCAAGCGTAGTGCTTCTTTCCCAATGTTGCCTATCAGTACTAGTAATTTGGGGTTGACCTAACCCCACAAGTATAGGTATAACCTTTCGCTTAATACTAGAAACCTAAAGTTCAAGCATATAAGGCTTCATTAATCGAGGATACACGACAGAAGGAATTAATCCTTTTTTTTATTTACAAATTTCACCTTCAACACGCGTGGGTTTTTTCCTTCCATTTTTTTTACCGAAATCGGTAAAAAAAATGGAATCAAATCACACCATCTCTGTAATAAGTGAATGCCCTTTTTTCTCCTGAAGTTGTCGGAATTATTCGTAATAAGATATTGGCTACAATTGAAAAGGTCTTATCAATAAAATTTTCATTTATCCGAGATCTAGGCATAGGTAGAAATCCATTCTATAATTGAATTCATTATGGTGTGAGAAATCTATCCCACAAATAAAGGAATTGTACAATACAGTGCGAAATAACGTAAAAATCAACTCATTAATCAAATTTGTTTATCCTAAGACCTTGTAGGAGGTTTTTTTTTTTATTTTACTTTGTATTTTGATAGTTTGAATAGGTTTGATGCATTTATGAAAAATATGACTGATTCACTATTCAACATTCAACCGGTTTCTGGGCATCATTATATAGGAGAGATGGCCGAGTGGTTCAAGGCGTAGCATTGGAACTGCTATGTAGGCTTTTTGTTTACCGGGGGTTCGAATCCCCCTCTTTCCGAATCTTTACTAAATTCATCAATATTACTCATCTCAATGCATACCATTATTTCAAATTTGTTGATATGTACTCTCTATTCCTAATTTTTCGGTAATAAAAAAAATAGTGGATAACGGGTGGGCAAGGAATAGAAATTTTCCCATATCCATGTCTATGATATATGAATAGCAGAAAATCCTCATAAAAAAAAAAAAACTCTTGTTATTTTTTTAGTTAGGTTTAAGTTTGACGAGAATAATATTCTACAACCAGTAATTCATTGATTTTCAAACCAACCCATTTATTATCTATTATTTGCTTAATGAAACCTTTATATTGGAAAGGGTGAACAGTCAAATGATTTGGCAATTTCTCACGGGGGGCTGAATCAAGATAATTTTGAATCAGAGTTTTTGATTTTTGTTCATCCTTCGCTGTAATAATATCTTGAGGTTTGCAACGATAACTTGGTATATCCACTATACGACCATTAACTAAAACATGTCTATGGTTTATTAATTGGCGGGCTTGAGGAATAGTCGCAGCCATACCCAATCGAAAAAGTATGTTATCCAAGCGCATTTCAAGTAGTTGTAATAAAACCTGACCAGTTGATCCTTTAGCTTTTCCGGAAATACGAACGTATTTAAGCAATTGTCGTTCTGTAAGACCATAATGAAAACGCAATTTTTGTTTTTCTTCTAAACGAATACGATATTGAGATTTTTTACTGAAGCGCAATTGATTTCTAAGTTCGTTTTTGACTTTTGGCCTTTTACTAGTAAGTCCTGGTAAATATCCCAGACGACGTATTTTTTTGAAACGAGGTCCTCTGTAACGTGACATAAAAACTCCTTTTTTAAAATGAAAAATCTTATCAATCAAAATGAAAACTAAACGAAATGAAAAATATTATATAATTCTAAAAGAAGCGAAATCTACTAAAGTTTTATAGTACAAAGAATAATTAGACGAATTTGATCATATAAATATCCGAACTTTATTGTATTGTATATAAAAAAATACAAAAAAGTAGGTTCATTTCTTTATTTCTTCCGGAGAGATCGAACTCTCCCTATTTTTTATTTCTAAAAAATATATTATCAATTATGTAAAAAACAAATTGAGAAAAGCCGGTTATCGGATTCGAACCGATGACCATCGCATTACAAATGCGATGCTCTAACCTCTGAGCTAAACCGGCTAACGTAAATGAAATATACATATGCAGAAGAATTTCATGGGATCTTAGTTATCAATTTTTAGTTATTTCTAACAAAATGGAAATTAATACAAACATAGAAAATATAGAAAATCAAACCCAATATTTCTGATTTATAATATTTATATGTTATGTTAGTCCATAACATAAAGTGCAAGATAAGAATGAATATGAATATAATCTATTTTGATCTAGTATTCTAGATATATATTATTAAATTTATTTATTTAAAAAAAATTATTTATTAGTATTTCAAGTCAATTTTAGTAAATATTAAGGAATTCCATATTTCTAAAGAAATGTCTAATTCTACATTAAAAGAATATTTTTTGATAGCCACTAGATTCGTTTTAGTTATATCAATTGTATATGAATAAATGGATTGTTTCTTTCTTTTCAGCAAAAACAAAAAAAAAAAAGAATCGACCATTCGAGTATTAAAAATTGTATTAAAAATAATATAAGTAAGTACATAGAAGATAAGTAGATATGTGGTCTATATCTGTGTATATTGAATTGTTAATATATAGATATTAGAATCAGTTCTGATTCAAGTAAGCAAATAAAGGTATCGAGTATAGATGAAATAAAATCAATCAAATTGGAGAAAAAAAGGGTTTTTAATATTTAATAGAATAATATGTATTTAATTAATTCAAAAGTTCCCGCATAATTCTCATAATAGAAATGAAAAAAAAAAGTCTTCTATTATAATAAGATTCAAATATAAAAAAAAAGATGGGGATATGGCGAAATTGGTAGACGCTACGGACTTAATTGGATTGAGTTTTGGTATGGAAACTTACCAAGTGATTATTTTCAAATTCAGAGAAACCCTGGAATTCACAATGGGCAATCCTGAGCCAAATCCTGTTTTCTGAAAAAAAAAAAATTCAGAAAGTGATAATAAAAAAGGGATAGGTGCAGAGACTCTATGGAAGCTGTTCTAACAAACGAAATTGACGACTTTTTTTTTTCCTTTAGTAAAATAATCCTTTCACCTAAATTCCAGGAATTTATCAAAGATAAACATTTATAAACATATAGATACTGAAATACTCTTTCAATTTCTTACTATTTATTAATGAAGATCGATTTGTGATAAAAATATTCACAAATGAAAGATGTGAATCAAACCAATTCGAAGTTGAAGAAAAGATGGAATATTTCTTGATGAAATTATTCACTTTATCATAATCGGATAAAACCCTTGAAGAACTGATAAATCAGATGAGAATAAAGATAGAGTCCTATTCTACATGTCAATACCGACAACAATGAAATTGAAAGTAAGAGGAAAATCCGTCGACTTAAGAAATCATGAGGGTTCAAGTCCCTCTATCCCCAAAAAGCCTGTTTCACTTTATCATTTTTTTCCTATCTCCTCTCTATCTTTAAGTCGTTATTTATGTGTTTTATTCGATTGAATCTTTCCCAACTAAATTGGAATTTTTATTTTCATCAATTTCCTATCTATCATAATTTTCTTACATAATGACAAGTCACTAGTTTTGGAATATATAGATATATATATATATATATGTGAAACACATATAATTTTTTTGAATGAGAAAGGAATAAATTAATATCTTATTTTTAAGCAAGGAATTTGAATATGCGTAATTAACGATTAACAATATAAAAGAATTATTCCTACAGAAACTAACTTACAAACTTTTTTTTTTTTACTTAGTTGATATAGATTCATTTACATATATTCCAATAATCTTTTAAATTCAAAGTCTTAAGCTGCAAGAATGGTCGGGATAGCTCAGTTGGTAGAGCAGAGGACTGAAAATCCTCGTGTCACCAGTTCAAATCTGGTTCCTGACACAAGATTCATTTGTATGAGTATTTATCCCCATGAATATGGGGGATAGATACTCATACAAATTTGTGCTCTTCTATATTCTTATACATAACATATTTCTTTTATCTATTTAGGTATCTGTAGATATATTTTTCCTAGATGATTAAAGAATAGATGCATTTTTTTAGGTATATTCGCTTATCTATAGTATCTATATAGATAATGAATTCTTTATCTATTTTTTTCCTTTTTTTTTTTTTTT
>Ga0153984_1000083_pt1 | contig 12159 bp, 13 predicted proteins | sample TSGA068MetaG_FD_102271 | JGI IMG/M metagenome (GOLD analysis project Ga0153984, IMG submission 102271) | Attine ant fungus gardens microbial communities from Georgia, USA - TSGA068 MetaG | ecosystem: Host-associated > Fungi > Mycelium > Unclassified | place: USA: Georgia, Alexander Wildlife... | reverse complement strand
GTACCTCAAGGTCGGTGCACAGTTGGCCTCTACCTCAATGAGAGACATGGGACAGGTGAGAGAGCAACGATTTTGAGGAAGCATCAGGTACAAAATTGACTGAAACTCACTATACGATATCATCGAGTACGTTGAGCCTATCGTTGCCAGTTCCTTCAGCAATCTGCTATAGCTGTGAGTCTGGCATGGCGAGCTCCCAATTGTAACTGACGAGCATGGAAGGAAATTTCTCGAGTGCTGGGGGAAGGACTGCACGACCCCAAGGCACATGCGATACAATCGACGAATTGTTCATAGAGGGAAGGAGTTGATTCGTTGGTGGTTCCAGATGACAATGAAGGCTAGTACAAGTCGAGAAGATCATCTACAATAAGACAAAAAAGACACATGTCGTCGTTTAACCAGACATTGAGGGTTAGGGTTTTTGATCCATGGAATAATAATAATATGTGAAAAAATTACTTTCTGATATATCTATGCCGAGTCCATCCATCGATAGCGTTTTCATCCGTCTATACCATTTGAATGGTGCACCCTGGAACTGGCCAGTCTGGCAGGACCACACTGGAATCTCAGATGGTCTTTTCCCAGAAGATGACAACAAATTACCCCCTGGTTGGTCTCGAAATGATGCCAGTGACGTAGAATCATATTTCAATGCATTCCTCAATGTTGAAGGTGAAGAGAAGAAAAACAGATTTGTTACTGGACGAGGATTCCCAAAGCATCCAGGACGTGAAATCTGGAGGTCCTGGATCCGGCGTCAATACAAGGCCTGGGGCCTTCATGGTTTGATTGTCAAAGAACTCCAGGATTCTGGAATTCATCCCCAGGATATTTCTGTCCGAGAAGAAAATTCATGGCCTGATGCTGAAGACTACGTGGCCATAATTTTTGACAGTCTAGGCCTCAAACTCTTTGGAGAGGAGGCATTCCCTGAAAATGTAGACATTCTGCCCAAGGATGTCCGAAGTTGTCTGAAAATTATGATCTCCAAATCATGGGCAGACATTAGACTATATACTAGCAGACTACAAATCCGTGCAGACAAGCAGAAGGTGCTTGTTGAGCATCATTTTCAAGGTATGTTCTCATACTAATTTACAGAATCTTTTGACTAGTAAATAGAGCTACAACAGGGCACAATAACAAAGGGTACATTGAACAGACTGATCCGTGATGTGGCAAAATGGAAGGAGATGGCAGGAATTTTGGGCAGGAAAGATGCTATCAAAGATGCCGATGACAAGTTAGAAGAGTTAAAGGAGATCATGCAGCACCTGGGTGGTACGACAAAATCAGAAAGGCCAGTGGCACAAAAAGGTGAGTTTCATAAATCCTCATCTTGATTTATCTCACATCGTCATTTCAGGTCACTGTAGAGTACCAAAGAAAGCACTGGAAAATTTTGCCACTATTGAGGACGTGACTAGCCTCCATCAAACATACGATGAGTATTTTGATGGAGGCCTTGATGACGAAGTGGAGGCCCCAATCCCTGAGGTTGTTGATTTTGGAAGCACTATGAAGGCAATCGACTGTGACTTTGGAATGGAAATGGAGGCTTCCATGTCCTGGGAGATGCTTGACCAGCGCCTAGGGTTACGAAAAGGAGTATTTCCCTCATTTAATTCCCACAGACATCGCTCTGGAATATCACCTTGGGATGATGAAAAACCATTCATGCTTTCAGCAGATGACAGCATACCCTCACACCTCAGCATCCTGAAGCTTCACTGGCACCAGGTAGCAGGTATTCACTCAATCCTCCGGAGCATTTTCAGTACAGATCAAAGCCACCCGCAAGTGAGTGGTATTCTTGTTGGTGATGAAGTGGGACTGGGGAAGACGGCGCAGACCATTGGTCTGATTGCATACCTCAATTATGTCATATATCTTCAGGAACATAAGAAACCCCTTCCCCCTATAATCAGTATGTCTTTATCGTGTGATTATTGATATAGTTCTGTTGACCCAGCTGTAGCCGAACGTCCCTATCTTAATGAAAATGACACAGTTCCATCTCACCCTCACCTAGTAATCTGCCCAGGAACTCTCATCACCCAATGGGTGAGTGAGTTGAAGACATTGCTTACTCCCCATTCTGTTGATATCTTCGTCTACAGTGGAAAAATTGATGGAAAATATTTTTGGGGACCATCTGGTCCTCTACTTTCATCAATTCATAGGGCACATCATAGAGTAATTGTAGCAAGCCAGTCCGTATGTCTGATATTTTTCTCTGGTACTAATATGAGCTCACAACCCCTTTCTAGGCCATTTTCAACGATTTCAGGCAATTCCACACTGCCCTCAAGCGGGGACGGTCTGCACGACCTTGGCAAATCCCAAGTTTTAGGCAAAGAATGGAACAGAGTCTCAGCATATTTGGTCACCGTTTCTTGACAGTAATAGTCGACGAGGCACATCATATGCGGAATCCTGGCAACAAACATGTTGCAATCCTACGTGTACTTCAGCAAGCGACTGTTAGAATTGTCATGACTGCAACACCTCTGCATACAGCAGCAACGGTACCTCCTCTTCTACACTCCAGTTTATCCTATATTTGACTTGTCTATTGGATTTCAGGATATTTCATCACTTGCCCGACTGATAGGGATTGAATATTTTTCTACTGAATCCTGTTATGAAGAGGAGAAGGAAGATGCAAAACGGTTGCGTCAGGTAAAAAAGAGCAACTCAAAAGGGCATGAAGTCCTTGCAGAGAACCTTAGGGTGATCCGGCGGCACCAACAGCGCATTTTAGGCCATTTCTTAAGAAGAACAACATCCAGTGTTGATTACACAGGCACACCGCTTCTCAATCTTCCTCCATATCAGGAAATTGTGGGATTATTGAAGCTAACACAAAGGGAAATGGATATCATCACTGAGCGTGCAGAAGATGCAAAGGCTTCGTAAGTCATCTCATTACCCTGTTCCCATAGGTACTATGACGTGGAAATCTAGTGTTGTAAATATCAGAAACTCCAAGATCCAAACAAAGGTATATTCAGAAAGCTATTGCTGTAAAAAAATTTTCACTATTGTGTAGAAATTCTATCTTGAATACAGGTTGGCAGTCGGATATTCTAAAGAGGACCCAGCAGGTGTTATTCCCATTTTCCAGTCACTTCAGGAGTGGAATGCAAAAAAAAGCACAAAGATGGATGCATGTGCAAGGATATGTGCTCATTATCTTCAAGACGATCGAATTGACGATGTTGATTTCCAAGATGGAGAACCTGTCTTTCCTCAGATTCATGCAACTTGGGCTTCAGAGCCTCAACGAACTCGCCGGATCATTGTATATGCCGAGTTCCCCTCCATGGCGCCACTCCTTCAGAATGTTGGCAACCATTTGCACTCCTCTCTGAGTTAACTTACAATAGTTTTTTAGGTTCTTATGCTCTATGGTGTTCCATCACTTTCCATCAACGGAAAAATATCTTTTGCAGAGCGAGACAAACGTGTGGTAGCATTCCATAGTGATGACCAGCCATCACGCGTACTCGTTTTCTCAAGTATTGGATCTGCAGGGCTGAATTTGGCAATTGCAGATGTTGTCATCCTCTTTGTAAGATCTTTGATCAACGCCGTTGCAACCAACTGACCTTAGTTTTCCAGGATCAGCCATGGTCAGCTCAAGATGAATGTCAAATCCGTGGCCGTGCACACCGTCAGCCACAGAAGAAAACAGTGAAATTCATCAGTCTTCTTGCAATTGACTCTGCTGACACGCTGATGTATGAGGTGGCTAGAGGGAAAGAGAATATGTTTGAGGCTTTTGTCAATAAGAAACTTCGAAATGGTGTGTTTATTTGCCAATTATATTTTATGTCACTGACTCTACTAGGACTACGTGACATATTGCAAGGTCGCATTCTAGATACAGAAGAGGACAACGAACAAAACAAGGTCCCAGAAAAGAGGAAGGCAAATTATCAAGAAAACATTGCTCTGCATCATGAGGAAGAGGGAGATGAGCCCACCAAGGCAAAACGTCACTTCCAAGGATCAATCATAGAGGATGAAGTCATGAGTATGTTAATCAATATATATTATTTAGTACTTATTCTCTGCACAGGTCCAGGATCATCTACAGGGCTACAGAAGGAGCCAATCCCATCTCTGGGTGAGCCTCAGGCTCTCATGCTTCCAAGCCAAGGAGGGACATCTCCGGATCATTTAGAAAGAACACATCCTTTATCGAGACCAAAGGTTGGCCCAGTTCAAAGAAGAGAAGGCGCGAGTAGTGGAAAGGTTGACAGCATACGGATCCCATCTAGGTCAGCATTGATTGGAAAACGAACAGCAAAGAAAAGATCAGAAAGTGAACAGCAAAGAAAAGAGAGATAGGCTTGAAATGCGAGCGAGGCGAGGCAGGAGCGACCCAACACCATTGGGTATGAGATTATTTTCCACTTTTTCATTCTCCTTGATCCTATCCTATCCGATGCACTGCCTGGCCATTTTTTTCATTCTCTTCAATTCGATACTCTGCCTGATCATTTCCTTTCAATCTCCTCAATTCTACCTAGTCTTTTATTTAATCCTCCTCAGCTCGATACTTTGCCTAGTCATTTTCCATCTCCTCAATTTGATACACTACCTAGTCATTTCTTTTCATTCTCCTCAATGAGCCAATGAGTGATGACCAGTCATTAATCGACCACGTCAGCAAAAAAAATATTCTTACTTTGTGGGATAAATCAGTTATCGATTAGTAAAGGGTTTACTAATTAATTGGTGATTAACACGAACCCTCTCATAACAAAATGTTCCCTCCCAGAATACCGACTGTGGTGACCGGAGTTCTCAGTTCAATGCTCTTAGACAGCGTAACATTTCCTTATCAGGCCCATCTCCCTTATGCAGGTGATTTGGAAAGCCCAGAGCTCTTCGATGTCTCTAGAGTCGGCTGCAAGAAGAGTTTGGTTCCGTCTGACAATCAACACGAATTTTGATCACAGGGGCGAGTCGGGCAGCGGTTAATCCGAGAACTGACGACTCACCACTAAAACCCTCCTCGAGCTCAGTGTCTACTCAGGTTCATTTGATTGATTTTTTTTCTATGCGTACAGCCATGAGAAACTTCCCACAGCAGGGCACCCTCTGATGGGGACAGTCACTCCTTGGCCATGAGGAGGATGTGCATGAATCAAGCCTCGCACTCTTCAAGCCTGGGAGCTTGAGACGGAAGAAGGCACAATCCATCAGTCAGCAGCCTTTGTCAGACGGAAAGCGAGGTTGTTGGAAGGGCCCTGGCCCTAGTAGCCCGTGGATGATCGATTTACTGCCACATCATAATGATCTGGGTTCCGACTTTTCTCATGCATCAATGTGGTGGGTTATGATGCTGCTGTTATCTGTCATTCCATCTTGACGATCCGCTCGCTTCAGGTCTCTGTAGTTCAAAGCAGCAACGTGCATAGCGAGAGAATATGGGCCTTCTCAGTCTTATCCTCACCCCAATGGCAGGCGTTGGATTCTTGACTTTTGCCTTCACTGAGGCCATGCGTGGAACACCTTCCACCCGCAACAAGATCCCCGACTTGTGGGATAGTGTTTCGAGTATGTCCGTTGTTGTCTGCGGCTATAGTTATGACTTCACTAACTTTTAGGGCTCCTGCCGCAGCAGAATTCAACGGCATTAACGATCCCATTACGACGATTGGAATCTCGCTGGAAATAGTGCCTGATTCCCCTTCCAAAAGGTCAACCAGCATTACCTTGGTGTTTTCACCAGAGCCTCTGGTTCAACTATCACTGGTGCAAGCAATTTCGATTGGTATATTCCATGCAACATCCATAGCCGTATATGGGGGACTGGCGCCTGCTTGACTGGTCATGAGTCCGGGGCCAATTGGCACATCTCCGCAAAGGCTCATTCACTATTTAGCGACAGTATGGCCAGGTTTGCTATACCTGTCAAAGTTACTAATCAAAACAGTCGTATGTACTCATGCTTGGTTTTATATCGCTCAAACCAACGCTCCCTTGCTAGTTTTGTTCTCGATCTATGAATAAGCCCTGTTGAGGTATTCAAGTAAACGGCTCATGCAAATGGGATCTTGTCACCATCGGTCTTATCGATATGAGCACAATTGGCTGCGTTGCTTGCGAAGTTGTTCTCTATCTCTCTCTCGTCTTCATTAATTTCCCGAGAGAGCTACAAACAGCGCATGCAACGATCTGCAGAAATTGAAAACTGGTCTAGCAATATCTACCGCCTCTCCCTGAGCACCATTGTCCCAATGCTGAAACCGGGCAATCCTGGCAAGCGCGACAGCAAAATTGTGTTGATGGCATTCTTGCAGAAGATGATACTCGATGAGAGGATGACGACTTTCGAGTCCGAATTTTTCAACTCGATGGGGAGGGTAACTGGTGCTGCAAGAGAAATTTTGAAAATGAGCTACACACGTGTTATTGTAGCATGGTACTTTGCTAAGTGAGCCCATCAGCCGACATTCCCTGTAATTGTAGCTAAATGCCATACCTCCGTCCACAATATCAACACACATCATACACGCTGCTGTAGACAGATGCAGAAGACTTCGATACATTCAAACTCAGTTGAGGAGTCTGAGCAGGTAGTATCGATTACTTAATTGTCTTCATCCACACCGTCGCTACAACTCGAACCACAGTTTAGGTCAAAACAGGCCTATTTCTATCATGATTCCATCAACTGCACCTACTATAACTGACACTCTTCCAGTTTATTTCCACCTGTCTCGATACGACTGCCACAATGATTCTCTCCACTGATAATCCTTTAAGACGCTTACCAGACCACCTCTTTTATCCATCAGAATACTTTTCTCATCGCTGCTCGTCCTTGGAGATGCCTGTTACAGGACGGGATCGATTGTGCTCAAGTCCGCTGATGTCGTTTATACCAAGGTAGATCCGAATGTCGGCGTGAGCCGTTCGCCTGAAATTAACACAGTGTTACCTTGGTAGAGGAAAACTCTCGGAATGCTGAAACGTGTTCAAGCATTGCTTCGGTCACACCGTAATTCGTGTTTAATACGTCTCTCGCTTTGAGTTTCTGAGAATTCTCGTTTGGACTACTATCATTTGTGCCTCCCTTCTGAAACGCTCGTTTTATCATGTTCTCTTTGAGGATACTGTGTACCTGTACCCTGTTGATAGGACAGGACAATTACATACTTTCGTATGGAATACTTTGCATTATGTCTATCACGTAGTCATCAAACTACATTATATGCCGAGGTTGCCCGATTGAGTCGGACAAGGAAACACTTGTAAACAAATTTTCAAGCTCACGCGCAATGGAAGATAAAACCATGAAACCGGTCGATCCTTACAAGGAGCTGCAGAGCATTATGGTAAGTGAATGTTATTTTATATACCTGATCTGGATTTACGGTGAGTTATCCATAGGGCAACCGGCTAGCTTTCAAAAGCAGTTCTCCGTATATTCCTCGATATGTGACCTCGAATCTCACCGCCTCGTCTGACCCTAATACGAACTACTTGGAGCGAGTTCACGGTCTCCAGCTTTTACTTGATGATCCGGCTCGTGATTCACGTAAAAGAAAGGAGGAAGAAAAGCGCGAGAAGACCCAGGAACGCAAGACGCAGCAAAGGGCACATGGAATAGGAAAACGAGAGGTGGTGGCAAAGGGTGCCTGGAAGCTTGACAAAGAGCAAGCCAAGTACGCAGAAATTTCAGCTTTGAAACATACCGTGCTCATTTTGTCGTAGATATTAGCTCTTTCTTCCTCTACACCACCTCTGGATGAGCTACATGTCAGAACTTCTTACCTTGAGTCCAGTGCCTGAAGCAAACGTCTTGCCGACTCAAAAATCCATACCTTCTTCATAGTCGATGTTCCCTAAACTGGTCAAGGCCGATTCTCATGGAGCTGTCATGTCAGGTATGTAAACCGCCCGTGTCTATACAATGATGTGACACGGAGAGACAGTCTGTCAGAGTAAAAATCTATGTCTCGTTGGCATCGCAGGCATCATCATCCATGAGACTGAGAAAGCTTTCAAATTCATTACAGAATTGAGCGCAATCAAATGTAAACGTACCGCCCAGTCAATTCTTCGAATCCTAATTAGAGCCGTTTTCGGAGTGTTGAATTCAATCTTCACGCTCTCTATTCCACTATATTCTATTATTCTTGCAACTCATATACCGCAAGGGCTAGTCACTATTACTGATCAAAATACCCAATCAGGAGTGACATTTTCAATTTGAGCTACATGGTGATCAATTCCGGTTCCGCTCCGCTGAGCGCTCAGGCAGAAAATCCAATTACAAGGAAACAATAGAAATTTAGAGATGTCAATACATTTATGCCCTTGATATGGACATAAAATTTCGTTCCGGCTCCTGAGATGTTTGTCTATTCCAGGTTCATGGAAACTGTTATCCAGACTCTGATTTTTTGTCACACCTATGACCTTTGAGGTTTGTGCTATCGGTGGAATTATTGCGGTTCATCCCTGGGCAGACTTCTGCAAACATGGGAGAGATTTGTCAACTTACTTGCAAAATTCATAGAATCAGTTATTCGTTCATGTGGAAAGGCCCTACGATATGGCCGATGCATCAAACAGTATCATTCACATTCCAGTTATGCTTGAAGTTGTGAAAAATTGGTGGATATACCGCCACTCTTCAACTTCAGAGCGTTCTACAGTATGAAAATTTGAATTGAGGTGAGTTCTAGGAGAAGACTAGGGTATCCGCAATAAATAGATATATCAAAAGATAAAAGTCAAATACCACAGGAGCTAATATCATCCAAGTAGTTATGTCAGATAAAATTGAACCTCTCGTCTCATTTAACAAATACTGGTATGGAGAAATTGTCAAGTTCCCCATGAAGAGTTTCGCTTCGGAATCCAGACAGACTGTCGCGGAGTGACATCCTTGTTATGGAATGACATTGAGTTGTCTTGGAAACTCCATTTGCCGGAGCATTTAGATATTTACATATAGAAATAGGAATGTAGTTATAGTTTAATTAAGTCTTTCTGTCTTTCCCTGCACGCAATTTATTTTTCTGCGTCACAAACGAGTGCAGCCTTTAAAACTATGGTGCTTGTTTCTTGGTCTCCCCCGAGGTCACTATTTTGACCTATGGTCTGCCCAGCCCATGTAATGTTAATTCTCTCAGTAAATTGGGTGCAGTCAAGATCCGATTAAAAACTTTGTGTGTGAGGTTTGCGGGGATGTGGAACTGCTGATATGCATCCTCATTGGCAGAGGTGGGACTGGCATAGTTGAGGATGACAAGGCGATCCCTCGTTCTACCTGCATCAGTATAAAATCAATACACAGCAACGGTGGCGCCCTTATTTGCGGTGGAGTTTTGCAAGTCGAGATTGACAATGACTGAACCAGTAGGATCCCCAACCTCCGTTAAAAAAAGTGCACTATAGTAAGGGAACCTGTCCTCCATCCGGATGAGATACTATTTTCAGGTGTTGGTGGATCAGATAGATTATATTGGACACCATATTCACTTGTGTGAAGGTAAACCGCTGTATAATTCATCGATGCTGCTTTGAGGCCAACATCAATAGCCCAAAGAGCCACACCGAACTGGACATTAAATCCATTCAAACTTTCGAGGCAGAACAAAAGCTATGAAAAAAACTTATAGTTGAAGAGATATTCGAGCCCCTGCATGCCACAGAATTATATTCAGTCATCAGAACCTCTTCATTGCAGCGTCCATGCTCTCTTTCTGCCATAAGAGATATTCACAGACTGCATCTGATTTTAGTATGTACAATAACTAGAGAAAGAGATGCATCACCATTCGTGTGAGTAAGGTTATAAGTGAGGTTTGTGTTCTGCAGTGTCATGCTGGAGTAGGCGTGATTTGGATATCCTTGAATTCTATCTCCATCCTTTGAGTTTGACAGCACCATAACGAGCGGCTTCGGCGACTTCAGGAATATAGTGGGCTTAGTCAATGTGAGTATGATAAACCAAAAAACGGGAGCAAACCTAATCAGGTATCTCGTAGGCGTCTTGTTCTCCATGTCCGGGGTATAAATCAGGCTCCTGTTGACATACTTATTCAGGAAGACGCAGCATAAAGGCGAAAAACGAAGACCTACATTCCCCAAAAACATCTAATCTATCACCAAGTTTGGCTCCTGCAGCTAGAGCCGTTTCAACAATCTTGCTCCACGCGTTCGGAGTTCGCATACTAAGACCAATCGCGAACTTCATTGAACAAACTTTGTCACACATTCCATTCATGATTTCAAACAGTGCTGGACAGAAATTCACAGGAACGTCATTTAAATGAGCATGAGGATCAGTCAACTCGAGAACCACCTTGAGGGATGGCACATAGGTAAAACTAACAACCGTCATTGATTAGTTCAATAGACAATGTCTTGAATTATACCCATCCATTGAGTTTCCGCCTATCCTGATTCGTAAAGGGTTTGAAAGACGGACAACCAAACTATGTTAGTAGTTTTTCATGGCATTCGGCTGGGCATCGACGGACTTCCCCCCTGTATTTCGTGATGAGCACGATAATGATTGTCTGCTACCAGAACACGAACAGAATGAGTCAAAGGAGCTCAACTCCCATGAAATTCCGATGAAGTTGTCGTTGATGACATTGTACTGAGTTTCAGGAGGTCACGAAGGGAATGTGATGTTAATCGGAGGTTCTGCTCGAGAAATGATGATAAATAATAATGAAATAGCGAGCGCAAGTGATAGTTATAACATAGAAAAGAGTGTGATGTCCCTCAATTACAGAGGTTCTTACCCATGTGCTTTGCGAGTTCTGAGAACAGCTCGGCATGAATTCGACTTCATGTACCTGACTAGTAGAACAGACCAGGCGGAGGCAGCAATATGGCATCATGATGATAAAGACACACCTATTTTTTATTGCAGTGAGATGAGTAAGCGACCGATTAGAACACGAAGTCTCAGTCTGAAGTGTGCAGAACTAAATTCATTGATGTACCTATTAGAACACGAAGTCTAACTACATCAGCATGATATAAAAAATAGAATAATAAAAGCATTTACCTCAGTCTGAAGTGTGCAGAACTGAGGTGTAAGAAAAGTCTGTGCTGGCAGACATACTCATTGCTTACTAATAACTAATAATGAGAGAAAGAAGAGACGAAATAATAGTCCACAGAGGACATATTCAACACTGTTTTCGTTGACGCACTATGATGAGATGACCCTTGACCTGGCGCGCAGGGAATTGTGTTGGTCAAGACAAACATCATTTGTTTTCATCATTGCGACCGTTGTCATCGAAATCATTATTAGTGCAATATGGTAAAATATATTTACCGGTAGTTCTCATTGCCTTTGAGGAATTTAGGTTAGTACATATATCTGTTAAACTGTACTCATGCTGATTGTAGCCTTAGTATATTTCTATCAGGTATAGCAACCCAGTTCTCATTACCTTTGTTCAAGTAAGGCCAGCGAGCATCTAACAGCGAAATAAATTGAGCGCAGGGGAAAGGAGGGAAAGACAGAAAGACTTAATTAAATGTAACTACAATCCCATATTTAATATGTAAATATCTGAAACAAATACTTTACCAAATGGAGTTTCCAAGACAACTCGATGTCATTCCATAACGAGAATATTATTTCGCGACAGCATCGCGTAGTGGATGTATACACTGCCTGACTCACCTGGTAGATAATCAGAATGGAACACTTGTTGTTAGAGGCAAGAAAGCGACTAGGTTCACATTGCAGGGTATTAGACAGGACGTAGACTGTAGTAGTGGTGAAGATGTAGTCTCAAAAGGGTTTACATAAATAACTAAATGACTAATGATTATTCGTCAACCTTCGAGAGACTGAGTCTAGCTCTATCAAACTGGCCTCCTTAGAGTAAGTTTAACCTAAAAAAATGCCGAAGGAAGGAGGCAATTTTTCGCAACTCAAATCTTCCAGATGTCTTTCGTTCAGTGTGGTTCAGGAAGGGATCAAAAGAAGAATGGCAGACGTCGTTCAACTGCCTTCTTCCAAGGACACTTGCAGTCAGACATTCAAACATCCAGAATTATCGACAATGTCGATATTTCAAGACCTGGATGCGCATTCTTGATGCAAACAAAGATAATGGTAGAGTTATAGATGCAATCCGAGATGCATTC
>Ga0153984_1000073_pt1 | contig 12500 bp, 4 predicted proteins | sample TSGA068MetaG_FD_102271 | JGI IMG/M metagenome (GOLD analysis project Ga0153984, IMG submission 102271) | Attine ant fungus gardens microbial communities from Georgia, USA - TSGA068 MetaG | ecosystem: Host-associated > Fungi > Mycelium > Unclassified | place: USA: Georgia, Alexander Wildlife... | reverse complement strand
TAACGATCAACCTCATTTCATACAGGTGTTCACCATGAGGCAACCACATGGACTACTTCTTTGTTTCATATTACTTCATATATTTAATAGGCTCAGTCAGTGCCTTACTGGTGGGGCATGTTCTTTACTCAGCAGACCTCATGTTTGCCATATGTATTCCTCACATACTCCTCATGGTACATAGGTATATATACAGTAGATACTCTCCTATATTCCCTACGCTTTACCAATTGTATCATTCCCTTCCTTCCTCTACTCTCAATTCATCCTCAAGTCTTTACTTGAGTGTTACAATCTGAGTTACTCCTTAAGGTCATAACAGATTAATTTTTATGTTTGTAATCTGGTACAAGAAATCCACTCAAAGCATATAGATATTTGTTATCATTATATTAGAGATTGTATTAACAAAGACAAGGTTGAAGTCTTCTTCATTGAAGGTAGCAACAACCCTGCTGATATGTTTACTAAAAATCTCGGTCACACTAAATTCTCAATCTCAGGAAAGACCCTTGGCCTTGGGTTTTACTTAGTATAGGAATGCTGACATGAGTAATAAATACTATATTGAGCAAGGGGGAGTATTGAACTTGTGAGAATATCATAAGTAACTCATAGAACCAGACAAATACTCAAGTTGCAGTGTAGCATTATAAGATGCCATCACAAACTATACTACTATGACTATAAGAATAAAAGACTCAGTAGGTATATAAGCATGTATGTGACTCTATGAAATATAGTGTGTTTTTTCTTAACCCTAGATAGTATGTACGTGGTAAGAGTAATAGGTAGCCCCTAAGATAAGCCTAGAGTGCTTTCTACTGTGTCTGTAGATAGACTACTCATTATATTCAACAGAATATATGTTTCAACCTTGAGCCTATATTAACACTTGATATCTTTATACCCTTCTACAAAAGGTCTAGTTAAGGTTTTCAGTTGTCACAAACTTCATTCAGCCATATCTCCATTAATTCTTCAACTATTCTTATGGTCTCAATGGTACCCAAAAGCCCTTGAAAATACCTTTTAATTGATACTAGTTATGTCTCAACACAATCAATATCGGCTGAGATATCAGGCAAATCAGTAAGTAACCACTATAGTACTGTTTCTTAAATTACCAATATCTCAGAAACTACCACAATTAATGCTTTGCTTCTATTTGCTTCTAGGCATCAAAGAAGCCCCTTCATGATGCTCAGAATGAGCCTAGAACAACCTCAAGGTGATTAATATCAGTGAAGATATGAAATTCTTAATGTTTGCACATGGACTTGATCAGTTACCCATAAATAATCATCTGCCTTTTCTTAGAACAAAGAACAGCCTCTATATGGTTAAGTTATTGCTATTTCTAGTACAAAGACACTACTATATGTAAAATAATAGATAGTAGCATGTGATGATCTATTCTAGTGTACAGACCATTACAATTCTGTATATAAGGACCCTCTGTCTGAGAATTAGACCTCAGACTTAACAACATCTTTTGTTACTGTCTAAACTTCGCTTCTAAGACCCTTTGAGCTCTAGAATCTATAATCACAAATTGTTAAGTGACCATTTGTGATATCAGTGAAGTTATATTAAAAGTGAGAAGTATGAGACTAATGTCACACTCTACACAAGAATTCAAGAACTAGAGAGAATACAGGGTTTCAAGAGTAAGGATATTTACACAAGAACCATAGAAAGAGAGAACTTGCCATTTCCCTCTCTTTCTGGACTATATTTATTCTAACTAGTAATGTCACAGAAGCTACCATCCTAGGTACTAGTAGTGTCAGTGTGTGACTAGTTGGGTCAGAGTCTATAAATAGGCTAGTCCAATGTTTCCCTATTTATTCTAAAGTCTATAATTACTATGAAAGATGTTCATAATTACTCCAAGGTTTATCTAGTATTTCTTCATTTGTTCAATATTTGTAATCAGTTTGATTAAGTCCAGAGTCTCTTTTTTTCTTTCTAATAGTGATGTGCTACCATATCATCTATCTCATTGTCACACCAGACAGTTGTTTAGACAATATAAGTGGCATTTTTCACTATATTAACAATAATAACCAGCTCGAGAGACAAGTTTGGCTCCCTAGAGATGTCCATTAGAAGCCCAGTCATGGACTTGAGCATACCACTTGAGTAAGAACATACTACTTGAGTAGCAGAGTAGTGGCTGTGACCACCACTACAGAGACCTCATAAGGATTTTCCAGAGAATTTCATAACAAATCTATAATAGAACTCTTCTCAAGAGTACTCTTAAGAGCAGAAAGGACCTTAGAGAATTATTTTCTATAAGGATGATGTCATATCTTGGCAATAGTCACTTATTTATAATGTCTAGGTTACCATCAGATCAGAGCCATCATTGCTGATGGCTAATTATAGCAAGAACTAGTAAGATAAGTCCTCTTGAGAGCTGTATCACAAATCTAACAGAAGAAAACTGAGGCTTGAAGATGTGATGAGGTATAGAGGAGTAGTAGAAGGACTAGAGAGGTTAGGCAGAGAGGTCAGATAGAGAGATAGGGAAAAGGTTTGATGAAGACAATATGCTTGAGAGCAAGACAACTTGAAATTACCCTCTCTTTCTATGGCCCATCAAAAGGCTCAAGGGCCATCTATTGTTCAGAGAAGAACCCCAGGAGTAGGATTAGAGAAGTGGGCAGTAGTAGCCAAGTGATTGGGAAAGATACTGTCTTATCATTTTTACTCTTACTATCTTTGGGAGTTTGGAAGTTTTCTTTGTTTCTTTTCTTTTGTTATATCATTGCTCTGTAATTCTAATAAAATACTCTAGGGCACAGAAAGGACACAATAATACTTTTCCTCCATCATCCCTCTCTTTGTTGCTCTAGAGCTTAACAGCTATTTAAGTGATTGAGGTTTTCTTTTGCTTCTATTTATGAAAACTTCATAAAACTTTCCTTGAAGAGATACCCAAGCTCAGGAAGGACTTAGACATTTGCTCAGCTAGAAGTTTAACAGCTCACTACATATTTTCGAAGTAGGTTTCTAGTTATATGGTCAGCTGAAGTAGAGCTTACACAAGAGTATAGGAGTTCTAGGTAGTTCTGCTGTATTGACAGCAAGCCAGGCTACTGGACTAGACTGAGAAGGATAGTGTCATAGTGCAAGATAAATGTATGCCTTTAAGATCTAGTATTACACTGCCAGCGAATTTGCTACAGAAAGTAGTATTTGATACACTATATACTAACAAATTCCTAATCAGAATTTGCTCTAGAATCCCTCATAGGTTCTTAGAATGTACCAAAGTGTTTTATGAAACAGTAAGCAGGTAGAAATGGACCTAGAGCTTATGAAAATACCTTAGAAGGCAAGTAAGATGAGCTAGCATTAGGTTATACACAGAGTCATCGGATAGCAATGTTCTAGATCCACTTTGTATAGGATATACCTTGGAAGAGATGAAATACTTGAGCTTTAGAGCCAGTAGTGTGCCAGTAATGGACTTTGATGAATATGCTGCTGATTACAAATAAGCATTGATAGTATTAGATCAGATATATTTAGATAAATGACATCTAGGACGTGACTAAGAGAATTTGAACAGTGGTTGGAGCTTACTAACACTTGACAGGTAACTAAGGAGTTCTAAATTACAAGCCAACAACAGAGAGAAGAACAGCAAAGGATGAAGAAGATTCTAGAAGAAAACAACAATGGAGATGCATCATTGATGGGAAGGAGTCAAAAAAAGAATGTATAATCTGTAGGATTTTGGGGGGACTTAGAGCAAGAAGGAGTCAAGGGAATCCTAAAAGTAGTAATAGTTTCCTTTTTATATTTTATTCTTTAAGTTTCAACTATTTGTAATAACTTTAATATAGTATCTAGGGCAGGGAGGAGAAGAAGAGAATTTCTTGGCACTTACCTCCATTATCACTGCCTATAGTGACTTAGCCTAGACAGCTTAATCACTCTCCAAGTCTGAGTTGACAAGGAGAACTCAATGGAGTTTCTATTAGATTTTCTACACTACTTATACAACTACTACATAGTCTGTGCACTGTTTTCCCACACCCATCATGTGACATCATGTGACATAATACTGTGACTTCCTATTCATGTGACTATGACTATGTGACACTTGTGACATAATACTTTCCTGCACTCCTTCCTGTGTAATAAGTCCAAAAGAAAAAGAAAAAGAAAAGAAATATAAATAATAACTTAGTCATTTTGCCAAGTCATAATACTGTCTCTGGAATTGTGAAATACGAAACTATTGAGTGTAAGAGTTTAGAGTCAGTAGGATGTCTTGAGTAGAATATACCAAGAACTCAATCTAGAGAGGAATAGCAGATACAACTCAGGTAGGCTTTGAAGAGAATAGCTAGCTGGAAAAGCTTAGCTAGGTACACACTTGGATTGCATCACACCCATAAGGTTTGATGTTAGGAATGCAGACAAGGGGACAACTGAGTATAGAGGGTCCATGAGTGATCAACTAACTGTATTTTCTAGAGAAACTTTTGTCACAGTGTGTAAAGGTTGACACCTTAGAGGGGCTATACAACAATGATCTAGAGAGATGTCAAGGATGGAATGGTAGGGGACAGAGGTGTGGAGTAATAGATAGAAGTATACTCTGGAATGGAGTAATGTACTATGTCGGAGAATAAATATTACTTAGCAATGGTGGAAACTCCAAAAGAAGACTCCAATGGAAAGTGAAAGATGTCAGAGTGAAATACAACTTTAATGAACGACCTTGGCTTCAACTTATGTATTGTGTCCTGGTCTCCAGTCATGAGGTTGGTTGCATATTTCAGAGTTGAGGGAAGTCGTTAGAAAGAGGTCCTTGGGAAGTAAAATAGGAACAGAGTGGACAGTGATAGGATTAGAACCAGTTGACGTTAATTTACAGACTGAGGAATTATACTGTAACCACTCAGTACTTATAGGAAGTCCAGAATAGGAAGAGAAGTAGTCTACTATGCTATCATACTATTATTAATTTTAGGAGAATTATTAGGAGAAATAAATTACATAATTATCATATTTCCAGAATATGACAAGAGATCTTACTCTACTTTCGACTGTAAACATAATTTATTTTATCTAAAGCTACATATGATATTTAGTTTCTATCTTTATTTGAAACCTTTATTTCAGTTATCTTCTCTCAAACCTTTAGCATGCAATTGGAAGCTAGTACCACATATTATTGTTTGTCTCAGTATACAATTCTCTTTTGTACCCTTTTACTGCTATGGGGCCATGGGCTTGACTTTACTGGTTCTTGAGTGATTGGCCTGTCAGTGGTAGTGACCTTATGTTTCCAGATATATAGCTATATAGCTAGGTAGCCAGCTTTGTTGATGAAACCCTCTGTGCCTTCTCTGCTACCTAGCAAGTGGTTCTATCTTAGTCCTAATTTTGGGGTGTGAAGTCATAAAATTTGTTTAATTTTAGATCTGAATATATTTTGGGCCTCATACTAGACCCTTTGTGAAAGGACATGAAGATATCAAGTGTTGATATAGACTTGAAGTTGAAATGCATATTCAACTGTGAGATTTAGAGTCTTAATATTTCTTGTGTCCATAGTGTCTGTTAGGTCTGAAATTAAAGGCAACAAACAGTTGTCCTTAATCATTCTCTTATTCAGGTATCAATAGTCCTGCACCATTCTTTTTTTTCTATGAAGAATACTGGTAAAGTCTAAGGCAATTTCAAGGGTCTAATATATCCTTTCCTCAACTGTTCTTTCACAAATTCTCTTACTTCCTTCTTTTCTTCTCTCTGTCAGAAACATGTAGAGCAGGAGCAGAGTGACCTGGAGTGGAGCAGAATTACTCCGAAGTGGAAGGGAGTTGATAACAAAAATGGGGGAACAACCTTGGCCTCAGCTTGTATGCTGTGCCTAGATCTGCTGTCACATGTGTGGTTGCATATTTCAGGAGAATGGAATTGTTGTCAGGAGTTCAGGAGAAGAGTGGTATATTAATAAGAGTGAGGATAGAACACATAAAAGATGTTAATCTACAAACTAAGGAACTAGGATATAATTAATAGAGTACTTATACTAAGTCCAGAATAGAAGGAGTACAAGTAACTAGTCTAAATCATGATCCTATAGGAGTAGACAACAGAAGTTCAGGAGCAGAATTTAGTAATAATATAGAATATAAAAGAAATTATTTTATTTAAATGATTATTTTCCATCATATGACACTCTCAATATAAGGTATGTTCTCCCCTTTCTTGGTACAAAATCTTTCCTCAGATTTATCACATGGTCCTAAGGTTTTTTTACTAGTATTCTTTTCAACTCTACTTTCTTAAATACTTTGAGCCACTGATAAGACCTTTGTAACACCATCTTTCTCACTTTTTCTCTATTTAATTTGACTTCATTGTCAAACTTTTCTTCTATTGTCCATTTCTACTCCTCTTTGTTTGCTTGATCTACTACTCTGATTCTCTTTCCAATTTTCTTTCTTTGCTCAATGTTCTCTTTGACTTCTATGTTCCTTTTGCATAATAGCAGACATCTTATCATTTTAACCTCTTTTGTTTCCCAGTTTATCTTTGGGTTATGCATCTATAGCCATGGTATTTCCAATATTACTTCTGTCCTTCCCAAATTACATATGTTTATCCTCATTCTTTCCACATGGTTCTTATAGAACACATTGACCTCTACTTGGTGTGTAATGTTTCTCCTACTATTCCTTGTTCTATTTATATTTCTTATTACAAGTAGTCTTTCTACTTTCTGCAACTTGAAACCATGTTCTTTTGCCATCTTCTTGTTCATAAACATCCATTGCCCTACTATCCAACAATACCTTCACAGTAATCCCTTCATACATATCTACTTCCTCTATTCTAATATCAAGCTATACTTCTCTTAACATCTTGAACATCCCCCTTACTTCTCTGTCTGCTACACCTTTTAGAGTCTTACTCTATGTGCTACCTTACTGTACTTTTGCCTCTTTAGGCTATGCCACCACCTCCTAATCCTACTATGGTTTCTTTTTTTCTGTCCTATATTCTGGGCATAGGATTTTTCCTTTTTCCTCTTCTGTTATCTTTTCTCCTATGACTATATTCTTTCTTTCACACTTTGTACATTCAACTTTATTCCCCCTTTCTATCTTTATGCTAGTACTCCTCCACTTCTATGCCTTAAGGCAGCTTTCACACCACACATTACTTAGTCATTTTCCAGAGACAAGATCTTGCCCCTAGTTCTTCTTTGTTTTTGTTCTTTTGTACTCATATTCTTTATACTCTACAAATGTTACTACTTTTCACCTGGTCTTTTATCCCTTCCCCTCTATTACTGCACTTCTCAGGAGCATGCCCTATGCACTGCTGTATTCTTGTGCTTTTGTTCATAAGAACCATACTGGTCTCCTCTCTTGCTATGTCTTTTGTGGTCTTACCATATGCATCACTTCTTCTTCTTATCTTCTCCTTTCCACTGCTATGTTTGGGTACTTCCATTTGCAGTGCTCCACTCCCTAGCATCTGAAACACTTTATTTCTTCCTCTTCCTTTCTCACTCCTTATTACTCTGCTTGCCTATATTTCAAATTTATTTTGGGGTTTCCTTTCTTTTTTCTACTTTCTTCTTTGTTCTACAGTTATAGGCCAGGTGCCCAAATTTTTTACACTTCTAACACTATCTTTCTTTTTTCTCTTCTATTTGTACCCTTAGTAAGGCAAGGGCTTGTTTTTTTTTGAGCAGGTTGCTTGGGAGTTAGTTATATTAGGATTGAGATATCATACTAACACCTTAGGGTATGGAGCTAATGGTTGATCTCCCTTATTACAACTACATCTGTTAAGGTATAAGATCTTTATCCAACTAGACACCTACTGCCTTACTGATTACTACCCTAATACTATGGTTATACTATCACCTCAAGAAGAGGATCTCTACTCTAAGCAGCCTCCTAAAGAGTAACTGTTAATCTTTTGTTATTATGAGAGCCCAAAAAGGAAATAACTTCCTGTGCTTTTGAACAGTGAATCCACAACCTTAAGACTTGTAATAGGATAAAACTATAAATAGTGTGGGAAACTTAAGTAAACCATATCATGTGATTAGGTCAGGTAATTGTAGAACATTCTAAAAGAACATGTGACTGTGAGACTTTAGTGCACAGACTATATAAAAGTAGTATAAGTAGTGTATAGAATACAATGGGGAACTCTATCGAGTTCTTCCTGAACATTCACCTAGGATGAACTCTAAGTCTTTACAACTCAACATTAACATAAGAACTTGATACCCAATAGTGACCTCGTATCTCACAATCTCACCACCCACTTATTCTCTTTATTGTCCTTGCTAGTAAGCACAGTGCTCATAAGCATCTTGGAAAGTAGACCCTAGCTATAAAGGGGACTTGTTAGGGACTGAGGGAGGAGACTTTGCACCAAGTCCAGGTATATGGTTTGGTTCTGACCTTGCAATTGGATGTTGCTCTTTATCTTTTTTTTGTATAAACTCTGTGCTGCATTCTATTGTGAGTGGTACACACAGGAGATTGGCAGTAATTTCTTAGAAAGCTGCTTAGAGTAGGGGTCCTCTTCTTAGAGGCAATCACATACAATTTATTAGGGCAGTAGTCAGCAAGACAATAGGAGTCTAGTCGGGTAAATGTAAGGAGGCACTCAAAGGTGTCCCAGAACACACTCATTGTTAGTGGAGGAGGCGTCTTAAGTAAAAGTGATGAATAGCCCAAGAGCTCTAATTAATATTGAGGTAAGGTATTCTACCATACATTACTAGCTATATATACTAGACTAGCCAGTATGTGCACTAGTTGCTAAGGGAACACAGATCAGAGCACTAATAACTACCATACCTAATAAGGCTATGTAGTACTAACCATGGCAATGAGAACAAGAGGGAAGGAAACTATGAATAGCAGGCTCCGAGGATCCAAGGGCAAGCTAGATAATACTCATCTATACCAGGTTATCTAAACTACTCTAGAGCATTCCCTTACAGTAAAGACTTTGTGCCTTAATAGATATAGCCTTAGAATAGTTGCCTATTGTTATATAATGGAAAATAATATAATTTCTTTTATATTTTATATTATCACTAAATTTTGCTCCTGAACTTCTGTTGTCTATCCTATAGGATTATGATGTAAACTAGTTACTTGTACTCCTTCTATTCTAGACTTAGTATAAGTACTCCATTAGTTACATCCTAGTTCTTTAGTTCATAGATTAACATCTTTAACATGTTCTATCCTCACTCCTCTCCTGAACTCCTGGTAACAATTCAGTCCTCCTGAAATATGCAACCATACATGCGATAATAGATCAAGGCACAGTGCATGAGCTGAGGCCAAGGTTATTCTCCACTTTTGTTGTCAACTCCCTTCCACTCCGGAGTAACTCTGCTCCACTCCAGTGTCATGCTGTACAACAGTTTAGGTAAAATAAGTGGCATTTTGCACTGTAATAATCAGAATAACTGGCTTGAGAGAAGAGTTTGGCCTCCCAGAGATGTTCCCTGGACGCCCAGTCATGGACTCGAGCATCTTACTTGAGTAGCAGAGTAGCAGCTGTGACCACTGCTACATATACCTCATAAATGCTTGCCCAGGCACCCCATATCAGATTTCTAACAGATTTCTCTTCTAGAAGTACTCTCAAGAGTAGAGGCAGTCTTCAAAGACCTAGTGTTACCAGGATGATGTCATACCTTAGTGGCCAGCAGCATTGATGGGGATCAAAGGGAATTGATCACGAAACAAAAGTGATAACAAATAAGAATATAAAAGATCCCCGAGATGTTTTACAATTGTGTGCTAACAAGTAGGCACTAGGGAGATGATCAAATATAAAAGAGAGCTTAAGGATAGGGGGAATAGAGAGGAAAACTCGAATAACCAAAAGAAATGATAATAAAGATTTTATATAAATCCACTCGAGGTAGATCTCACTGTAATAGGCTCTCTAAGATGTGTATTCATCTTGTGTCGTGATACTACTGCCCTTACTGTAAGAGGACGCTCTAGAGTAGCTTAGGTAACCTGGTATGGGTGAGTATTATCTAGCTTGCCCTTGGATCCTCAGAGCCTGCTATTTATAGTTCTCTTCCCTCTTGTTCTTGTTGCCATGGTTAGTACTATGTAGCCTTATTAGGTATAGTAGTTATTAGTGCTCTGATTTGTGTTCCCTTAGCAACCAGTGCACATACTGGCTAGTCTAGTATATATAGCTAGTAATGTATGGTAGAATACCTTACCTCAATATTAATTAGAGCTCTTGGGCTATTCATTACTCTTACTTAAGACGCCTCCTCCACTAACATCAAGTATGTTCTGGGTTGCCTCCAAGTAGCCCCTTACACTTACCTAGTCTAGTAGTCTGGCTTGCCATTGATACAGCAGAACTACCTAGAACTCCTGTGTTGTTGTGTGGGCTCTTCTTCAGCTGACCATACAACTGGAAGCCGACTCCAATGATACATAGCGAGCTATTAACTCCTAGCATAAGTGAATGCCCAAGTCCATTGGGGCTCGAATTCCTGTCGAGAGCGAGGGTTGGTAGGTTTTTAGAAAGTAAAGTAGAAAATTAGAAACTTAATCACTCAAAATAGCTATTAAGCTCTAAAGCAACAGAAAGGGATGAAGATGGGGGTGTGTTGCTTGAGTTCCCTTCTGCACCCTAGAGTATTTTATTATGATTACAAAGCAAAGAGACAACAAAGAAAGCAAGACAAAGAAAACCTCCAAATTCCCAAACATAGCAAGGCCACAATGATGAGATGGTGCCCCTCCCGAACACTGGATGACCACTCCCTACTCTTCTAGTCCTACTCCAGGAATCTTCCCTTGCATGGTGGTTGGATCTCAAGCCTCTTGCTGGGCTGTAGATGGAGATGGCGATCTCAAGTTGTCTTGCTCTCAAGCATGTTATCTTTATCTAGCCTTCCTGCTGCCTCTCTCCTCAGCTTCTCTGTTCTTCTTTCTACCTCCTATATGTCTTCTCACTCCTCCAGATTCCAATTTCCTTCCACTGCCGTTGCGATGCAACTCCATAATAGCTCGACTCTCTTGATCTTGCTATACTTAGCCATCAGTTATGATGGCTTGGATCTGATTGTAACTCTTCTATAAATAATGCCATTGGCTGCTGAGGTATGATGTTGCTCAGGTCATGCTAACCCATCTAAGTTTGCTTTTGTCCTCAAGAGCACTTCTAGAAGGGAAATCCATTGGAAATCCGATACAGGGCACCTGAGCAAGTGTCTATGAGGTGTATATAGCAGTGGTCACAGCCACTACTCTGCTACTCAAGCTAGATGCTCGAGTCCATGACTGGGCATCTAGGGGAACATCTCTGGGAGAGCTATGCTCTTCTCTCGAGCTAGTTATTCTGGTTATTAGGGTGCAAATTGTCACTTATTTTGCCTAAACATTTGTATGGCATGACACTAGTGATAGGGGTCAAAGGGAATTGATCACAATACAAAAGTGATAATAAATAAAAAAAAACAAAATCTCTAAGATGTTTCACAATTGTGTACTAAACAAGTAGGCACTGGGGAGATGATCAAATAAGAAAGAGAGCTTGAAAAAGGAAGAAATGGGGGGGAAACTCAAGTAACCAAAAGTGTTGTAGTTGTGCTATGGACCAGTAGTCACATACTGTATGGTTTACCACTACACCAAAAGAGCAACACTAGCAAGACTACTTGCTAATAAGAGTCTGGTTATTTATGTAGTTTATTTGAACAGGTATTTTGTTATATCTCCATGATAATATTTAGTAGTCACTTTTCTGTGACAGAAAGAAGTTGTAATAATATTTTTAATGAATCCACTCAAGGTTGATCTTATTGTAATAGGATCTCTAAGACATGTATTTGTCTCGTACTGTGACACTACTGTCCTTACCTAGTGTAGTAGTCTGGCTTGCCATCGATACAGCAGATCTACCTAGAACTTCTGCACCTTTGTGTAAGCTCTGCTTCAGCTGACCATGCAACTAGAAGCCTACTCCAAAGATACGTAGTGAGTTGTTAGCTTCTAGCATAAGCAAATGCCCAAATCTGTTGAGGCTTGAATTATCCTCTGAGGGAAGGTTTTGGTAGTTTTAAAAAATAAAAAAAGAAGCTTAGAGAATAAGAGACTCAATCACTCAAATAGCTGTTAAGCTCTAGAGCAACAGAAAGAGATAATGATGATGATAGAAGTATAATGTTTGATTTTCCTTCTGTGCCCTATGTTAGAGAGCCAACTCTGAGCCAGAATTAAGCCAACTGCTCTTTATCAGTGTTAGACAAAGAGAACTCATTAGAGTCCTTACTGTATTAAGTTTGTCTACTTATACATATTCTAGCTGGTTGTCATATGACAGAAAATAACCATTAAATAATATAATTTCTTTTATATTTTATATTATTACTAATTTTTTGCTCCTAAACTCCTGTTGTCTACTCCTATAGGATCACGATGTAGACTAGTTACTTGTACTCCTCC
>Ga0153984_1000072_pt1 | contig 12515 bp, 10 predicted proteins | sample TSGA068MetaG_FD_102271 | JGI IMG/M metagenome (GOLD analysis project Ga0153984, IMG submission 102271) | Attine ant fungus gardens microbial communities from Georgia, USA - TSGA068 MetaG | ecosystem: Host-associated > Fungi > Mycelium > Unclassified | place: USA: Georgia, Alexander Wildlife... | reverse complement strand
TGATGGTGGTAGGGTTGATGATGACCTGCGCTGTTTTGGTTTCATTATTGTAGGCCGTCAGAATGGCAGCAGTGATTGTGGGCGTTGTATAGGTGCCCGACTTCAGTGCTGTTCCCGTTTTAATAAATGTTACTTTTGCTGACCAGCCCAGGTTCTGGGCATAACCTGATGTACCGGAGGCTGGATAGCTCTGAGTGATGCCAGTTTGTAATGGAACATATTCCGACCCATTAAAATCTTTGAGACCCAGGATGTAACCCACGCCGGGTATACCCGTTTCAAAAATGGTGTAATTTACGCCATCAACGGTAACCGTCATGCCGCTGGATATTGCTGAGGGAGAGGGTTCCAGCGTGCCCTTTGAGCAAGTCCATATCAGTCCGCACCAGAACACTTCCGAGACGTCAGCTGTCGCGCTCCAGGTCGAACCAATAATATCTCCGGGCATTACCGAATCCGCTGGCCCGGAATATTCCATTGGCAGGGGCGAGAGCGTGATGTCTGATCGCCACTCCAGAGCCAGCGCGCTGGCAGAGGTGAGAAAGCAAGCAAGCAACAGTAAAATTCGCATCATTGATACTCCGTAGTCCAGGTGGCGATGGCTGAAACGCCGCCAGCGGTAACCTCAGGGCCTGTAGCGGTTAACCGGGCATAAAAATTCATCTGTACGCTGTCGTTACCGGCTACGCCATAGGCGGTCGTCTGGGTATCAAGTGGGACAAGCGCGCCCTCCTGATCGAGAATTTGCACTGCCACGCCTGTTGCTCCGCCCTCAGCCACTTTAATCAGTCGCGGATCGATCTCATCCGGCGTGCCACTGAAGCGGATCTTCACGCCCGAAAAGGTGGGGCCGCACGCTTCCAGTGTGAGTGTGAACGGAGTTTTAATGTTGCTTACCGCACCTGCTTTACTTAGCTGTCTGGTGCCGATATCACCAAGCGGTACATTTTTCTCCAGCGAGTCGGCGGCCACTACACACGTGTTAGCGATCAGATTTCCCGTTACCGAAACCAGCACATCGTAGCCGCGCACCGGTAACGAACCGGCGAAAAAAAGGACGATGCATACCAGACGCTTTGTTACTGACATACTCCCTCCTGTGTATAGAGGCCCGTGCGGGCATTGAAATCCTGCTTATTGAGCTGGAAGCGAACAGAACAGCGTGCCATGTTATCTTTGCCCCAGACCGCGTTAAGTGTGCCTTTCATTGGCAGGCCCGATAAATAGACGCTGCCGCCATCACCCACAATGCTGCTAACCTCGCTGTCTTCCAGTGCGACGACGGTACCAAAAGGCAATACCGTGCCGTTCTGACGTAAGACAATCATCGCTTTTGCACCCTGCTGAGTGGCAATGGTGGCTCGCACCAGTGCGCCGTCGGTAGGCGTTTTGCTGATGATGGCGTTATCGGGTTCAACATCATTAGCCGTGGTCGTGGTGTCCAGTCCTACCCGGTTAATGCGATAAGGCGTAGCGTAAGGAATGACCGCATAACCCCGGCTGTCGGTTTTAATACTTCTATGATTCAGAACCGCAACCTCGCTGGCTCCCGGTGCTTTGATCAGAATATTGGTATTGCCCAGAGGCTGGCTCAGCGTCAGACCATCTTCGTGTAAAACAGCACCACCGCTTATGCCGTAGCTGAGATTGCGAGCATCACGCCCGTAGCTGTAACCCAGGTTGTACTGGCCCCGCTGATTTTTGTATTGCAGTGCAGTATCGCCGCCATACGCTTGCCGGGCGCTGTAGCGCTGATTGACGCTGTAATAAAGCTCATCCTGTCCAGGTACATAACCACTGACGCCACCGCTGTAGGTCGTTCCTGCTGATTTCCCCTGAGTGGTGGAGAAACGTGCCCGTGTCGAATTTTTAGGATTGCCGAAGGGTATCGAGAGCGATAACGCCAGAATGTTATCTTTACTGTCATCATACAGACTGGTACTGCGCTGGAAGCTCACCCCCAGCGAGGCCGATCGCAATGTCGTATTCCAGGCAAACTGGATTCCCTGAGTCGTTTTCGAAGTATGCCAGTAGGTTTGCTGATCCCATGACAGTGACAGTGAGCCATATTTGTCCATCGGCTGCGTGAGCTGCAGCTGGTTTCTGGCTTTGCGTGACATCCGGAGGTCATAGAGATTTTCATAGCGGGTAGTCACAGTTCCATCTGCTGCTACTATTTGTTCCGGCTTGCCGCCACTCATCCTTTTATAAGCCGTATCACTGAGGTTATAGAACCCTTGTGTGGAGTAGCGTAGCGAGTAGAAATTCACGCGCGTTCCGATGTCATTGAGCAGTTTGCTGTAGCGCAGGCGAATGGAATCACCTGTGTAATGTTTGTCATCCGCAAGCTGGCTCTGGGCATGGGTAATATCCAGCGAATAGGCACCAAAACGGCCCAGGTTCTGACCGATGCCTGCTGCAACTCCGCGATAACGCTCGGAAAGCTGAGCGCCACCATAAAAAGTGAGTCCATACCGCCAGCCATAAAAGAGTTCACCCTGGGCAAAAGTGGGTGCATTCTGATTATTAACGGGCTGGAATTTTCCTGCACTAAGGGCATATTTAGCCTGGCCGCTTCGAACCAGATTAGGAACGCTGGCGAAAGGCACGCTGAACTGGGTTTCGTAGCCATCGTTCTCCCTTATAGTGACAGACAGATCACCACCGGAAGAGGTTGGATAGAGATCGCTAAGCACAAATGGCCCGGGCGACACACTGGTTTGATAAATAACATTGCCGTTCTGCCGAACGGTGACGACAGCATTACTGCGCGCAATCCCCCTGACTTCGGGCGCGTAACCGTTCAGGCTGGCAGGCAGCATATTGTCATCAGTTTTAAGCGCCAGCCCGCGTACACCTATGGAATCAAATATCTGAGATGACGTGTACGTTTCCCCAGCGTAAAGCTGTGCGCCCAGCGCCGGAACATCGCGCTGTAGCCAGGTCTGTACATGCTTCAGCTCATTGGTGTCTTTAGTCCAGGTGGTATAGTCACGCAGCCGCCATGCGCCAATGTTTATGCCGCTGTTCAGGCTGGCAAACAGCTGCTGCTCGCGAGTTTTATTATTCCCTCGGTAGGTGTTATTTGAGCCGTTAATAACATAGTTCAGCCACCCGGCGTGAATGCCATGTTCCCAGCTTTCCGGACTAACGTAGCCACGTGGCAGATTGCGCATCATGCTCTGCGGTAAAGTGATGTTGAGCGTGAGGGTTCGCGGCTCATAATCCGTGCTGCTGCCGGGAAACAGCGTGTTGAGAAAATAGCACTGCTTTACCAGCGGCAGGCTGACACCCTGTGCCTGTGCCATGTCAACGCCGAGCGCATTAAACTGACTGGCCGTCAGGCACGCTGCGGTTATATCCTGCCCATTTGATTTATCCACAGCAAAAATGACGTTGCCAGTGAAGGCATAGTTCTTATTGATATAGACGTTAATATTATATTCGCCTGGTGGTAAGGCACTGCCTGTATTTACCCAGGATAAATCAGCCATTGACGCGCTCTCGCCATTAAGGAAGGCGGGGTTAAAGTGCAAATCGCTTTCCGCGGCTGCGGTATACCGCATGGCATGGAAAGCCACCACCGCACAAACGATTTTCATTTTCACGCGATCATCCCTCAAAGAGTTTATTTACGGTTCAACGGGGCGCGGGTGACAGGTGTCCATGCACCATAATCATTGATGGTCTGAAAGGTCAGCGATGTGGCCTGGCTGAATTTCTCCGCCAGTGTGATAGTTGATTTTGGTGGCAACATTACAGGCTTAACCGTCTTACCATCAACTTTGAGATTGATTGTGGTAATGAACCAGGGCGTTGGATTGTTCAGCACGACTTTGCCCGAAGTGTATTTACCGCTAATTTTTTTCCAGCCTTCGTTAGCATTATCGGAAAGTGAAGCGGGGCGATAAAATACCTTAATACGATTTGCAGAGGCGAACTGCAGAGAGTTACCTGCACTATTTTTCGTTTGCTGTGGAATCGCTTTTACCGTCATCCAGTACAGGGATTCACGATCCTGTGGCAGAGATTTACCATTAAAGATAATCTTCACTACGCTTTCGGTTGACGGTTTTAAAACATAAAGCGGGGGCGTAATAACAAAATCCTGCGTGCGCTCACCGCTGGCATTCTCCATCCAGGACTGAATCAAAAATGAGGCTGTTGCATGGGTGTTTCTGACCTGAAGAGTGGACTGTTTTGAATCAGCTGAGTAGACCATACGTGTCGCACCTAACCCCACGCCACCCGCGTGTACCTCGGATGAACACAGTGCGGCAGCCAGAAAAACCCAGGTTAAAGAACGCATTTTTTCTCCTGAATGTCTATTTATGCCCGGTCGTTAAACCGGGCATAACGATTACGAGTAGGTTACGGTGTAGGTGGCAACTGCACTGGCATCGCCCGCAGTGGCACCACCGGTCGGGGAATAATATTTAGCGCTAAAGTTCAGCGTGTTAGAGCCTTTACGCAGTGGCGTTGCTGTCGCTGCTTCACCCAGTTTTACGACATTGCCCTGTTCGTCATAAAGACGAATGGCCACATTCTGCGCAGAGGCTGTACCACCGTTTACGCCCGCCGCCAGGCTGTTGGCATCATTAGCATCTGGCGTACCTGAAAAGGTCACCGAGACAGTGGTCGCAGCAACCGGGTTCTCTTCTGTAGAAGCTGAGGTATCAGCAATTGCGCAATCCTCCAGGGCGATAGAGAACGTTTTTGCCACGCTTGCTTCACTGCCTGCAGCGGCCAGCGTTGCAGTACGGACTTCACCCATATCAACATCAATGTTTGCGCTGTTGGCACTGATGGCGCAGGCTGATGTCACGACGCTTCCGTTAAAATTGACAGAACCACCGCTGGCCGTTGCCGCCAGCGCTGAGCCCATCGGAAACAGAGCTGAAGCACCTAATACCAGAAGGTCTTTTTTATTTAATTTCATGTAATCACCTTTATTGTTGAGTTTGCTTTGTTGTGTTTTGTAAATAAATACTGACAATAAATATAAAAATTATTTTTACTGTAAATATGCGAAAACACAGGTGTTGGGTTTTAATATAATTTATTTTTTTTCTTTATTGTTTGTTTTTGCTGCTTCGATGTATGTGGGGTGATTTCCTCCTCTTAATAATAAGGTGGGGGCATTATAATTTATTTAAGAAAAAAGCACCTGTGGTTTTTTATTGTATGGGCAGGGTGCTGATGAATAACTATTCTATATTGAACACTTATGTTAATAGGTTATTTATTTTTAATGAAATGGTGAGATTTATGAGTTTAGCTTTTCCCTGAGAGTGAATAGTAATTTCATCATCATTTGATATTTATTTTTATTCGTATTTCTATCGTAATAAATGAGAAAGATGTTATCTCTTCTGCCCACAGAAAATGCCTTGATGAAGATCATGAAAGATCGTTTATAATGATTTTTTTAAATGCCATTCTGGACTGTTGGATAAAAGGGGATAGCCCGGGCAAGTAGAGACTAGCTGGATCCCTGTTTGTGACAGCGAGCATGATCGCCGGGTCTTTGCCGGGATGGCCATTAATATAGTGAATAGGTTCATTAAAGCGTACAGAGGATAATTGAGGGTCAGTTCAGTCGTCATGCCTGACTCTCGGGGCTGGCGGACAACAGCAGAATAGTGCACATAAACCAGGGATGGTGGGAAACACGGCAGAGGTACGGGGACTGGCGTCCCAAAAGCAAAAAACCCGCCAGAGGCGGGTTTCTTTAAATTTTGGTGCCCGAACCCGGAATCGAACCAGGGACACGGGGATTTTCAATCCCCTGCTCTACCGACTGAGCTATTCGGGCAACGGGGCGCATTAAACCGTAAAGGCCGCGGGTCGTCAACGGCTTTCACTAAAAAACCCCTGGAAACGTGACTGATTGCCTGATTTTCAGTCAAAGCGGGCAAAACCTCAGGCCAGCGCGCCATTTTTACGGCACAGCGCGATGCTGTAAACATCCTCCGCCAGCCGCTGGGCGGTGGCGACATCCTGCACATTACGCTTCACCAGCAGCTTGCTCAGGCAGCCTTCAAGGATCAGCTCCATCTGATCGGCGACCATACTGGGATTATCCAGCGCCTGCTCTACGAGAATCTCATGGGTGAACTGCCAGGAGCCGCGTTTCTGCTGCTCGGCCAGCTGATGAATGGGCTGATCGGGCTGTGGATAGAAGCTGCAGGCGGCGATAAACAGGCAGCCCGGAAAACGGCCTTTGCTGACCTGCTCACTCAGTACTTCATAGCGCGCCATCAGCTTCTGATCCGGTGACAGCGATTCATCCAGCAGGATCTGGCGGCGCCAGGTTTCGATCTGCTGGCCGTGATAGCGCAGCGCATCATAGAGCAGAGCGTCACGATCGGGCCAGAACAGCTGAAGCTGCTCAAGGGTTAATTCAGTCTGTCCCGCCAGGGTTTCCAATGAGAGGGTGGCGGCGAGGCCGTTTTGTTCAAGCACATTCAATGCATGCTCGAGTATCTGTTCACGCTGCAAGTGACTCTCCTCTGGTATGCAGGCCCGGTCATTCACCGGGCAATGACCTGACTCCAGTGTTGTTTACGGGGTAAGTTTCTGCAAATGCGCTCTGAAGTCGGCGGCATTGAGAAACCCGGTGATGCGCGAGCCGGGGATTTCATGGCCCTGCGCATCGAAGAACAAAATTGTCGGTAAGCCCAGCACCTGAAGATGCTGCAACAGCACGTTGTCGCTGGCGCTGTTGGCGGTGACGTTGGCCTGTAGCAGCTGTACCTTGCTCAGGCTATCGCGCACGGCGCTATCACTAAAGGTATATTTTTCAAACTCTTTGCAGGCGACGCACCAGTCGGCGTAGAGATCGACCATGGTGATGCGGCCGCGGGCCTGCTGCAGCGCGCTATTGAGCTGCTGCGGTGTCTGAAGCATCTGGAACGGCAGCGGAGCTACAGCATGCTGCGCGGCCTGACCGCCAAAGGCCCAGTCCTGCAACGGACGCGCGCTGATCAGCGCAGCGGCCAGCATGATAATCTGCACGACGCGCCACTTACCGCTGCTGGCGCGCAGGCTGACGGTGAACGCCCAGCCGAAGAAGGCCACGCCGAGCAGGCTCCAGAGCCGCACGCCCCACGCGTCACCCAGCACCCGCTCCAGCAGGAAGACCGGCAACGCCAGGATGACAAAGCCAAAGCCTTCTTTAACGGTTTGCATCCACGGGCCGCTTTTCGGCAGCAGCCGGTTACCAAACAGGGTCACGGCAATCAATGGTAAGCCCATGCCGACCGCATAGAGCCACAGCGTTCCGGCACCGGCCCACAGATTTCCGCTCTGCGCGATGTAAAGCAGAATGGCACTGAGCGGGGCCGTGGTGCAGGGCGAACAGATCAAACCTGCCAGCGCACCCATCAGGAAGACGCCGGGCAGCGATCCTCCCTGCTGGCGATTGCTCCACAGGGTCAGACGGGTTTGCAGGCTGGCGGGCAGTTGCAGCGTAAACAGGCCGAACATCGACAGCGCCAGCACGATGAACAGCAGGGAGAGCGTGAACAGCACGTAGGGGTGCTGCAACGCAGCCTGGAAGCGCAGCCCCGCGGCCGCGACCACCATCCCCAATAACGTATAGGTCAGCGCCATTCCCTGGACATAGACCATTGCCAGCGCAAATAGTCGGCCCAGCGAATAGTGGCGCTTGCCGCCAAGGATGATGCCGGAGATCAGTGGATACATCGGCAGTACGCAGGGGGTAAACGCCACGCCGATGCCGATCAATAACGCCCAGAGCGGAGAAAAGGGCAGCGGACTGGCAGGCGCGGGCTGAGCACTGACCGGCGCTGGCGCGCTGCTGGCTGCAATCTCACTTACCGGCACGCTGCGTGTCTCCGGCGGATAACAGAATCCGGCGGCAGCACAGCCCTGATACGTAACGCTGAGCGTGGCATCAGGGCCTGCCTGTTTCAGCGTCACCGGCAGCGTCAGGTCCTGCGGATAAATCTCACTTTTGCCGAAGAATTCATCTTCATGCGGCTGACCGGCGGGCAGCGTCAGCGGCGCAATGGTCGCGTTCTGCGGCGTGATGTGGATTTGCTGGCGATAAAGGTAGTAACCCGGTTTCACTTTCCAGTGCAGGTTGAGCTGCGCGCCCTGCTGGTCAAAGTCAAACGTAAACGCCTGATCGACCGGCACAAAGCGGCTGGTCGCCGGATTTGAAAAGAGTGATGCGTGCGCCTGCAGACAGATAAACAGCGTCAGCAGAAGCGTAATTAAGCGAGAGATGCGTGCAGCCATGACAAGTATTCACTGTCTCCATATTGAACCGGTAGCGCCAGCAGTTCAGGCACGTCGTAGGGATGCGCCTGTTTGAGCAGGTCACACAGCGCCTGCTGATGATCGCTGTCGCACTTCAGCAGCATCTGGACTTCGCTGCTCTGCTCCATTTTGCCCTGCCAGAGATACCAGGAGGTCGCGCCCGGCAGCATTGTGACGCAGGCCGCCAGTCGGGCTTCCAGCGCCAGGGCAGCAAGTTTTTCTGCCGTGGCCTGATCGGGCACGGTGCAGAGGATCACGACAGCGTTCATCCTGTGACTCCTGTTGAAAAGAGCGCCGATGATAGCACGCTCCATCCGTAACACGATGACGGCGCTATAACAGCAAGCCGCCAAAGACGAAGCCGGAGAGTACCGACAGCGCAATGGCGATCACACCGGGAATAATAAAGGCATGGTTAAAGACAAACTTGCCAATCCGGGTTGAGCCGGTGTCATCCATCTCCACGGCGGCCAGCAGGGTCGGGTAGGTCGGCAGCACAAACAGCGCCGAAACCGCTGCGAATGACGCGATGGCCGTCAGCGGCGTCACGCCCAGCAGCAGCGCGGCGGGCATCAGTGCTTTAGTGGTAGCGGCCTGAGAGTAGAGCAGCATGGAGGCGAAAAACAGCACCAGCGCCAGCATCCATGGATAGGTTTTCAGCGCGTCGCCCGCCAGCATCTGGATCTCCGCCAGATGCGCTTTGACAAAGGTATCGCCCAGCCAGGCAACGCCCATCACGCAGATACAGGCGCTCATGCCGGATTTAAAGGTGCTGGCACTAAGGATTTCGCTGGTGTCGAGTTTGCAGGTCAGGCTGATCAGCGTGGCGATGGTCAGCATAAACACCACAATCGCTTCGTTACGTGGCAGCGGCGGATTGGCGATCAGGCCGACGCTGGCGCTGGTCGCGGTGGCATAGAGCACCACGGCCACAATCCCTGTCAGAAACAGCAGCACCGACTTTTTCGCGCCCGGTTTTGCCTGGAAGATGCTGGCACCGCGCAGTGTGACTTCGCCTTTGGCGAGACGTGCCTGATAGACCTCATCATCTTTCAGCTCACGGCCCAGGAAGTTGGTCACCAGTGCCGCCAGGAAGAGACCCACCATAGTTGAGGGGATGGCTATCGCCAGCAGCGTGATATAGCTGACGCCGCGCGGTTCAAGCAGGGTGGCGAAGAAGACCACCGCGGCTGAAATGGGTGACGCGGTAATCGCGATCTGCGAAGCCACCACCGCAATCGACAGTGGCCGGGAAGGGCGAACGCCTTGCTCCTTCGCGACTTCGGCAATCACCGGCAGCGTCGAGAACGCGGTGTGCCCGGTTCCGGCCAGCAGCGTCATCAGATAGGTCACCAGCGGAGCCAGTAGAGTGACATGGCGCGGATGACGGCGCAGCAGGCGTTCCGCCAGGCTCACCAGATAATCCATGCCGCCCGCCACCTGCATGGCGGCGATCGCGGCGATCACCGCCATGATGATTTCGATCACATCGAACGGGATAGCACCGGGTGCCATGCCAAATCCCAGCGTCAGCACCAGCACGCCCATGCCGCCGGCGAACCCGATGCCAATGCCGCCAAGACGCGCGCCCAACCAGATCGCCATTAAGACGATAAGCAGCTCAACCACAAACATGAATCACTCCTGTAAAGTAAACCGGTAAAACCTGGGTGTGCTGTGTAACAAAAAAAAAGGCACACCGTGTTGATCGCGGTGTGCCTTTGGTTAACCAGCGTCGGTTAACCCTTACTGTTCACTTTCATCGGTATAACGTTTCGCTTTGTAAACCGGGTACATCAGGTTCTGAACCGAGAAGATATCGTCCAGCTCACTTTCCGTCAGCAGGCCGCGCTCCAGCACCACCTCACGCACGCTTTTACCGGTTTCCGCACAGATTTTTCCAACGATATCGCCGTTGTGGTGGCCGATGTAAGGGTTGAGGTAAGTGACGATACCAATCGAGTTGAAGACGTAGGCTTCGCACACCGCGCGGTTAGCAGTAATGCCGTTGACGCACTTCTCCAGCAGGTTGTAGCAGGCATTCGTCAGGATGCTGATTGACTCAAACAGCGCCTGGCCAATTACCGGCTCCATCACGTTAAGCTGCAACTGGCCCGCTTCAGAAGCCATCGTTACGGTGATGTCGTTGCCGATCACTTTGAAGCAGACCTGGTTAACGACCTCTGGCACGACCGGATTGACCTTGGCCGGCATGATAGAGGAACCCGCCTGCAGCTCTGGCAGGTTGATTTCGTTCAGCCCGGCGCGTGGACCGGAGGAGAGCAGGCGCAGGTCATTACAGATTTTAGAGAGCTTCACCGCCAGACGTTTCAGTGATGAATGGACCATCACATAGGCACCGCAGTCAGAGGTCGCTTCAATCAGATCTTCCGCTGGCACCACCGGCAGATTGCTAACTTCCGCCAGACGCTGAACCGCCAGATGCTGATAGCCTTCCGGGGTATTGAGGCGGGTGCCGATGGCGGTCGCGCCCAGGTTCACTTCCAGCAGCAGTTCAGCAGTGCGCAGAATGCTTTTGGTCTCTTCATTCAGCAGCACGCTGAAGGCGTGAAACTCCTGACCGAGGGTCATTGGCACGGCATCCTGCAGCTGGGTGCGGCCCATTTTCAGGATGGTCTGGAATTCATCGGCTTTGTGCTGGAAGCCTTCGGCCAGCTGGCTGATGCCATCAAGCAGTTTCAGCAGCGAGCTGTAAACGGCAATGCGAAAACCGGTCGGGTAGGCGTCGTTAGTGGACTGGCATTTGTTCACATGATCGTTGGGGTTAAGGTACTGATATTCCCCTTTCTGGTGGCCCATCAGCTCCAGGCCGATGTTTGCCAGTACCTCATTGGTGTTCATATTGACCGAGGTTCCGGCCCCGCCCTGATAGACATCCACGGGGAACTGGTCCATACAGCGACCGTTGTTCAGCACTTCGTCGCAGGCCTTAATGATGGTATCGGCAATGTTACGCGGGATGGTCTGCAGCTCTTTATTGGCCATCGCTGCCGCTTTTTTTACCATCACCATACCGCGGACAAATTCAGGTATGTCGCTGATTTTACTGTTGCTGATATAAAAATTTTCAATCGCACGCAGAGTATGAACGCCATAATAGGCATCCGCCGGAACTTCGCGCATACCTAACAGGTCTTCTTCGATACGAATGTTGTTCGCCATGATAACCTTCTTGTTGTTGCCGCTAACCATCACAAAGGATGTGTTTATTTTGTTGTGGTGTGCCCGTGCCGACATATTATCCGTCTTCACCGTGGCATGTGCGATCATATTCTGATGCATAAGAAAAGCACGCATGCAGATCACTTAATGCTGCCGTCTGGTTAACGATATGTGAAGTTGGTTACAAAATTAACCCCGCAGGATAAATTTGACAGGATCGGTTGAAAATGGCGGCGTGGGTGCCCATCTCTTTTCTTATCATCCTCAGGATGAACGCTTTCTGCTGACCGGCACGCTGCCGTTCAGCCCTACTTACAGGAGAGTACGGTGCGCTGGATACCGTTATTAGTCTTTTTTGTTCTGGCCTGGATCGAGATTTCGCTCTTCATTCAGGTTGCGCACGTCATGGGCGTGCTGCTGACCATGCTGCTGGTGGTCTTCACCTCGTGCATCGGGGTGTCGCTGGTCAAAAATCAGGGCATGAAGAACTTCATGCTGATGCAGGAGAAGCTGGCGCGTAACGAAAGTCCTGCCAGTGAGATGATCAAAAGCGTATCGCTGATCATCGCCGGTTTCCTGCTGCTGTTGCCGGGCTTCTTTACTGACCTGCTCGGTCTGTTGCTGCTGCTGCCACCAGTGCAGAAGCATCTGACGCTGAAGCTGATGCCCCATCTGCGCGTCTGGCGCGGACCGGGTGCCGGACCGGACAGCGGTTACACCATGGATGGCGAATTCGAACGTAAAAACAGCGATCGCCTTGAGCACCATGACGATCACAAGGATCGTTAATCCCAGCGGTTACCTTTGAAAGCGCAGCCTCCGGGCTGCGTTTTTTATTTGTCGCGCCTTCTGTTCAAAAAGCCGCCACTTATCACGTTCGCGTAAAAAATTTGTTGTCCGCCCCCTTGAAAGCAGGTGGGTATGGCCCTATCTCTCTGGTCACGAGGCCGGAAGCCATGCAGCCCGGTGTTCAACCCCAAAACTGAATGATTGGACTTCTCAAAGGAGAGCTATCAAATGAAAATTCGTCCATTGCACGATCGCGT
>Ga0153984_1000068_pt1 | contig 12829 bp, 6 predicted proteins | sample TSGA068MetaG_FD_102271 | JGI IMG/M metagenome (GOLD analysis project Ga0153984, IMG submission 102271) | Attine ant fungus gardens microbial communities from Georgia, USA - TSGA068 MetaG | ecosystem: Host-associated > Fungi > Mycelium > Unclassified | place: USA: Georgia, Alexander Wildlife... | reverse complement strand
CTAGCCAAGCTTTGTAGCCTGCTGTCCTCTCCAAAGCCTGCCTGAGTTGCATCTGCTATTCCTCTCTAGATTGAGTTCTGGGTATATTCAGTGTTCTACTCAAGACATTCCTCTGGTCCCAGTCTTCTTACTCTCAATAGATCCACATTCATGATTCCAGAGGCAGTGTAAATGAAGGTAGGAGTCAAGAGGTTTCTCTCCAATCCAACTGCACTCCAGATACTATATTATCATGATTACAAAGCCCTGAACTTAAGTGATTAAGAGTTAAAAGGGAAACTATTACTACTTTTGGATTGCCCTCAACCACTTTTTGTGCTAAGTCCTCACATTCTTTATGATAACACATTCCCTCACCAAGTCCTTCCCATCAAAGATGACAGGTCTCATAGTAGGTCTCTTTCCAGAATGTTCCTCTCTCTTTCTCATGCTTCTGCTTGATGTTGTCTTGTAATTAGTTACTTCCTAGTTACCTGTTAGTCATTAGTAAGCCCCAACCATTGTCTGAGTTTTACAAGTTGTGTCCTAGCTGCCATTTATCTAAATATACCTGACCTGATGCCATCAATGCTTATTTACAAGCACAAAGTCTATTAGTCTAAGTTTGTTGTCTGAGTACTATTGGTTCTAGAGTACAAGTCTATCATATTTCCAAACTAGTCTATCCAAAGGTGGATCTAGAGCATAGCCCTTTAGTGACTTTCTTCATAACCTGATGCTAGCTCATCCCAGTTGCCTCTCAAGGTCTCAACACAAGCTCTAGATTGATTATCACCTGCTCAATATCTTATTATATAGTATTATGTCCTGAAAATATAGAAAGGGTTCTAGAGTGAATTCTAATCACAAATCTGTTAGTATAAAGTGTATCAAATGTTATCTTCCACAGAAAATTTACTTGTGGTGTTGTTATGCTGCTAGAGAATCTTCCATGGAAATTTAGCATGGGACATATATTATACCCCTGGATTTCACTATTGGAATACACTCTAGAGACCTCCTACAAGCCCCAGACATAATCTAGACCCAAGATTGGGTACTTCTACTAGGTAGTGGCCAAGCTGCCACATGCTAGAATAGCATATACCTCAGAAGGCAAGACTGATGAGCTAGCATCAGGTTTCTCAGATATAGACTATCAATGTTAAAGCTCTAGAAATCAGAGGCTCAGAGATATCTTTGGAATGCAAGATAATTTCAATCTAGAGTGGACTTAGACTAATATGACACCAAGATGACAGATCAAAAGTCTATCAGTGACTAGTGATCCCATCACTGCTGGACTCAGTCAAGAAACAGATATGCTGCTGGACGACAATCATATCACTAATGCTTGTACACACTGTCATGTGTTTCTAGACCATATTCAGAGTAGAAGGAAGCTGGTTTGGGGTTTAGAGAACAATGGGCAGGAGCAGGATCACATAGTCATGTATGGGAGGTATAGAGAACAGGAAGGTGACAGCTGTCATGGCCACATAGTGGTGTCATAGACAAGAGACAAGAGGGAGAGTGGTAAAATAAAGGATTTCCTTTTCTATTTCTTTTTAATTGAGTTTCTAACATTTGTAATATTCTAATATATTTCTCAGAGTGGAGATTGATAGAGAGAGCCTCCTTGGCCCTTGCCTTTATCTCAGAAGCTCTTGAGGTTGTAAATATGATTCTCTTGAGTGTGTAAGGGGTGATCTTGGTAAGAGGTTGAGTTGGTGACTGTTCTCTACCCTATACCCTACTTGGTCAAGAGACAAGACACAGTGGTTGCTTGAACAACCTTCTATGGAGTAGCAGGCTTGAAAAGCCTGGCTAATCATCAACTCAGATCATATCACAGCTATAAGGCTTAGTGTGGGGGTGTGGATAAGAGCTTGATTAAGTGTGGTAAGGCCCAGGAGTGGTTTACTGACTACTTTGATAGTAAGCTTGTTATGGTGTGTAAAGGTGGACACCTTAGGGACACTATGCAAGGAGGATCTAGATCAAGCTTACAATCCTTTCAAACATTTTTATCTTAATTATCATGCTAAGTTTCTATATTCTCTTTTTAATACCTTCATTCTTGATTCATCCCCACAAACTCTTTAGCATCCAATTGGGACCTGGTACCACATCTTTAGCTTGTGCTAGGCTAATAGTCCTTTTTGCCCCCTTTAGCACAAGAGGAAAATGACTCATAAGGAAACACAGGACTATGGTATAGGGTTAGGGTTATCATTTATGTATAAATAATGTACAAAATTTAATGGGAACTCTATTGAGTTCTCCTTGTCAACTCAGATAAGGAATAAGGTTAAGGTCAATACAACTAAGCCTTACACTTCATTCAGCCATATCTCCATCAATTCTTTAACAATTCTCACAGTCACAATGGCACCCAGAAGCCCTTACAAAGCCCTTTTGATTGATACCAGTCACGTCTCAAGGCAATCAATAATGACTAAGATATCAGGCAAATCAGTAGGTATCTACCATGGTACTGTTTATTAAATTGCCAATATCTTGGAAACCACCACAATAAATGCTTTGCTTTTAGGCATCAGAGAAGCCCTTCTTATACTGCTCAGAATGAGTCTAAAACAATACCAAGGAGATTAATATTCATGGAGATATGAAGACCTCAATGTTTGTACATGGACTTCATTAATTACCCATTGATCATCATCTGTCCTTTTCTTAGAACAAAGGACAACCTCCATATGGTTAATTTATGTTAAAATATGAATGGGGAGGATAACAAACAGATGATGAGTATCAAGTAACTACACTACCTATATACTTGTATCTCTATCATGTAACATACCTACCAACAATATATTAATCTCATCAGTTGCATTGTGCAGGCTTACATGAGATCCTAATTATTGCTAATTACAGTACAAAGGCACTACTATATGTAGAACAATAGGTAGTAGCATGTGATGATCTATCCTAGTGCACAGACCATTACAATTATGTATATAAGGACTCATAGTCTGAGGATTAGACCTCAGACTTAACAACATCTTTTGTCATTTGTCTAACTTTGCATTTTTGAATTCTTTAAAGTATCAAAGTACTCATCACAAACAGTAAGTGACCATTTGTGATAAAAAGAAAAGAAAAGAAATATAAATAATGACTTAGCTATTTTGCCAAGTCATAACATAGACTAGGTTGGGATATAACCTGAGTCTTGGAATGCCCCTCAGAATTAAATTCTTTTTCACTGTGCTATTTGCTCTTGTTTTTCCATCTATTAGCACTGTTATAGCCTCCTGGTCCTGATATCCATGTCATCATCTCAAACTCTCTTGACTGCTACCACTCTGGCCTACAAGAAAGCCATAGCATTAGCCAGTCAAATAAGTAATTCTCTTTACTGAAGTATGCTGTGAGAAAAAAAGTTATTAGGGGAAATAAGGAGTTAGAGTGTTAGTCCCCTTATATAGCTGTACAACTCACAATTTATGGAATAAGACCTAGGTATGCAGGTCAGAGGAGATATTATGAAGAAGACTTGACATAGACCATACTGAGCTGGAAACTCTATATGCTGTTTTGACTGTACCATTAAACACAATGAGCTTTATGTCATTAATGACCAATGAGCCACTACTACCACCAATAATGGGTTGGATGAGGGATTTGAAAACATCCATAATTTGGGGAGAACAGAAAAGTCAACTTTGGTATTGAGCTGGCTATATAAGTCAGTGCACAAAATCTAGGAGCTAACATGAAATGAGTTAGGAATGGTTAATTAGAACAGTAAGGATGTAAATATGTATTGATGGTCCCAAGTGATAGGATCAAGTCAGGTGACCACTAAGGAATTGACTCTAGAAAATTTTCCTACCCTTCACCTCTAGTGTCTGATAATAATTCCTTTTACTCACTTGAAACTTGATAAAGTTCCTGAAAGGCCTTCTACTATCCTTATTTTGTGAATGTGAGTTGACTGCCCATCAAGTCATTTATTTCCAAGATTGCTCCTTATAATGTCTGTTAATAAAAAGACATTATGTGATATTTAGCTGCCAGAGCAGCATAGTGGCAGTTAACTAAGTGACCTGCTTTTGATTGCAGTGAGATGAATAAGCAACCTATTAGAACATGAAGTCTCAGTCTGAAGTGTGCATAACTAAATCTATTGATGCACTTATGAGACCCAGATCTAGATCTGGTTCTTGAAAAAACTGATCCTCTGATCTCCAGTGGTTCCGGTTCTCAGAATGTCATATGGATTCATTACTAGAGTGGATTTTTGAAGCTCAACAGTACTTCAACAGGATCTGTTCAGAGCATAAAAATATGAAAACAAATTTTCAGTAGGGGCTATATTTGGAGTTGTAGTATGCTAGAACCACTCATATTGATAGACATATGACATCAGTACATTCTATGTCTTGTATCTGAGAAAGATACAAAAGCAAATTGAAATAAGTTTTCTACCTTCCTGTCTTCAATGACGACCTAATAATTAACATATGAGTATGAATATCATTCTACAACACTAGTGTGTGTGAGGGCAACCAGAGTGGAGCTCCAGGAGATTCCTCAGTTAGGATGGAAAGCAAGTCGTGTTAACTGATTTTACTGATAATGTAAGGAAGCTAAACTCCAAGCCGGAATAAAGCCAACTGCTCTTCGTTCAGTGATTGACAAAGAGAACTCGATAGAGTCCTTGTTAGATTTTCTACACTACTTATACAACTACTACATGGTCTGTGCACTATTTTCCCATGCCTATCATGTGACATCATGTGATGTGACTTCCTGTCCTGTGACTGTGACTGTATGACACTTGTGACATGACACTTTCCCACACTTCCTTCTGTGTAGTAAGTCCAAGATAAAAAGAAAAGAAAAGAAAAGAAATATAGATAATGACTTAGCTGTTTTTGCCAAGTCATGACAGATAAAGTAGTATGGGTTTGATATATCTCACCGGACAAGTCCTCCTACCTCCGTAATCCAACCCCTGAACTGCCTATTGTTCAATATGGAACAAAACCCACCCCTACAAGTGTTTATTCCTCATTATCTAAATTATCTTCATGACTCTCGAATCAAGAGGCATTACTCACTATGACAGAATTGGCATCATCTGTTCAACCCCTTGTGCAACTGTTATATTCTGGAAATATGATAATTATGTAATTCATTCTCCTAATAATTCTCCTAAAAGTAATAATAGTAGGATAGCATAGTAGACTACTCTCCTCCTATTCCAGACTTCCTATAAGTACTGAGTAGTTACAGTGTAATTCCTCAGTCTGTAAATTAACGTCATCTGGTCCTAACCTCGTCTTGTCCACTCCAACTCCTTCAATTGTCTTCTTAGGACCTCTGTCTTGACGACTTCCATCACTCTGAAATACGCGACCAACCTCACAACTGGAGACCGGGGCGCAACACATAAGTTGAAGCCAAGATTGTTCAATAAGTTGTTCTCTGCTCTGATGTCCTTGCCTATCTGCTGGAGACTTATTTATACTATTGCTAAGTATTATTCTTCTCCAACATAGTACATTACTCCATTCCGGAGTGTAGTTTCTATCTATTACTCTATACCTCTGTCCTCTGAATTCCGTCCTTGACAGCAACCCCCCTCACCTTTGAATCCAAATTCAAACCTGCATGATAAACACCCAGTTGAAAAAGATAGTCATGTTACTGAAACGAATGCTGGGAAGGTGATGGTGAGATAACCCTTTTTTCTAATCAAAACCCACCTAACACTATTGCAAGAATGTCGCATCATACGAGGACTGGCTCGATGGTCAGGGAGCAAGTAAAACCCTCTCGTTGGTGTCATGCCATACAACAATTTAGGCAACATAAGTGGCATTTTTTGCGATAATAACCAGACTAACCAGCTCGAGAGAAGAGTTTGGCCTCCCAGAAATGTTCCCTAGACACCTAGTCGTGGACTTGAGTCTACCACTCAAGTAGCAGAGTAGTGGCTGTAACCACCACTACACATATCTCATAGACACTTGCCCAGGCACCCTGTATCAGCTTTCCAGTGGTTCTCCCTTCTAGAAGTGCTCTCGAGGATGGAAGTGAACTTAGCAGAATTAGCGCTACCCGAGTGACATTATACCTCAGCTGCCAGTAGTCCTATTTACAGAAGAGTTACGATCAGATCTGAGCCATCATCACTGATGGCTAATTATAGTAAGATCAAGAGAGTCGAAACCTTGCAAAGTCACATTGCAACAGCAGTAGAAGGACACTAGAGGACAGAGAAGTGAAGAGACATAGAAGAAATGTAGCAAGAACTAAGGAGGATAGGAAGAGAGGTCGAGAGAGATGGTTTGAGGAAGACGACGCAACCAAGATTGAGACAGCATATGACTGCCGCTTCTCTCCACAGCCCGTCAATAGGCTTGAGAGTCGTCCACCGTGCAGAGGAGGATTTCAGGAGTAGGACTAGGAGACTGGAGAGCAATTGCGGAGTATTCGGGAAGAGAGCTGTTGTATCATTTTGGCCTTGCTGTGTTTGGGAATTGGGAGGATTTCTTTGTTCTAATTTCTTTGTTGTATTGCTTGCTTTGTAATCCTAATAAAATACTCTAGGGCACAGAAGGGAGCTCAAGCATCATACCCCCACCATTATCCCTTTCTGTTGCTCTAGAGCTTAACAGCTATTTTGAGTAACTAAGTTTCCTATTCTCTAAGTGTTCTACTTTACCTTTTAAACACCTACCAAACCTCTCCCTTGATGGGAATTTGAGCCCCAACAGACTTGGGCATTCGCTTACACTAGGAGTTAATAGCTCGCTACGTATCATTGGAGTTGGCTTCCAGTTGTACAGTCAGCTGAAGAAGAGCCCACATGACGGCATGGGAGTTCTAGGTAGTTCTGCTGTATCGACAGCAAGCCAGACTACTAGACTAGGTAAGGGCAGTAGTGTCACGATGCGAGATGAATGCACATCTTAGAGATTCTATTCCAGTGAGATCTACCTTGAGTGGATTCTTAAGTTTTCTTTATTATTATTTCTTTTGGTTATTTGAGTTCCCCCTTTTATTTCACCCTCTGTTTAAGCTCTCTTTCATATTTGATTATCTCCCCAGTGCCTACTTGTTTAGTGCACAACTGTAAAACATCTCGGAGATCATTATATTTTTATTTGTTATCACTCTTGTCTCAAGATCAAATTCTCTTTGATCCCCATCATCGGACACTGATATTTGGGGTCAGCTTGGTGATAGGATTAGCGATGATGCTCTATGTCAGACAATGGCCCCCTGATTGCAAAATGCTGGTCCAACAGACAACAATGTATGTAATATTTGTAAAAACCTGTTCTACTGTTAATGACTGCTTTTCCAGGATATGTTGAACATAGAGAATGCCACTCTCAAGGCAATGAGATCAATCTTGCAAATGCCCAACTGCAATTGGGTATCAGACAAGCAACAAAAGGCAGTCATTTGTGCAATTAAAGGAAAAACAGATGTACTTGTTGTACTCTCTACTGGAAGCAGAAAATCGATGGTCCCTATGATAGTCACACACCAGTCACCTACCAAGACATTTGTCATTATTGTCTCCTTGATTTCACTGCTTGAAGACTAGGAGCGTTGTCTCAAGAATGTAGGAATGCCATATGGTGTCTTTAGGAGCAGTATCTCTGACTTCTTTGGCTCTTTGTTAATCCTGACAACAGTTGATCTTGCTGTTGGAAGGGAGTTCTCTGAGGCAATAGGAAGATTGCATGCCTTGGATGGTTTTGGAGGGATATTCATTGATGAAGTACATGACGTGTTTGTATCAAGAGACTTTTGCATATGCATGTGGTTGTTGTGGGGAATCTGTACCCTCCCTTTCCCTATAGTTGTCATGTCTGGTACGTTACCTGTCATGATGGAGAGGCCGTTGATCACTGAACTCAACCTACAAACTAATGCTGTCGTTGTTCGTTGATCGTCCAACTGCTCTAAGTTAAAGTACATCATTGAACTGCCTCCAATGTCACAAAAAGAACTGTAAAAGCATGTACAAATGATCGTCAGATTGCACAGGCTAGGGGGGAATGAAAGAGGAATCATATTTGTCAATACCATCTATGATGGTAGAACATTGGCTATGATACTGGGTTGCAAGTTTTACTGTTCAAAAAATGAGGTTTATGCATACATTATGAAAGACAAACAGAACACTAACATGAACCATTACAATCCTGAGATTGCAGCCTTTCGGAGGGTATAATTGAGAGGTGGAGGCAAGGGATTGAAGAGATACAGAGACTTCTTGTGGCGACGACTGCCTTCTCGACAGGCAACGACTACCCTCATGTCTGTCTTGTTGTCTTGGCAATGACTCTGTTTGACATGAGTACAGCTATCCAGGAGATGGGCAGAGCAGGGAGAGATGGAGAACCCACAACATGTTATATACTACCTTTCAAACCTACAGTATTTCGCCAACCACTCAATGATCCATGGGACATTATTGGTTGAAAAGCGATGGGACACATGATATGGAATTCGACTGAGTACCTGCGACTATGCATCACATGGCATATTAATGAAGAGGGTGGTGTATCATGCCTTAAAGACATACAGAATGAGGTCTGCAGCTGATGTTGCCCTATTGTTGAGTCCTCCATTGTGCCTTCCTCTCAAGTGCTGAGCAAACCTATCCAACTCCGTGCAACCGCTCCTGACCAAAATGTGCCCAAACAACCCAGCAATATTCTTGAGGCCTTTAAAAAGGTCCTGGTGCCATCATCATCTTCGATTGACCCCCTGTCGACCCCCACCCCTATTCCAACCCTTTATCGTGAGAATTAAGAATTCTTCCCTCAGTATACAAAATGTGGTGAAGAGAGTGAACTACCCTTTGTGAAAGAATTGAGGGCTATAAAGAAGAGGAAAATCAATGCCGAACTTACTGCCCAAGAGTATGTTGTGATACTCAAGCACATGGTCCAAGCGATGGATGGAAATTGTATGGTCTATATAGTAAACAATCCAGACCTCAGTGAAGAACATGATCATATGGCTAATTACTGCCCTCACCTGGACTTTTGTGCATTCCTCAAGTGGAAGAAGAACATCTGGTATAATCTGCAGACTCATGGAGCTATTTGTACATGCTGCCACCTCTCTCAGATCGATGACAGCCTACATAGATGGATCTCACAGGGCAAGTCCATATTTAGTGAGTGCCTTTATCCAGATAGGACCTTACCTCTGGCATACGCTATCTATTGTCACACCCCAACTCATCGCAGTGCAGAGTCTGCCTTCAAAATCCAATGGCCCACTGACATCCAGTATGCGAAATGGCTTTGCAGCAAGCCAGTTGTAGCATCGAAGACGAACACCATACTCATTTTACTGTGGTTTATTGAGACACATTGGTTCCAGAAAAGCAAAGTTCTGTGAGAGGTTGTGTGAGAGTTGTGTGAGTCAGTGTAGTGGGTCGTACTGTACCTGATACGGACTGTCAGTGATGCTTGATAAATGTTAAATATTGTTGTCGAATCTGTTATGCTCTGAGGTACAAATATAGGCTGAAGCAGAGAAATGTCTTGTCACAGTTGAATTCTTCATTTGTTAGACCCCTAACCCTACCAACTGGAGGACTTCAGTGAATTGATAAGTGTCATAGAGTTAACTAAATATTTTCCTCCCTCTAGGTTATCTATAGACGTCCTTTGCTTCACAGCCGACTATGAACTGCTGCTCAATTATACAAGACAGTCAGATGTTGTTCTTTGGGAAAGCACCACAAAGCTTCCTTTTTTCAGTAGTCAAGACAGTCATGGCAGGATCAAGAAATTTATTGAGAAAAATTCATACTCATTAACACGAGTCTCAAATAGTTTAGTGCCTTTGGGTTGTTTGGCATTATACCGCCTTGTGATACATTAGGACACCTATAGTGTAAGATAGGTATTTACGCACTCTAGACTGCTGGTCAGTGTTTTTTAATTTGATAAGATTTTTCCAATAATTAAAAAGAATTTGAAGGCAGTGGTGACGACGTTATTGGACTTACAAAGCATTGGAACTATAATCAGAAAGTCTTGCTAAGACACTGAAAACACCATACAGGTCAATTAGTCAACAGGATAGAAGCTCACTTTGTTGTACCAGTGTGAAGAATAAAGCTCGAGCATTCAAGACATACATTTTGAGACAAAAACAGTGCAATATTAGACAAGCTATAAAATTAACATGTCAAAAAGGACAGAATTGTGCAGTCGAAGAGACAATGTCGTCAACTCTCTAGGGATCTGGGCAACAAAATGCCTCAACCTACTTGTTAGAAGACTGAGCATAGAGAAAACCCCATTTAGACTCGAGTTGGACTTCTGAGATGTGGGGATACTGTCAAGTCTGACATGATGGAGGGGGTAGCTTAGTTGGATGAGACAGGCATGACCTGACAGAAATAACATGTTGAGCTATTGAATACCATAAATGGTTAGAAATAAATTTTGCTTTGACACTATGGATGTACGAGAAAGAAAATCAAAATTAGGAAACATACATCAGAGAAACCCAGAAAATACAGATAGAATGGCAAGGTGATGCCAGGAATAATGCAGTGGTTGCTGAGCCTGCAATAGAATATAATCAAATGTGAAATTAGATATGAGAGAAATTAATGCACCTTGGGCAGCAAAGCATTCTCTAGATAGTGAATAGGACTCGTGTTTGGATACACATGCTGGTTGCAAGGGTTCACCTGCAAGGTTGCACAATAGTAACCAAGATCACAGATCATAGGATATGATGCAGTGACATACTTTGCTTCATAAAAGGACAGCAACCCACTTGTTGCATCACCTATAATACTTCTGACTGGAATTGCGTGGATCAGAAAGTAATGTTATAACATAGAACGTGGTTGTTTGAGGACTAGGAGCCTCTTCAGCAGCTGAAAGAGACATCTGAAGAAAGCAGGATCGTGGTATTGGCACATAGAAGATGCATTGTGAAGTTGATGCTGCAAGAGCCATAGTCGTCGAGGAGATTAGACATCTTACTAAGCAAATAAGATTTTGCAAGAAAGCTGGCTCTTCAGATAAATCTCTGAAGAATAGACCATAGATAGGCAGCAGAACTGTGGTCAACAACATGGGGAATTTGAGTCAGCCATACCAAGAATAGATATATATTTTTGGGAAGACTGGCAGTAGAGAACAACACTGAGCAAGAAGTGGCCACAGAGTAAATTGTAAAGCAGTTTGGCTCTAAAAATAGATCAGAAACATATAGAGTATATTGTGAAGTGACCTAGAACACTACAGCACATCAGGAAGCACAGATAGGAACAGCCAGTAAACTTGTGTTCTTTAGATTTCTTGACTCAGAGTATCATATAGCAAGATAAATAAATACATTGGTGAAAACAGTATTTCAGCACTTGTGGAGGTGAATTTGAGGGATATTTAGATGTGAGTTGGGGTAGAAGTAGTTGTAGGCATTGGCATGATGCTCATATTACTCGCAGGGTGCATAGCGGCAGCGTTATGTCTAGAGTGAATCCTTTAATGCTTGAACAAAGGCAGGTACAGCGACTTTACATTTAGTGTTGTAACCTAGCATGGGGCTGAGATGACCAATGAGGACATAGATGACTGAAGGCAAAGGGCATAGACAGGAAAGTTGAGGAACTCAATATATCTTGGTGCTGCCTAACAACCAGATACTATCACTTTGCCAGATCTACAGTATCATCAGACACGACAATATGATCTAGAGATGAAAAGCATACCCTGACAAGTGTGAGAGAGAGCTGAACCCAGAAAGGGTTTGAGAATTTATGATGATGGTTGGACCCGAGCTTGCCATATACCTTGGTCATAGCCTTGGTGTCAAGCTTGTTCTCGTGTGTCATGGACCTTGATTTGTTCGCAAAGATAATAGAGCTGAGTGTGTAGATGATCTGTTTCTTGCTGATAAGGGGGTAAGCAGATGTGTCAAGCTTGACCTGTTGAAGGTCAGCATCGGAAGTTATTCTGTATGGTGAAAATGACAACAAGAGGAGATAAAAGGATGCACAGTGCCTGCTGGGCATGTTCCAAGTGTAATTGAGAAACAGCAAGTTGCTAGTGTGTGGTGGAATCGTTTGCATGCGCATCTGGGAGCTGAATACAATGGTGGACTCAAATTTACAGGTATCAATGTTAACATTAAGGTGATGTTCTTTGAGACTGCAAGTGTTCTAAAAAGCCTCAGCCCACCTCAAATGACTCTGTCTTCATAAAAAGCACTCTCTTGGTTAGCATAGATGAGCTTCCTAGTGATATCGTGAACCCCCTTGAGTCTATGCCACACAGCCTTTGCCGACTTGATGTCCTCAAACCTGAAAATCCAATAAGTACGCAATATTGAGTTGTGAGGACACTTACAAGACAACACTATAACCACTTTTGCCATCTCCCATGACAATTAAAGTTGATCGAGGTAGACTGAGTCTACAGCTGTGGGCTGGAAGAGGCAATTGGGCAGATTGATGGATATAGGAGTAGATAATCATTGGAACTGAGATTGCGATTCAAATTTAGCTATCTTTCTTGCAGCAATAGCATCCAATACTCACTCCAATGTCCCTGTGTCAGCGTCTAAAGTTCGATGACCGGAATTAAGCCAACTGTCTCTTTGTTCAGAGTTTGACAAAGAGAACTCAATGGAGTTCTCGCTTAATTCTCTACTACTTATACATTTTACTACTGTGGCTATGCACTTACTCTCCCATGGTCCTCATGCGACACACTGTGACTGTGACCATCTGTGACCATCTGTCACATAATACTTTCCCCCGCTCCATCTTATAGTTATAAGTCCAATAAGAAAAGAAAAGAAAAGAAATATAAATAAT
>Ga0153984_1000065_pt1 | contig 12888 bp, 13 predicted proteins | sample TSGA068MetaG_FD_102271 | JGI IMG/M metagenome (GOLD analysis project Ga0153984, IMG submission 102271) | Attine ant fungus gardens microbial communities from Georgia, USA - TSGA068 MetaG | ecosystem: Host-associated > Fungi > Mycelium > Unclassified | place: USA: Georgia, Alexander Wildlife... | reverse complement strand
TATATTGGTATTTCTTATTATGCGAGCGGGGTCGTGAAAGCTGCCGCAGATGAACCAGACAGCTATCTCACACCGGGGCATAATCAAGATGTCAAAAATCCTACGCTCAAAGCATCAGACTGGGGGTGGCAGATTGACCCTGTCGGCCTACGGTATGGGCTCAATTGGTTATACGAACGCTATGCACGACCGATTTTTATTGTTGAAAATGGTCTGGGGGCAATTGATGAGGTGACACCGGATGGGATTCACGATCCTTATCGGGTGGCTTATCTCCGCGCGCACATTGAACAAATGCAACTGGCTATCATGGTTGATGGTATTGATGTCATGGGCTATACGCCGTGGGGCATCATTGACTTAGTGTCCGCTGGTACAGGCCAAATGGATAAGCGGTATGGTCTGATTTATGTCGATAAGAATGATGCCGGTGATGGCACACTCGCCCGGAGTAAGAAAGATTCTTTTGCCTGGTATCAACGCGTGATTCAAACAAACGGGGCAGATTTATCTGATCTTTAACCACACAAAAAGGCGCTGACAATTGTCAGCGCCTTTTTGTATCTGTGTTTACGCGTCTTGCCAAATACTTTCGACCATTTGATCGGCAGTCCGCAGTGAGACGTCGTTGACTAATGGTCGTGGACTGGCGGTGGTCAACCAGTGCACGCCTTCAGTTGGCACACCCCAGAAGTACATGCCAGCTTGTAAATGATTGCTTTGGTTCAACAACTGATTGGTCATGCGATCAACGTTGACTGCGCCCGATTGGAATCGCTTCTCAGTTTGTAGTTGCAAGGCATAAAGACTCGCGTATTGATCGGTTAAGAGTTGTTGCATCAAAGGATTCTTAGCGGTTGGGGCACTGACAGCTGGTACTCGGGCTTCAATCAAGGTCTTCGCTTGATAAGTGGTGTCGTTGCTGGTGGTGCCGACCACAAAATGGCCTTCCTTGATATCAACGGTCATCCCGGGTGCCAATAAAGTGACGATACCGGCATCGACTAAGGCCGCTAATTGTTCGATCCGAATAACTGGTGGTCCGATGGATAAGAAGTCATTCAGGGGATTGAACCAGCGCAGGAAAAAGTCGAGGTACTGATCGTCGGTCAGTAATTCGCGTTCCACGATTTGGCGAATTGGATCACGCATGTCCCGCAAGACTTCAAGCGCACTGGTTAATGGGCCAGTTTTAGTCCCTTTTTCAGCGGCTGCGGCGTCGTCTTGCAAGTAGGCCAGCATAAAGGTCTTGAAATCACTTGGTGTATCACCTGCTAGCGGCGATTCGAGCTGTTCCCAACTGAGGCGGTCGCCTTCAGGGATGGCCGCGACGGCACCGTCAGGATCTTTTACAAACTCAGCTTGGAAGGTAGCCACATCGAGTTCAGGATAGTTTTGTTCAATGAGCAGGGTGTAATAGATATATTCGACTTCGTGTTGTAAAAGGGCCCAGAATTCTTGGCCTGTAATGTGGCCTTGTTTCTGGAACCGATCAATTTGGGCATCGGTGAGAAATTGTGGCTGCCACTCTTCGCCGGGTCCTTTTTGGTTGCGTCCCTTAGCCCGATATGGGAATCCACGGCGTGAACCTGCAATAATATGTGGTTCTTGTCCGTTCTTGGTATAAACTAAGTGACCATCCTCTTGGCGATCAAAATGGCCGCCCCGACCAATGGTGAAGCGCGCCATAAAGTCAAAGAAACTCAGCCCTAAGCCACGCACAATCACATTATCGCCTGGTGCTACGGCCGATAAGTCGGCTTCATTTGGGAAGCCGGGCAAGATATAATTTAAGTGATTAGTAGTGGCAAAATCCATCAACTGTTCTTGTTCCCGAGTAGGGGTATTTTCTAAGTTACCGAGCGCCATGACTACTTTGTCAACAGTCAACTCGCCGTCACTGGCTGTGACTGTGAACTGGTCGCCATGCTTTTGGATGCTGTTGACGGGAACAAGGTGCAAGTTAAAGGTGACGTTGGCTTGTTTACGACGATTCAATTCCGTGTATACCCATTGAATGTAGGCGCCATATAAGGCCCGGGATGCATAATCGTTGGGGCCTAATTGACTGGCCTCCGTGGCTAAATATTCAGGTAACTTTTGTGCGCGGATGAAGTCGGGCCCAATGCCTGCCGCCCAGTCAGCTAAGTCTAAACCTGGTGCTTGAGGACCATTAGCTTTGACACTTTCGTCATAGAAGAGCGTGATTTGCTGGGTGGCAGTATTCATAATTAATTCATGTGGTTGATCGGCTTGCCAAACGCGCCCACCAATACCATAGGGATCGAATAAGTCCACGGTTAGTGGGGTTTGTGTGTGATGAACTTGTTGCCAAGTAATGAGGCGCTCCAGGATGAGCATGCCTCGGGGACCGGCCCCAATGAGTGCAATTTGCATAACTAAAACTCCTTTTTTCATCAATAAGCCCATTATAGCGCGACATTTGTTAAAATGCCGAACATGAAGCCTTTGTTTTGGTTATGGATAATGGCATAATAAGATAGGAAATTTCGATTCGTGACCAACGGTTTTGTTATTTAACCCAGACTGACAGATAGAAAAGGCGGAGAACATGAAGGTTATTGTTGTGGGCTGTACCCATGCAGGCACGGCGGCAGTCCAAGAAATTATTAATCAGCATCCTGAGACTGAAGTGACAGTCTATGAACGACGCACGGATATCTCGTTTTTATCGTGTGGGATTGCATTGTATCTTGGCGGCGAAGTACATGATTTAGACGATTTATTTTTGAATCATGCCGACGTCTTAGAGGCTCAATGCCCAAATTTAAATTTCAAATTGCAGCATGATGTCTTGCACATTAACGCTGAACACCATACGATTGAAGTGGAAGACCTGGTCAGTGGTGAGGTGAAGGTTGACCATTACGATAAGTTGATTTTTACGACGGGGAGCTATCCCGTGGTCCCACCGATTCAGGGCGTCACAATTCCGCGGGTATTACTGTGCAAAAACTACGATGATGCCCAAGCGATTGCGAAGGCCGCAGAAAAAGCCTATCAAATCGCGATTATTGGTGGTGGCTACATCGGGGTCGAACTGGCCGAAGCGTACAGTCATACTGGCCATGCTGTTGCATTAATCAATGGGGTGCGGCCCTTACTGAGTCACTATGCCGACGCTGAGATTAGTCAAATGGTGCGGGCTGACTTACAGGCGCACGGGGTTGAAATGGTCGATGAAACAGCACTGAAATTCGATAGTGATGCGGACAAAGTCTATATTCAAACCGATCAAGGTGAACGGAGCGCGGATTTAGGCATTGTCTGTGTTGGCTTTCGGCCGATGACCGAATTATTGCACGATCAAGTGGCGCTAAACGATGACGACTCAGTGCATGTCGACGACTATATGCAAACCAGCGATTCTGATATTTTCGCTGCGGGTGACGCGGTGGCAGTGCATTTTAATCCGACTGGCAAGGACGCCTATACGCCGTTAGCCACGAATGCGGTGCGTCAGGGCAAGTTGGCTGGCATTAATATCTTCAAGCGGCGTGTGAAGTATATGGGCACCCAAGCCACCAGTGCGTTGACTTTGTTTGGTAAAACATTAGCCTCAACTGGTTTGACGGAAAACTATGCGCGCAAAAGTGGCTTTGACGCGGGCGCCGTAACTTTGAGCGTGAATTATCGGCCAGACTTTATGGCCACTACGACGCCAGTAGTTATGCGTTTGGTTTATGATCGCGCCAACCGCCAGATTTTGGGCGGACAATTGTATAGTGAATACGATGTGGCGCAATCGGCCAATTTGCTCTCGGTTATGATTCAAAATCGCAATACGATTGATGATCTTGCGTATGTGGATATGCTTTTTAATCCTCACTATGATTATCCGTGGAATTACTTAAACTTACTCGGTCAAGCGGCGGTGACGCATGCTGAAACGACCACACAGGAGGATTAACGAATGAATCTTTGGAATCTGATTGGCCTTTTCGCTTGGTTACTCATTGTCATTTACCTGGTGTTCATTGTGATGAACATTCGTGCCCGTCACATTAAAATGATTGTCAGCGGTAATCAGAAACGCTCAGGGCAAACGGTCTTGCTTGATATTGTCGAAGTTGTGGTCTTGTTAGCCGCGATTTGGGGCATGGCCTGGGTGACCTGGTTACGTCCAGTTGATTATGGTAATAAACAAGAAATTAGCGTGAAGCATCGTTATGCCAACCTGGTGCTGCAAACGGGTTCGGATCATTCCTATTATGTAACCGTGCACTCGGGTAATGGGAAAGATCCTGTGCGCTACTTTACTTATTGGACAGAAGGCGCCAAGTACCAAATTACCAGTCGCAATGCGACCATTGCTGATGGCCCAGAGCCATTAACGATTGCCGCCTCGGCTTATCCATGGTCGAAGAAGACGCTGACCAAGATGGACAAAATTACCGAGCGGGCTTACGTCGCAACTTTTAGCGGCACCTATAAACCAACGTTCTTAAACGGGCTCGGGATGCATGTCGGGCATAATGCCCAACGGTTCTCAATTTTGCGGATTCCTAATGAAACTTTTGTCCGCATTGATCCCGTCAAAGACGAAGACTAAAACAAAACGCTCGGACTCATGGCGATTTGAATGAGTGTGAGCGTTTTGTTTTGTACTGTATTGTTAAATGTTATCAACCCACTGCTAGGGTAGCCGTGGGATAAAATGAGAAATCGTGCCAGCTGGGGTACGTTTTGGAGGAAGTATGCGTAAGCACGTTGGATTTTGGTTATATCTGGGTTTAGTTTTTGTCGGTAGTTTTTTGATGTCGGTGGCTTTTCCCCTGACCGTAGATGATTTAGGCTGGGGTAGTGTCTCAATCCAGCGCTATCTGAGCTGGCAAAATATTACTGGACCTCTAGGTGATGGCCGCTTCTTTGGCAATACCCTGATTATTTTGTTGCCGCATGCCACTTGGTTGTTGCACTTATTTTATGCGGGCACGATGACGGCATTGGCTTATCTGGTGGTTCGATTAACCCATCAGCTATGGTTAGCTGGTGGTGTCATGTTGCTCCTGCTTTGGTTACCCCGGACAGTAATCGCGCAAACATTTGGTTGGAATGCCGGTTTTATTAATTATGTTTTTGCTTTACTGTTCCCACTGGCATTATTGGTCATGGCTCAGCGCGAAGTTGTGGAAAATAAACCCCGGCATCATCACTGGACGTTAGTGGTGCTGCTGGGATTATGGGCAGTGATTGCGGCATGGCTTAATGAACCGATTACGCTGTTATCATTCTTGAGCTTAACCGCATTTATTGGGGTGGCTAAATGGCGTCATCAAACACTTTATGCGCACTGGTATGCGATGTGGCTGGGTAACGGTGTTGGGACTGCGATTTTGTTGTGGAAAACGGCGCGCACGACAGCGGCCAGCAGTGCCCATTACTTTAGTTTAGGGCAGTTGCCAAGTAATATTCGGCTCATTTTTGCCGTGACGTTCAGTCAGTACCTTTGGCTCCCGATTGTGATTGCCTTGACGGTGTGTGGTCTACTTTGGCATCAACATCGGCAGTTGTCAGCTCGCCAATTATCGGTGACTGTGGTGGCGGTTTTGTTTATTGGGATATATGTGGTGTCGATGCTCGTCTGGCCACAACCGCGCACACTGAACTTTGGCTTAGGCACGATTGCCTTGATATTGGAAGCTGGCTATTGGCTGGTATTGGTCGCTTTGACCTATTTGTTCTTGAAAGATGATTTAATTGCTTGGTATTTAGTGTTGGCGTCATTATTCCTCATTCTGCCATTTTTGCTGGTGCAACCGTTTGGCGAGCGCGCTGTCTTTGGTCCCCAATTGATGTTGATTTTATGGTGGACCCGGCTGTGGACGACCGGGTTGGCAATTCCACGTTGGTTACAAGTCGTGGTCACAGGTATTGCAGTCGGTACGGTGGTCTTCTTTGCGACGGCGCTTGTGCCAATCTATCAAGGCAAAACAGCAGCGACGCGCTTGATTCGTTATGAAGCGAAGACCACCATGCAACCAAAATATTATCTGGAAATCCCTAATCACGACTGGTGGTGGAATCTTCATGTGTCACAGCGCTTTGATTACTTACAACAGCGTTTTTATGGGATTCGACCTTATGGGCCTGGAATTTTGGTGCCATATGCAACCTGGAAAAATATGGATACCTCAGATCCAGCAGCGTTGATTAAGATCTTGCAAGCAAATCCAAACTTAAAATAAAAATGGCGCTGTGACAAAAGGCGGTTAGAAAATGAGTTTTCACACTGCTCGTTAACCGGAATTTTCTGCCTTTTGGAACGAAAATAGGGTGATGACAGATGCTGTCATCACCCTATTTTTATACTTTAATGCGTGTTTAGAAAACTAACATAGGCACTATCAAGCCATTGATTACGGCCCACGTTGTAAAAGACATGGCCGTCAAAGTTTGTAGCTTTAGCGAAGACTTGCCATGCAGATCCATTCGGTAGGCGTTTATTAGTGAAATGCTTACCGGCGGGGTCAGACCAGACATTGATGCCATAACCCTGGAGATACTTGATGGTGGCAATGCCCCTAATGCCTTGTTGCTGGCTTATTTTAACGTCAGTGGACTTAATCCATTGGTTCGCCCTGACACGTAACCAAAGTTGGCCATCAGCCATCGCTGTGGCGCTAATCTGCCATGTCGAGTTGGCCGCTAAAATTTGGCCGGTTGGCTTGGCGTTGAGTCCGGGATTAGTGTAGACCGGCACCGTTACATCAGGAGCAACTTTGCCAAGTGCATTCACGGGGGTGATAGGGACTGTTTGGTGAGCTAAAATGACCGCAGTACTGCGAATCCATTGCTGGCCGCCTAAGTTATACCAAATGGCACCATTGTCATCGGTGTAGGTGCGGAAAGCTTTCCATGAGGAGCCCGCCGGTAGTTGTTTACCGGTGGCCTGTCCGTTTGGCTGGTCATACACGGTGACACTGCCAGCATTCTGCGGTATGGTCGCGACAAGGTACCCTAATTGCGAGCCAGGATCTGAGTGGTCGCCATTAGTGTTTGAATTATCATTGTTACCGGCATTGGGTTGCTTCACGATGACTTTCAGAGTGGAACCATCAGCGCCAAGGTTTAGGGTCTGATTGGGAACTAACGCATAGCCACTTGGAATGTCAGTCGGGGTGACTGGATCGCCCAGCTTACCAGTGACGGGTTGCCCCTTTTGAATCAAGTCGCCAGAATCGTCCACATACTCAACCTTGTTGGACACTTGTCCAGGAGCAATCGGGTGGACTTTTACCGCGACAGTTGAACCATCAGCACCAAATTGTAGCGTTTGCCCAGGAACTAAGTAGTATCCGTCAGGCAGGTCGGTTAGGTTGATGATATCACCGAGGACGCCTGTAAGCTCCTGCTCTTCCCCAACGGCAGCGCCTGAGGTGGCATCGATGTAGCTGATTTTATTGGTGACGTGCGTGATTATTTTCTGTACTCTGATTGTCAAGGTCGAACCGTCAGGACCGAATTTAAGTGCCTGACCAGCAGTAAGGGTGTAACCATTAGGAATATCAGTCGGTGTGACCGCCGTATCATAAGTACCCGATATCTGTTTGCCGGTGGCTACGGGGGCTCCCGTGAGGACCTCAACATATTGCACTTGGTTGGTCACCGGGACGGAAACAACCGGGATATAAGCAGTAAACAAGTTGCTGTACTTTTGAGTGATTTCGCCAGCTAATGCGTAACCAGGCGGCAGTATAGCCTTCACCTGATTGGCATCGATGACCGCTGCTGGCATCCCTTGAACCTTACCCTCACCGACGATTACTTTGTGAGTTGCGGTACCTTGCAAATAAAATTGAACACTGGTCGTGACCATTTCTGCCTCGGTCGTCGAAGGGGTGGTGGTGTCAGCCAGGACAGTATTCCCGGACACGGTGGCTAGTGCCAGTCCGCTAGCAAGGGCCATTATTGAGGTGGCCCACAACTTCCCAGAGTACGACTTACCGTGATTGACGCGGTGGCGCTTGGTTTGATGCTTATTGATGAACATACGTAAGACCTCCAAGAAGAAATGGAATCTGAGCTAAAGTCATGTTTTACCGGTGGCCTAGTTGTGACAGGTTTCACTACTATTATAGGTTTCAGTATAATTAAAAAAGAATATGTTTCAAGAAATTGAATTATTTTTCGACTGAACTGAGACGGGATGAGCGTCACAATCACCATGAGGTTAGCAAAAATCAAAAAGCGAGCACCACAGAGGTCAAAAGACCTTTATGATGCCCGCTTTTATGATGCCCGCTTTGAAATTAAATCGACTTATTTACCAGTTGGTTTGTGTTCCATGTAGTTCTTTAAGTTCGCGATGACGGTTTGATCGGGCACTTCGCGCATGGCCTTGATGTTGTGGATGTGTTCAACCGATACGTGGCTATTTAAGGCCATCTCGGTATCGGTTAGGTCATTTTTACGTTGGAATGCAATGATATCCTTGGAGAAATTACTCAGTTGTTCTTTTTCGGCCAAAATTCTTACCCCCTAAAATTCTATCTCTAGTATACCTAATTTTGGTGGCACTGGTATAGCGAAACAAATTCCTTTAAAATCGAACGTATGTTTGGTATAATTAATTTATAGTTGAATGGGTGCCTGAACTTGAGATGAGGTGTGCATAATGACAACATATGATTATCTTAACGAATTGGCGGCAAACCAACCGAACCGGCAACTTAGTGTTCGGGTGTGGGATAATAAGCAAATTATTTTGCGCAAGAATTTGAATCAAGACCGCGGGTTAATGACCCAAGTCTGGGATGCCTGGTTGCGTCAAGAACTCCGGGGCTTTTCAGGCTTTGAACCCATCATTGAAGTCGATGAGCGGGGTGAGCGGCCGATGGTGAAATTTTTCAGTGAGAAACAAGTCGCAGCTGCCGTGCATTTCATTTTGCATGCAGATGAACCTATAAAAATATCGTAAATACGTCTTAGGCCGGTGGTATCGCCGGTCTTTTTTTGTATGATTAGGCTATGACAAATAAAGGAGCATATGCTTGTGATTCTTAATATCATTATCGTGGCCTGGCTCGTCCTCGCTGCGCTTTACGGTTATCACCGGGGGCTGGTGGCTGTGATTCTCAACTTGATTGGGAATATTTTAGTGTTGGTGATTGCCGGTCTATACGCCCAAGATTTAGCTAGTTGGTTTAATCGTAGCGCCCAAGTGACATCGACATCTGGTGTGATGGTCGCCTTCTTCATCATTCTGATCGGTGGGCGTATTCTGCTGTCCATGATTATCCGCTGGACGCGTTTATTGACATATTTACCAGTTATTCGCCAAGTTAATGGTTTGGCCGGTGGCACGCTAGCCTTGGTCATGCATTATGGCATCGTTTTGATTGTCCTAAGCGTGCTGATGATTGCCCCAAGCAGTGCTTTGCTTGAACAATATTCAAGTTCGTCAGTCGCACAGTTTGTGTTAAAAACGAGTCCCTTGAAAAATGCGATGGCTGATTGGCTCCAAAATCCTGACTCAGATCAAATTCAGGGTTCAACGGACTTGTAAGCTTTTACATTTGCGGTCAGTTGCGTATACTGAATTCAGAGGTGATTACACATGCGGATTCTAATTTTATATGCGTCCATTACCGGGAATGCTCGGGGAATGGCACGGGTTTTGCAACAATTCTTTGAATATAAAAACGCGACGGTCACAATGGCTGAAATGCAGCAGACAGATGCAGAATCGTTGAAGGAATACGATGCGGTTGTCATCTCCACTTATACGTGGTCGGGTGGGACTATTCCTGAAGAGACTGAGGACTTCTACCTTGATGTCAGCTCGACGGATTACAGTCACAAGCCTTTGATTTTTGGTGTGGTCGGTACCGGCGATCCCTTCTATGGGGAAGACTACAATACTGCCCCGGCACTTTTTACCGCGAACTTACGTGCTAGTGGCGCCATTCAAGGGGCCAAGACGGTCAAAATTGAGCAAGGTGTCACTGATGAGACCATGCCGCTTTTTGCGACGTTTGCCAAGGAGATTCTGGCGGCAGTGGACAATCTGTAAGCTATACACCGCAACGCTGGAGCTGGTATAATGACGTTAGAAAGGTGGGCTATTTATGGATGAGATTATTTTCTTTAATCCGGGTGATGCAATCGCTAACGATTATGATTACCAAGCCGCCCGGCGGAGCGCTGAAATTTATAAAGTTGACCATGCAGTTGACGAAGGGTTAGTTGTCGCCCGCGACGGCGATGGCAAGTTTGCGGTTTTCTATGAAGCTGCTGGCACACCTAAAGTCAACGCCGTTTCGGAAAGTCAGAATGTGGGGAAGTATACCATCCTCGCACACTTATAGCAGAGCGTGAGCAACACCGGTAACTAACGCAGGCTAAACATACCTGCGAGAGTGGGGTGATTTTGCCCCAGTGGAGTAGGTGCTTAGACCGAGCGCGTTTAATTTTCAGTATCTGTCAATGAAGGACAAAATAAAAAGGCTATCGTCCACGGCGACGGTAGCCTTTCTTAGATTGGAATGGGAATAATTGCATAATACAAAGTTAACTGGTCAAAAAATTAGCTTAATCGTAATCTTACTCGTGCTAGTGGCAGCTGTGTTGAATCTTTTTCGCCAGGGACAACCTGAAGCCTTAACCTTGGGGGGCTTAGGCATTGCCATCGGGGTTGTTTTAGCCTTATTAATCTATGACTTTTGGCGCAATCCAGCCAAAGAGAGTGCCGATCCGCTGGTATGGGACCCACAAATTGTGGTGGACTACGCCAAAGACGCACTCAAAGAGCATGACTTACCACGCACGAAGAAAATGGTCATGAGCAAATTTGTGATTACTGATGAAGAGGCAGACGAGTTAATTCAACAAGCGCTTCACGAACGTGCGGAATCAAAGTAAATTAGGCAAAGACGTATCAGGTTCTTGCCGACTGGTCAGTAATTGGTAGTGCCATAATAGGTATTGTTCGTTGTAACTTTGCCGGGTCCGCGCAATCAGTGCGTCTAAATCTTGTTGCACTTGGGTGGGGGTATCGGGACTAAGCGCTTTTTGGGTATGGACGAGGGTCCGATAGTCCTGTAGTTCCTGATAAGCTGAGTTATACAGCGCATTGATTTCTTCAAGCATGATCAATCGACTCCTTGACTGTGTTATCTTCAGTATACTGATTTCACACTCTAAAACATTAATTATGCTTGTTATATTTTTAACTTGGTAAATTTAGCTAAACATTTACATGAAAGGGCTTGCGCCGATTTGTTTTTCTGGGTACACTTAACTTAGTTACAAAAAGTTAGTGAAAAGGGGATTTGATTATGGCCACTTTAACACCAGAAATGCAGCAAATGATTGGTGAGCAGCTTAACTTCCTTGCCACGGTCGATGAAAACGGGAATCCGCAGGTAGGCCCTAAAGGCACAATGCGGGTCTTTGACGAACACCATTTGATTTATAATGAAGAGACGGGCAAGCAGGCGTGGCATAATCTTAACACTAACCGCAAAGCGGCAGTTGCCGTGGTCGATCGGCCCGCATTGAAGGGCTATCGGTTCGAAGGCACAGCAGAATTTCATGATGATGACCAGATTTTTAAAGACGCGGTTGCGTTTGCCGAAGCGCGGCATTTACCTGATGCGATTGCCGCCGTCATTATTACGGTTGAACGGATTTATAAACTCGATGCTGGCGCTAATGCCGGTGATTTAATCGAAGCTGACTAAATAAAAGCGACGGTGACTACCTTTTAAGGTTGTCAACGTCGCTTTTTTTGGAGACAAGATTCATGTCAAAAGATGACAACGGTGGTATATTGGCCTCAGAAAATGAGGAGGCAGATAAGATGGCATTTTTATTTGATTGGTCGGAAATGGAAACTGAAGAGTATACCCACGACACGCAAAATGGGTCGGTCGTTGAATTGGGTGAACGCAATTACATCATGTTGACGGGGTCTGGAGATGAGCAGTCCGATACTTTCATGCGGGATGCGGCGGCCATGTTGAAACTCGGTCAATTCATGACTGAAGCCCCAAAACATGGGATTGAAATCGACGGGTTCCGCAACTACGTCCATTATCCATTGAATGTCAGTTGGCAAGGGGACTTCACTAGTCCGCATAAGCAATATCAAATGCTCATGAAGCATCCAAACTTTATGCCAAAGGCTGCGGTTGACGCAGCCATCGCCCAACTTGGTGCTGATGATCCAATCATTAAACAAATTCATTATGGTCGCTTTGAAGAAGGACTCGAAGCGCAAATCGGCCATGTTGGGGTGATTAATCAACAAACCATTGATCAGCTTCAACAGTTCATCGCTGCCAGTCCTTTTGAGGTCGACACTCGCGATACGGCCCACCGGGAATTGTATTTGAACGACATCACGAAGGTGCCACGTGAGCAGTGGCAAACAATTTTGCGCCAACGCGTTGTGGCCAAAGGCAATACCGGTCGTTACGACATCATTTATAATTAGACGCAAAAACTGGCCGTCAGTTGACGGCCAGTTTTTTTATTGTGCAGGTGTTGCCAGCCGTGCCTGATGATTTTCGATAATCATTTTGGCAACCGCCTGGGCGATATTTTCATTACGAAGAATAGGGCCATGCGCATAGCTACCGATGACACCCTTGTAACGCATGCCTTCAACACCGTCGTCAGGGTTATTCCCGTAGCCTTGAATCATTTTACCTAAAGGCTTGAGTTTATCTTTATCGTCGAAGTAGGTGCGGCCGCTATGATTTTCAAAAGCTTTGACCGTACCAAACTCAGTTTCAAATTCGGTATCGCCAATCATCCGGCTGTCAGGCTTGAAAACGGTGTGGAGGGGTAAAATACCCAATCCATCAATCACCGTACCGTCAATCATCTTGTAATAGCTACCGAGCAATTGGTAGCCCCCGC
>Ga0153984_1000063_pt1 | contig 13190 bp, 10 predicted proteins | sample TSGA068MetaG_FD_102271 | JGI IMG/M metagenome (GOLD analysis project Ga0153984, IMG submission 102271) | Attine ant fungus gardens microbial communities from Georgia, USA - TSGA068 MetaG | ecosystem: Host-associated > Fungi > Mycelium > Unclassified | place: USA: Georgia, Alexander Wildlife... | reverse complement strand
GCTTTGAGGATGATATGATGGAACATACTTTGGATGTTGCGCCGACACCAGGTCAGCGATGTAGTCTTCTGGTGTCAGTCCATATTGATCAGCCATTTGGATGGGGGTATGCGAGTGGGGATTATTTTTTGTAACTCAGGTTTCAGTGAAAATGGCGATCTCTACTCATCTAATATATCAGAAGGCACTGCATTTCTATTCAAAGTCTGAGACATTGATCAGCAATGGTATACACATATGCATACACATACACTTGTACGCACTAGCCCTATACTCAGTGTACCAATAAACGCGCCAAAGTGTTGGGAGTACCCCAAGTACATCTGGCATTGGTAGCCAACCACATGAGTTGGGGCTGTCATCATAAGGGTAGAGTTGGAGGGTTGTGCAGTATGTGCATGAGGGCATTGCTGCCTGTCTTGCTTCCTCACCTTATCTTGACATTGGCCACCATGTTTGCCACACAGTCTCCTGGGTCCTTGGTGCTGCTGTGCTTGGTGCTGCTGCTGGAATTGAGGATCCTTGCACTGTATATTGGACAGTTTCTTTGCTTTGAGTCCTTGAGGATTCCTCTGCTTTCCTTTGGAGGAATGCTGTTGCCAGTCCATTATTGCATCATTGCAGATTGTTACAAAAGTAAGAGATGTCATGTCAATTGTCTTTTGGTTGTAGCTACAAGCAATTTCCTTCATTTGTGGGGGTAACTTTGCAAGAAGGGTCATTGCTTAGACTACTTCTGTATATACTAACTTGTTGTCTTCCAATTGTGTAAACAGAGCCAGTAGTTTATCAATTGTAGGCATGGGATTGCAGTCTCCTGGAACCTGAAGTTTGTCAACAGTAACAAGATCAGTGTAGATAGTAGAAATGCTGGTAGTCCCATACTGTGTCTTCAGCCAATCTAACAAGTTCTTTGTAGTATCCATCCTTGCTTTTACAGTGAGGTTCTTGATATCAGGGGAGATATCCAGCATGAGATTGCTATATGCCTGGGAGTTTTGGTTATCCCAATTTTCTCTTGCTCTACAAGATTCCTCTGTCTCAATATTGTTAGCAGTTATTGGGGAAGGTTTGACACCAAGCACCATTTGGCAGCCCATGGCATTCACAACATGGCATGCAGTAGCATCCTATTCAGTAAAGTTTTGGCCATAAAAAGTGCACAGTAGACTGAGTGTTTTGGAGGATATATCCTAAATAGTGGGAATAGAAGATTAGCATCCTATCATGTTAATCAGGTGAGCACAGGGTATTGACAGCAGTAGTTGCACCTATGGTTACTTTTATACAATAAGTCTCAGTAGTCAACAAGTAGATTGACAACTGAGATGCAGTAGAAGGTATAGACATATATATATAAAACACATTACCACATGACTGGTATGGTACTGAGAGTGATTACATCAGTTGCAATCATCTCCACGATTGCAGCAGTTCACCTCAACAGTTACAATTGTTATATAGTACATATCCTGCTAAGGTCCATAACCTATAGAAAGGTGCCAACAAGCATAGCACTATAGAGTGTTGTAAATTGAAGTAGGTTTATTTTTCTTTAGACATCTCTAAGCTCTCTAGAGCAGAATTAGACTAATATAATGCCAAAGCAACCTATCAGAAGCCTATCAGTGACTTCTGATCTCATCAGAACTGGACTCAGTCAAGAAGTAGATGTGTTGTAGAACATCAACAATATTGATAACCTTCATATATACTGGCATGTGTTTCTAGATTGTATTTGGAGTATAAGGAAACTAGTTTGGAGGTTAGGAGAGGATTAAAGTATGAAAGTGGAGCAGAATCACATAGTTATATCTAGTAGGCAGAGAGAATAGGGAGGTGACATCTGTCATGTCTGAATGGTAATGTCATGGAGGAGAGAAGTAAAAAAGATATAGTGACTTAGCCTGAGATGACTTAATCACCCTCCAAGTCCAAGTTGACAAGGAGAACTCGATGGAGTTCCCATTAGATTTTCTACACTACTTATATAACTACTACATGGTCTGTGCACTACTTTCCCACACTCATCATGTGACTCATCATGTGACTTATCATGTGATATTCCACTGTGACTTTCTATCATGTGATTGTGACTATGTGACACTTGTGACATATAACTTTCCCACACTCCTTCCTGTGTAGTAAGTCCAAGGTAAAAAAAAAGAAAAGAAATATAATGACTTAGCCATTTTACCAAGTCATGACAAGAGACTAGAAGGAGTTTTCTTTCTTATTCATTTTTAATTAAGTCTCATCAGGTTGTATTTTTAATATAACACTTAGAGAGTCCAAGAGAGAGAGTAATAGAATCTTTATACCTGCTGCCATCTTAAGGGCTTGAGAGTTATCTCATGGTACTTTTCTGAGTTCTAAGTGAAGTGGTTGGAGTAAGACTCTAGCCAAGACAACTTAAACCTACTGTTGTCATAACTTGGCAAAACGGCTAAGTCATTTTCTATTTTTCTTTTGTTTTGTTTTGTTTTATTTAGTTAGATCATTACTAAGGTGGAGCATGGGAAAGCATCATGTCACAGTCACAAAGTCACAAAGCATGATATTGGTCACATATTAGTCACACATTTTGGTCATGTCACATAAGGTCACATGTTACAGTCACAACATAATGATGAGGAAGACACATAACAGGAATAACATAAGGACCACAGGAGAATGTTGCACAGCCACTATAGTAAAATGTATAAGTAGTATACAAAATCAAATGGGAACTCTATCGAGTTCTCCTTGTCAACTCTGACTTGGAGTAGACTTAAGTCATTGTAGCTAGAGTCTTACAATAACCTTCTTATGGAGTAGTAGGCTTGAAAAGCCTAGCTAATCATCAACTTAGACTATATCACAGTCATAAGGTTTGGTGTGGGAATATAGATGAGGGCTTAATTGAGTGTAGTAAGGCCTAGGAGTGACTATTCTGCTAGTGAGCTTGGTATAGTGTGTAAAAATAGATACCTTAGAAACACCATGCAAGGAAAATCTAGATTGAGCTTATTGTCCCTTCAAACAAATTTATCTTAATTATTACACTAATTTTCTATATTCTCTTTTTAATACCCTCATTCTTGATTTATTCCCACAAACTCTTTAACATGCAATTGGGACCTAGTACTGCATCTTGAGCTTATACTAGGCTAATTGTCATGACTTAGCAAAAATGGCTAAGCTATTATTTATTTTTCTTTTATTTTTCTTATCAATGGATGTGTGAGAGAAAAATGACTCATAAGGAAGCACAGGACATTAGGACTGGGTTAGGGTTAGCATTCATGTATAAATAGTATACTAAATCCAATAGGAACTCTATTGAGTTCTTCTTGTTAACTTAGATAAAGAGTAAAGTTAAGTATTCATTGCCAAGTTCTATACTAAAACTCAATATCCCTTCTAGAACACTGTCCACCTTGGACCTTGCTCATCCTTACTCTTATCTAAATCAACTCTTGGCTGATGGTCATCACAATCACTAGCCACCTTCATACATAGCTGGGCCCTTGGCTTAAGGGAACTTGTTAGTTAGAGACTATCAGTAGAAACACAGTACCAAGCTTAGGTATTGCATCCAAGACCTGATCTCATAATTGAGTCATGTTGAGTAAAGTAGCCTTCTTAGTATAAATCTTGTGCTGGGGTCCATTGTGACTTATACATGCAGAGGATTAACAGTTATTTTTTAAGAAGCCATCTAGAGTAAAGATCCCATCTATTGGGTAATAGCCAAATGTAGTGTAAGTAGTAAGATTAACCATTATATCTATACCCTTGAGATATTACCATAATGTCTCAGACTCAATATAATTCCCTTATGAGCAACCTACTCAATGAAAAGTAAGCCCTCACTCAATTAAGGGCAAAATTAGAAGGAAGGAAGGGGAAGATTTGCTAATGCTGCAAGAAGTTTGGATACCTAGCCCAAAACTGCAGAAATAAAAAAGAGGAGAAGAGAGGAAAACCAATTCCTTAGAATAAATTCAAAGTGTTGGCAAGCAAAGTAACAAGGTGTGGGATTAAGATAAGGAGACAAGAGATAGAGCGAGTAGAAGGGAAAGTAAAGTGTTTCCAATGCTGGGAAGTAGGGCACAAGACATGGGAGTGCCCAAATATTAAAGTAAAAAGGGGGGTGCATGAAGAGGAAGCAGTGCATGTAACCACACTACAAAAGGTGTAGCAAGAAGAAAAGGGACCAGTGCACTCCTTATGGAGGAAAGTGCAGGAGCACAGTGGCACATAGGGCATGCCCCCAAGAGACACAGCACTAGAGAAGAGAGAGAGTAGAAAGCAAGGTAAGAGGTTGTAACATTTGTGGAGTATAGAGGGTGCAACTATAAAAGCACCAAATCAAAAGAAAATCAAGGACAAGGATTTGTCTCTGAAAAACAATTGAAGAATATATAGTGCAAAAGATACTTGGAAGCATAGAAATAAAGAGATAGGGAAGGAGGGAGCAAAGTTGAATATGTAAAATATGGGAGAAAGGATATAGTAGTAGAGGAGAGAATATCCAAAGAAGAAAAGAAAAATATCTTGTACCCAGAGTGCAAGACAGGAGAAAAAAAACCATGGTAGAATTAGAATATAGCAGTGTAGCCCAGAAAGGCAGAGGTGCAGCAAAGTGGTATGTGGGCAGAAGCTCCAAAAAGCACAGCAGAGAAAGGGGAAGGCCAAATGGATATCAGAAGACTATTCAAAATGTTGAGAGAAGTGTGGCTAAACATAGGAGTAGAGAAGATAGATTACTCATGAAAGAGTAATAGTCAAAGCACTCTTGGACAATTATCACAAATAGTCACTTACTAATTTGTGATTATAAGTGCTAGAGCTCAAAAGGGCTTAGAAGCAAAGTTTAGATAGTGACAAAAGATATTGTTAAGTCTGAGGTCTAATCCTTAGACCATAAGCCCTTATATACATGAAAGTGATAGTCTGTGCACTAGGACAGATCATGATATGCTACTACCTATTGTTCTATATATAGTAGTGCCTTTGTGCTTAAAAATGCAATACCTTAGCCATATGGAGGCTGTCCTTTGTTCTAAGAAAAGGACAGATAACTATCTATGGGTAATTAATTAAGTCTATGTACAAACATTAAGGTCTTCATATTTCCACTGATATTAACTGCCTCAGGATCATTCTAGACTTATTCTAAGCATTCTAAGGAGGGCTTCTATTGAGCCCAGAACCAAAGCATTGATTATGGTAGTTTCTGAGATATCAGCAATTTAATAAATAGTACTATGGTAGTTACCTATTAATCTGCCTGATATCTTGGCCAATATTGATTGCCTTGAGACATGACTGGTATTGATCAAAAGGTCTTTTTAAGGGCTTCCTGTAGCTGTTAAGACTGTGAGAATTGTTGAAGAATTGATGGAGATATGGCTGAATAAAGTTTGTGACAACAGTAGCACAATAGAAGTGTTTATGGACAGGAAAATAGCAGCTAGACATGGGTTCAAGTTGCAGAAGTTAGAAAGGCTAATACAAGTGAGAAATGTGGATGGAACAAACAACAATGCAAGGGCTATTATATATTAAGTAGAAGTAAATATATATTATAAAAGCCATGTGGAAAAAATGAGAATAGATGTGTGCAATTTAGGAAAAACAGGCATAATATTAGGGATGCCATGGTTACAAGCTCATAACTCAGAAATAAATTAGAAAACTAGGGAGGTCCAAATGATAAGATACCTACCACTGTGTGGAAGGAATAAAGAAAAAAAAGACAAAAGGGCAAGAAAAGGAAAAAGAATACTAGAGGAAGAGAAAATTGTTAGATGGACAGTAGACAACAAAGAAGACTAGGGAAAAGAAGAAGTAGAGATAGACTACAGAAAAATCAAGAAGATGGTCCATAAAAGATTTTTGAAGTGGAGAAAAGTATTTAGGAAGGTAGAATTGGAAAAAAATAGCAACAAGGAAGATCTGGGATCACACTATTAATCCCAAGGAGACATTCTAACCACAAAAAGAAAGAATATATCCTCTTTCCAAGGACAAGAGGGAGGAGGTTCAAAACTTCATAAATGACTAGTTAAAAAAGGAATACATCAAACTATCTAAATCCTCTTAAATATCACCAGTGTTCTTTGTGGGCAAGAAAAATGGAAAGAAGAGAATGGTTATGGACTACCACAGCCTAAATAGACAAACTATAAAGAATAGCTATCCACTACTGTTGATAATGGACTTAATCAATAACATGAAGAGTAAGAAAGTATTTACAAAGATGGATCTGTGATGGAGATTTAATAATATAAGGATTAAAGAGGAAAACAAGTGGAAGAGAGTATTCACAATGCACATAAGCTTGTTTGAGCCAATAGTCATGTTCTTTGGAATGATAATAAAGAGGCTATTTGTATGCTAGGGGTTTTCCTATTCTTTTTGTGTTTTTATGTGGAGTTCTCTGACTACAATTTAGGTAGTATTGAATATAGGTTATAAGTCTAAGTTTTAAATATAATGTGTGTTCTTGAAAGGAAAGCACTCTAGCTAACACTATATATCAGCACAATGTCCCTTATGCAAATTCATGGGAAAATGAATTCAAATTTAAAATAAGGTTGAATAAAAACTTTGCCAGTGTATTGTTGTAGTGGTGATCTCATTAAAACCCAAATTTCTATACTAGACTACTGTCCTGGTCCTATTCCTGAGTCTTGTCTGCCTAGTGTCGCCCTAATGCTGTGAGGCTCAAAATATATTTAGGCCTAAAATTAAACAAATTTTGTGACTTCATATCTCAAAAATAAGAACTAAGATAACATGACCTGCTAGGAAGCAGAAAAGGCACAAAGGACTACCACTGATAAAGTTGGCTACTTAGCTACATAGTAGTATATCTAGGGACATAAGATTACTACTACTAATAGGCTAATCACTTGAGAACTAGCAGAGTTGAGCCTGTAGTCCCATGGTATTATTGCTGAGAATAGCAGCTTAGTTAGAAAAAAAAGCCTCATGTGGAAAAGTCTAGAAAGACATCTATTACTAAGAAATAGGACTAGTAGCCTGGTAGGAAATAAAAATAGAATGTGGCATCACCCAATCAGTGATGGCTAAGAATAGGACAGCATCAAAACTAATCCACCCAATTAGAATAAAGGAAAAACAAAGAGTCTTAAGGAGCTATAGAAATGGTATCCAAGACTTTCTAGGCCAGAAAGGAAAAAGACAGGTCTTAAGTTGCTGATATAACCCAAAAACAGAAAGGGATTACCACAGGGTCAGCAGTAGGTAACCCAGTAACTTAGCAAAAGCAGAACAGACCTGGCAAAAACCCTAGGAAATAATTGAAGAAAGACAAAGAGGTGTGGGATTCCCTATCATTACCAGAACAATTGTTGTATTAGTAGATTATGACTGGGTTGATTATTTTCTCTATTTTTTTGTATATTTTTTTGTATTTTTCTAAACATATAAAAACCCCTACTGTCATGACTTGGTGAAAACAGCTAAGTCAATATTTATTTTCCTTTTTATTTTCATTTTATTTATTTTCTTATTAATGAATGAGTGAGATAAAAGTGACTCATAAGGAAGCACAGGACTTTATAGTAGGATTAGGGTTGTGGCTCATGTATAAATAGTGTACTAAATCTAATGGGAACTCTATCAAGTTCTCCTTGTCAACTTGGATAAGGAGTAAGGTTAAGGTTAACCCAACTAAGCCTTACATCTACTTAGTAAGAAGAGCACAAGGAATCTCAGTTGTCTCTTTCCTCTATTTGGGTTTTCAAAGTGGAAATCTATTTTTAGAGTGATCAGATCAGTGATTAAGATGTTTTGACTCAGTCTTAAGTCAAAACAAAGAGACTATAGAATGAGTGACTTAGCCACAGAGATAACATCACAGGAGCTCTCAGATAGAGTTTGGCATTACTAGGGAGTTGAGTTATACAAGGAGAACTCAAAGTCTCATATCTGATCACATAGTCAAGAGTACTACTGTAAGGATAGTTTGATCACATAGCCAGAGAGTGCTACTGTGAAAACAACTTTGAAACAGGGTATTAGGGCAACACTAGGTAGGCAAGACTAGGACAGTAGTCTAGAATCGAGAATAGTATTTCAAACATTGCTGCTACCATGGTACATCAGTAGAACTTCTTTAACCTTTAACTTTGAATTCATTTCCCCATGAATTTGCACAAGGGACACTATGCTAAAACACAGTGTCAGCTAGGGTACTTTTTAGAGACCACACAGCTATTTATTTTAAAAAAACTTATATTCACCACTACCTAGACCATAGTTGGGGAACTCTAAATATAGAAAACAGGAAAACCCCTAGTGTAATCAGTCTCTTCAACACATCATTTGTATAAATTTGGCCAGTATGAATACTGAATCACTAACCTTGATGTTTAGTACAGGGAGACAATGAGTGTCCAATGATTTTTTGTAGTATGCCTGCAATTTTGATATTGATTTCTTGAGTTTGGCATGGACCTTCCTCAAGTTAGACATATATAGCTCTGCCACTAATGACAACAACTCTCAATCTGACTAGATTTCCAGTTTTGGGTAATAAGCCTTATTCATAAAGAAGAGAGACATGCCCATTGTAACTGAGGGTGTGTTATTGAAGGTAAATTCTGCTAGTAGTAGCAATTGTAACCAATCTGACTGCTGATAGGTGCAGAAGATTCTTAGGTATTGCTCAAGCATTTTGTTTGTATACTCTGTCTGACTATTAGCTTCTGGGTGGTATCCTGATGTAAAGTGGAGTCTGATGTTAAGTGTGTCAGCCAACAATCTAAAGAACCTCAAGACAAATTTGCTATCTTTGTCTGAGGTGATATGGTTTGGTACTCTATATTTGGAGAAGATATCCCAGATGAACAATTCTACTAAGCCTACTGTATCAATTGTTCTCTTAGTAGGTATGAAAGTTGCTTGTTTTGTAAGCCTGTTAATGACTACTAGGATATTGGTAAAACCCTTGGACTCTGGAAGTTGGTTGATGAAGTCCATCAATATGGACTTTTATAGTTGTGGGAAAACAGGGAGCTGTTTGAGCAGTCCATATGGTTTGTGTCTCCTTGCTTTGTTCCTGTTGCAGGTATTACAAGATTGAATATAATCTACTACAAAATCTCAAAGATTTGGCCAGCTGTAATCTCGGAGGACTAACTGGTAAGTTTTGGTTTAATTTAGGTGACTAGTAAGCTTATGGTTGTGTTTTGACCTCAACACTTGCAACTGGAGGTCTCCAATTTCAGGTGCATAAATCAACCCTTTGTGTTGAAGAAAACCATTATGGTTGATCAACAAGTGTAGGTTACTGGCATCCTATTCTAGGTCCCAAAGTCTCAGGTAAGTCAGGTCCTTCTCTAATATGGCCTTGATCTTGGTTAACAATGTTTTCAAGTCTAAAGTACAGGTGGCATGGAGTTTTAGGTGTAAGGAGTTGTTTCTCTGTAAGTTTGGCTCAATTTGGCTACTTGAGAACAGTGGTCATGTATCAGCAGGTCCAAGAGGTTTGTTACAAACTTCATTTGACTATATCTCCATCAATTCTTCAACAATTCTCATAGTCTTAATGGTTATAGAAAGCCCTTGAAAAGACATTTTGATTGATACCAGTCATGTCTCGAGGCAACCAATATTGGCCAAGATATCAACTGGTAACTACTATGTTACTGTTTATTAAATTGCTAATATCTCAGAAACCACCATGATCGATGCTTTGGTTTTAAGCTCAGTAGAAGCCTTCTTTATAATGCTCAGAATGAGCCTAGAACAATTTCAAGGCAATTAATATTAGTGGAGATATGAAGGCCTCAATGTTCTCACATGGACTTTATTAATTACCCATAGATAGTCATCTGTCCTTTTCTTAGAACAAAGGACAGCCTCCATAAGGTTAATTTATCACTATATTAAGCACAAAGGTACTACCATATATAGAACAATAGGTAGTAGCATGTGATGCTCTGTCCTAGTGCACAGACCATCACAATTCTGTATATAAGGACTTCCTATTTGAATATTAGACCTCAGACTTAACAACATCTCTTGCTACTTGTCTAAATTTGCTTTTTTAAGCCTTTTAAATATCCAAATCACAAATCACAAATCAGTAAGTGGCTATTTGTGATAAGGTTCTTTATTGTTATGTAAATCCCAACATCAGGTCAATAAATCTGGTTTGGTACCCAATCTCCTAGAGTAGAATTTAATGGGGAGGTTGAACTAGGAAAGAGATTCTGACCATCTGGCCTGACATCATGACAGAGTTTTTGACTCGTAGAAATAAGTAAGATTTTTATGGTTGGTATAAATCACAACTAGTGATTCTGTCTCTTCAAGGTAGTATCTCTATTTCTTAAAGGCTTCAAAAATTGCTAACAGCTCTTTGTCATAGATGTCATAGTTTGGCTCTGTGGCATTGAATGCTTTAGAGTAGAAGGCAATGGGATAGACTTTCTGTCTAGTATGTATAAAGATAATGGCTGTGAGCACATGATTGGAGGCATTAGTTTTGATGATCAGTGGTTAGTTTGGGTCCTAATATTTTAGGATAGGCACTGATATAAAGGCATTTTTTAGGAACTCAAACACAAATTGGCAATGCTCAGGCCATAGCCATGGTTTGTTCTTCTTTGTGAGGTGGGTAAGTAGGGCAACTATCTCTGAGTAACCATTAATAAACTGTTTGTAGAAGTTTGCAAACCCAAGGAAAGCCTAAATATCTTTAACTTGTCAAGGTGAAGGTCAATCTTGAATGGTTTTTAATTTCTCAGTGTCCATTTGGAGACCTTCTGGACTGAGTATGAAATCTAGAAACTCTACCTTGTACTAGTAGAAGGCGCATTTTGTTAGAGATGCATATAGTTTATTATTTCGAAGCCTACTCAGAACTTCCCTAACATATTCTTTGTGGTTGTCTAGATTGTCAGAGTAGATTAAGATATCATTGAGGTAAACTACCACATATATATCCAGCAGGTCAGAGAATATATCATTCATTAACCTTTGAAATGCAAAAGGTGTATTTGAGAGACCAAATGGTATTACCAGCCATTTGTAGGAACCGTAACAAGTTCTGAACAAAGTCTTCCATTTGTCACCCTGGGCTATACAAACCAAGCAGTAAGCACTTCTTAGGTCAATTTTTGAGTAAATATGGGCTTTCTTGGGGATGTCTAGCAAGTCAGATATTAGGGAGATCAGGTATCTATCTTTGTGTATAATGTGGCTCAGGCCTTGATAGTCAACACACAGTCATAATAAACTATCTTTCTTTTTTACAAATAGTATGAGAGCCCTATAAGGGGAGTTTAAAGGTCAGATAATCTCTGTCCTAGTATTTTCCTTAATGAAGTTCTGGAGGATTTCTAACTCAAGTTTTGACAAGGGATAAATTGGTCCTAGTAGGGGTAATGCTCCTTCCTCAAGCTGGATTGATAGGTCATAGGGACAGTACTCAAGTAGAGATTTTGACCTCTCCTTACAGAATACATCTGTAAACTAGTGGTATTCAACCAGAATGCTATCCAGTGCTGATAAAGCATCTATCCAGAAGGAGGTCTGGGCATCTAGGATAGATGAGTCTGGCCTGAGTTAGAATGACCTTGATCCTTGGGTTTTGCAGGCCCACAAGAAGGCTGTTATATTAATAAAGGATACATAAGGTTTTTTTGGGGTGGACAGGGATTCAGAATCATCCATCAGAGTAGTTTCTGAGAGTGTGGACATTGATTTTTTTGGTTTTAGGACTGGTTTTACTGATGGAGGTAAGTACAGCTCTAATGCTGGACCTGGAGTAGCTAGGGGATTAGTAGTGAATGAATTCTTGGAGTTATTTGCCAAGCTGGGGGTTCCTGTGGGGAAAAGACCAATGTCCTAGTCACCCAGTTAATTAATGAATTGCAGTCAACCAACCAGCAGTATCCAAGTACTACAGAGTATATTATGAACATTAAGTGGGACTACAACTATTATCAGCCATGGTCTGATAATAAGTGATTAGTAGATGAGATGTTAGCAATGCTAGATGAGAACATTACTATGCAGTAAATGCATTGAATGTCTGAGGACTCTAAGAGACAATGGACTCACAGAACAGACAGAACTCTTTAGAGAAATCTTAGACTATTTCCTTCTTTTATCTTTGGACTTTTGCTAAATGGGACAACATCAGACTAACCCATTACTAGACACTGACTCAACTTGTCACCTTCATCACTTCTGTCACTGGACTGTCACTTAACTAGTCACCCATAGTTACAACTAGTATTACCACATTGTAACATAGTCACAATACCTAGTTAGGATAAATATAGACCAAAAAAAGAAAGGAATAGCAAGTTCTCTCTTTCTGTATTCCCTCTGTAAAATCTTACTCTGAGGAATTGGTACTCTCATTTGTCTTAGAACAACCTCAAGAGTGCTACTCAAAGTCTCGTTGACATCTCTCCTCCAATATAACTTTACTGAAAACCTTAACTGGATCCTCTGACAAGGAATGTGAAGATATCAAGTGTTAGATATAGGCTTTAAGTTGAAATGCATATTCAACTAGAGTCTAGAGTCTTAACAGAGTAAGTTCCTTTCAATTTTGTTACAAAGAACTTAGGAATGTAAAAGTAGCCACAAGAAAACTTAATTGAAAACAATACTATGCGAGTTACATAGGTATTTACAGTACTGTCTATCAACTCAATTGGGATGGGGGCAATTTTTTGACAGGTGAGTCCATTTTTTGTAACAAAATTTGAATTCACAAAATACTCCAAGAAACCTAAGTCTAATAGTCCTTTGAATAGTCCCAGGATCACTAACAAGCGAAGGACTATGTCTAGCAAGTGGGAGTCTGGAAACAAAGTAGTACTCAGGAGAAGGACTAGGTCCTTGGTGAATTTTATGTGGTTGACTCTTAGGGAAAAAGGACCACTGATTTTTTTTTTGGGATTTCAAAATTGTTAGGGGTTGATTCTAGTTGGGTGGCTCAAGCTTTTACTATAAGAAAGCTAAACTTCAAGCCAGAATAAAGCCAACTGTGCTTTGTTCAGCAATTGACAAAGAGAACTCGATAGAGTTCCCGTTAGATTTTCTATACTACTTATACAACTACTACATGGTCTGTGCACTATCTTCCCATGCCTATCATGTGACCAATCATATGACATCATGTGATGTGATGCTGTGACTTCCTGTCATAT
>Ga0153984_1000060_pt1 | contig 13290 bp, 9 predicted proteins | sample TSGA068MetaG_FD_102271 | JGI IMG/M metagenome (GOLD analysis project Ga0153984, IMG submission 102271) | Attine ant fungus gardens microbial communities from Georgia, USA - TSGA068 MetaG | ecosystem: Host-associated > Fungi > Mycelium > Unclassified | place: USA: Georgia, Alexander Wildlife... | reverse complement strand
TTATCGGTCTGCCACACCACGCTGAACTGGCCGTTCTCTTCCACTTCGCCAATCATGACCGGCTTATGCAGATGATGGTTGGTCTGATCCTTAGTCAGGGTAAAGCCATCCGGCGCTTTGAAGGTCTGACCGGCCATTGCCGCCCGCACTTTATCCATGTCCGTCGTGCCCGCTTTTTCCACCGCCTGCGCCCACATATGAATGCCAACATAGGTCGCTTCCATCGGGTCGTTGGTCACGACGGTAGCCGCGTTTGGCAGGTTGTGTGCTTTGGCGTAAGCGCGGTAATCGGCGACGAATTTCGCGTTGGTCGGATTATCGATCGACTCGAAATAGTTCCAGGCCGCTAACTGACCTACCAGCGGTTTGGTGTCGATACCGCGCAGCTCCTCTTCGCCCACCGAGAAGGCGACCACCGGAATGTCAGTGGCTTTGATGCCCTGGTTAGCCAGCTCTTTGTAGAACGGCACGTTGGAGTCGCCGTTGATGGTCGAGACCACCGCCGTTTTACCGCCTGCCGCGAATTTTTTGATGTTGGAGACAATGGTCTGATAGTCGCTGTAACCAAACGGCGTATAAACCTCTTCGATATCTTTGTCCGCCACGCCTTTGCTGTGCAGGAAGGCGCGCAGGATCTTATTGGTGGTGCGCGGATAGACATAGTCGGTGCCCAGCAGGAAGAAGCGTTTCGCGCTGCCGCCATCTTCGCTCATCAGGTACTCCACCGCCGGAATCGCCTGCTGGTTAGGTGCCGCGCCGGTGTAGAACACGTTGGGTGACATCTCTTCCCCTTCATACTGCACCGGATAGAACAGCAGGCCGTTCAGTTCTTCAAACACCGGCAGCACCGATTTGCGTGATACCGAGGTCCAGCAGCCAAATACCACCGCCGCTTTATCCTGCGTCAGCAGCTGCCGCGCTTTCTCGGCAAACAGCGGCCAGTTAGAGGCGGGATCGACCACCACCGGCTCCAGCTTTTTCCCCAGCACGCCGCCTCTGGCGTTGATCTCATCAATGGTCATCAGCGCCACATCTTTCAGCGGCGTTTCTGAAATCGCCATGGTGCCGGAGAGCGAATGCATGATCCCCACTTTGATGGTGTCAGCCGCCTGCGCACTCCAGGCGAAACCCAGACTGACAACGGTAGCGGAGAGCGCGAAAGCCTTGATCAACGAACGTCTTTTCATCATTTAAACCCCTGAGTGGTTGTTATGTTATTCGGTGAGCTGGAGCCGGGCCTGCTGCAGGCGGTGCAGGGTGATCTTCCTGACCTCCGCCTTACTGACGGCGATATGATCGGTCAGGATGCGTTGCGCCTCGCCTGTCTGCTGCTGAAAAATGGCCTGTAAAATCTGTGCATGTTCCTGATAGGTGGCGCAGACGCGGTCATCGCGGGTAAAGTCGAGCCGGCGAATAATGCGGATCTTCTCCGTGAGTTCGGCGTGAATGCGCGCCATCTCCGGATTGCCCGCTGCCGCCACCAGCGTCATGTGAAACGCCTCGTCATGCTGCGACACTACCAGGCCCTCGGTGAGCGCCTCTGCCTCACACCAGAACTGGTTAAGTTCGCTTAACAGCGCGGCACACTGCGGCGCGGGCAGGGCGCATAGGCGTTTTACCGCCTCGCACTCCAGCACGGTGCGCAGGTCATACAGCGATTCGAACCAGGCAAAATCGAAGTTTTTGATCTGCCAGCCGCTGCGGAACCAGACTTCGACAAAGCCTTCGCGCTCCAGCCGGAACAACGCCTGGCGCACTGGCGTGCGGCTGACCGCCATCCGTCCGGCGATTTCGCTTTCGCTGAAACGATCGCCCGGCATCAGGCGAAAGGCGAAAATATCGGCCTTCAGTGCCTGATAGACCCGTTCGGCCAGCGCTTCCGGACGCGCTTTAGGGGATTGAGGTTGGGTTGTCATTGCCGCTCCTTATTCCAGCCACAGCAGGTTGTCGCCTGGACTCACCGGACGGCCCGACTGGCAGGCAATCCGCGTGACCCGACCGGCCTGCGGCGCGACAATCGCCAGCTCCATCTTCATCGCCTCGACGATAATCAGCGTCTGTCCGGCGCTGACCGCGTCGCCCGGCTGTACCAGCACTTTCCAGATGTTGCCATTGAGGTCCGCCTGCACCGCCAGCCCGGCTTCCTCCTCTGTGCTGACGCTGGCCTGCGCCTCATCCGCCGCTGGTGGGTTCTGTTCTTCCTGCGCCCAGAGCTGCACTTCCTGTTCAAAGGCGGTGGCCTGGCGCTGGCGGAACGCGGCAATTTCAGTGGCGTGATCGGCGAGGAACTGCTGGTGGGCAGCAAAATCAAACTGCGTTTCTTCAATCCGCAGGCTGGCACGACCTTCCCGGAAATCTTCGCGTAGCTGGTTCAGCTCGGTTTCACTCACCGGATAGAAGCGCACCTGATCGAAGAAGCGCAGCAGCCACGGCGCATCGGCCGCGAACTGCGGATTCTTCAGGAAGGTGTTCCAGATGGGCAGCGTGCGGCCTACCAGTTGATAACCGCCGGGCGAATCCATGCCGTAGATGCACATGTACATGCCGCCAATCCCGACGGTGCCTTCGGCGGTAAAGGTGCGTGCCGGACTGTATTTAGAACTCAGCAGGCGATGGCGTGGATCGATCGGCACGGCACAGGGCGCGCCCAGGTAGACATCGCCCAGGCCCAGCACCAGATAGCTGGCGTCGAACAGGGTGTCGCGCACCTGCTCGCGGCTGCTTAAGCCGTTAATACGCTGGATGAAGTCCACATTGTTCGGCAGCCATGGCGCGCTGGCACGCACCGTCTCCTGATAGCGGCTGACCGCACCCAGCGTGGCGCTGTCTTCAAATGCCATCGGCATCCACACCACGCGCGACGGGACTTTCAGCGTGCTGACATCGCCCAGCGTCGCTTCCAGCGCCAGCAGCAGCGACATCAGGGCGGACTGGTGAATGATACGGCTGTCGTAGCGCACCTGCAGCGATCGCACACCCGGCGACAGCTCCTCCACGCCTGGCTCCGCCTGCGCCGTCAGGGCATTCATCAGCAGGTGGACGCGCAGGCGCAGCGCCAGATCCAGCACGTTGTCGCCATACTCAATCAGCACATATTTGTCGCCCGCCTGGCGATAGACCACTTTCGGCGTGCTACCGGTAGCCTCAATGGCGGCCAGAATGGTGGCGGAGCCGTGGGCGGTTTCGGCCAGTGACGGCACGGCAAAGGTCGGTGGATGTTCCGGCCGCAGGGTTTCAATCAGGTGCATCTGCGCTTTTTCCCGCGCCAGCGCATCGTCGGCCGTAATCGGGTGGAAGCGGATGGTGTCGCCAGGTTTGACCTGGCCCACTTTCCACAGTTCGGCTTTGGCGATGGTCACCGGACAGACAAAACCGCCCAGGCTCGGGCCGTCATGTGTCAGGATCACCGGGAAGTCGCCGGTGAAATTGACCGCGCCAATGGCATATTCACAGTCGTGAACGTTGGAGGGGTGCAGGCCCGCTTCGCCGCCGTTGGCGCGGGTCCAGGTCGGTTTCGGGCCAACCAGCCGCACGCCGAGGCGATTGGAGTTGTAGTGTACCTGCCAGTCGCTGGCAAAGAACTCGTCGATGGCGGCCTGGGTGAAGAAGTCCGGTGCGCCGTGCGGGCCGTAGAGCACGCCGATGCGCCATTCGGTGCCGTAGTGCGGAATCAGCGCGGCATCGAGCGGCTGCGGGTCGCTGACGGGGGCAGGCGTGGTGCAGGCTGCCCGTTCAGGCTGTGAGATCGCCAGCATATCGGCCACCCGCAGGGTGCGTCCGGCATGACCGCCAAACTGGCCCAGTGAGAAGGTGCTGCGACTGCCCAGATACTCCGGCACGTCGAAGCCGTTGCGTACCGCCAGATAGCTGCGGCAGCCCTGCCGGGCGCGTCCCAGTGCCAAAGTCTGTCCGGCTTTCACCGTCAGCGGCTGCCAGTAGCTGACCGGTTCACCATCAAGCCGGGCGTCGCAGTCCGCGCCGGTCAGCGCCAGAATGGCATCACAGTGGAAACGCAGCGTCGGCCCCTGCAAAGTAAACTCCAGGCCTGCAGCCGTGTCATGGTTACCGACGATGCGGTTAGCCAGCCGGAACGCGAAGTCATCCATCGGGCCGGATGGCGGCACACCGATATCCCAGTAGCCGAGGCGGCCAGGATAGTCCTGAACCGAACTGAAGGTGCCGGGCTGCAGTACCTCCACCACGGAGGCGGCAGGGACGACGCTGTCGAGATAGCGCGTCCAGACGTTGCCAGTGCGAAAGGCGTCGCTGGTGGTAATCTGGCGCAGATAGTCGAGGTTAGTGGCGATGCCATGCAGCTGCGTGGCACCCAGCGCCTGATGCAGTTTTTCCAGCGCCGCATCGCGGGTGTCGGCATGGACAATCAGCTTGGCGATCATCGGATCGTAGAAGCTGGAGACCTCACTGCCGGTTTCGATGCCGCTGTCGACCCGCACGCCGTCAGGGAAGGTGACGCCGGTAAGCAGGCCAGGGCTGGGCTGAAAGTTCTTCAGCGGATCTTCCGCGTAAAGCCGCACCTCAATGGCCGCGCCCTTGGGTGGCTGCTGCAGACGTGACCAGTCCACCGCATCGCCTGCCGCTACCTGCAACATGCACTCCACCAGATCGAGTCCGGTGACGCATTCGGTGACCGGATGCTCCACCTGCAGACGGGTGTTCACTTCCAGAAAGTAAAAGGCCTGCTGGCTGACGTCGTAGATATACTCCACAGTGCCTGCGCTGCGGTAGTTGACCAGCTCACCCAGCCGTACCGCTGAGGCGAGCAGGGCGTCACGCGTCGCCTGCGACAGCCCGGGTGCAGGCGTCTCTTCTACCACCTTCTGATTGCGGCGCTGCAGGGAGCAGTCGCGTTCCCCCAGTGCCACCACGTTGCCCTTGCCGTCACCAAAAATCTGCACTTCAACGTGGCGGGCGCGATCGATACAGCGCTCCAGAAACACGCCGGCATCACTGAAGAACTGTTCGCCCAGACGGCGTACGCTCTCCCAGGCGCTGGCGAGCGCATCGGCATCGGCGCAGCGCGTCAGGCCAATGCCGCCGCCGCCCGCCGTGCTTTTCAGCATCACCGGATAGCCAATGTCATCGGCAGCTTGTAACGCCTCCTCCAGCGAAGCAAGCAGCGGTGTGCCTGGCGTCATCGGGACACCCGCGCTGGCAGCCAGCTCACGGGCGCGGTGTTTCAGACCGAACTCACCAATCTGCTGCGCGGTGGGGCCGACAAAGGCGATGCCCGCCGCGTCGCAGGCGTCAGCAAACGGCTGGCTTTCAGAAAGAAAACCGTAGCCCGGCCAGATCGCCTGCGCGCCGCTCTGCTGCGCCGCCGCCAGAATTTTGTCGATGCGCAGATAGCTGTCGCTGGCTTTGTCGCCGCCCAGCGCGATAGCGATATCCGCCTGCTTAACGTGCTGCGCATTGCGATCGGCGTCAGAGTAAACTGCGACGCTTTTCACGCCCAGGCGCTTCAGGGTGCGAATGGCGCGGCAGGCAATCTCGCCGCGGTTGGCAATCAGTACGGTGGTGAACATGATCAGTGACTCCCCTGTGAGGCCAGCCAGTTGCGCCAGCCGCCCGTCTCAGTAATTTCCAGCGCGCTCTTCAGCGCCGAGCCTTCGCAGATAAAGCCTTTCACCACCCGGCCATCAGCCAGCGTCAGGCTGCCGATACCCAGCGGTGCGGGGATCTCCGCCACAAACTCGCCAAAACGCGCGACCGGGATATCCCACAGTTCAACGGTGATCGCAGCGCCCTGTTCGTCACGCATCAGGCCGGGCTTTTTGATCGCGCCCTCCAGCAGGGCGAACAGGCGATAGTGTGGCGCGGTCTGCGTCTCTTCGACCCAGACGGCCTTGCGTTCAGTGAGCTGGAAATTAAGCGGCATGCCGGTCAGATGTGCGCCCACGACTGCCAGCCTGACGTGGTCGGGCGAGGCGGGCAGTGAAGTGCGCCGGGCCGGGAAGGGCTGGCCGGTGGCGCCCAGCGGCAGAGCGAGCTGCTGCTGCCAGCGAAGACCAAACTCCGCCAGCGCCCGATCGTGCCAGGCAGGCGCAATCAGCGTGATACCCGCCGGGAGATCGTCGTTGCGGAACGGGCCGGGCAGCGCCAGTGCAGAGAGGTCGGCAAGATTGGTGAAGTTGGTATAGGTGCCGAAATGCGAGTTGTAGAGAATCGGCTCCTGCTTCATCTCCTCCAGGGTGTGGATGGTGGGCGAGGTGGGCACCACCAGCGCGTCGAACTGTGCCAGCGTCTGCTGGATCTGGCGCGTCAGCTCCGCCCGCAGATATTCCGCCTTATAAGCATCGACCGCACTGTATTTCAGGCCGCTGGCGACGATCTCATGCACCACCGGGTCCATCTCCGCCGGACGATCAAGCATCCCGCCCACCGCCGCCGTGCGTTCGGCGACCCAGGCACCGTAATAAAGCTGTTCAGCCAGCTTGCTGAATGGGGTGAAGTCGATGGGGTGCAGCGTTGCGCCGCCCGTCTGTAATGCCTCCAGCGCCTGATCCCAGGCTGCTTCGGCCGCCGCATCATCAAAAAATTCCGGGTTCAAAGGTATAGCAAAATGAGGATGAACGGGCAGGCTGGCCGGGGCGGTGCGCGGATTCACGCGCGAATAGGCGTCACCGGCATCATAGCCTCCCATGATACTGGCGACATGAAAGGCATCTTCTGCCGTCAGCGCAAACACCGAAATAGTGTCGTTGAGGCGACAGGCGGGCACCACGCCACGCGCAGAGAACCAGCCCTTGGTTGGCTTGAGTCCGACTATATTGTTAAAGCCTGCCGGCACGCGACCCGAACCGGCGGTATCGGTGCCCAGCGAAAAGGCAACCAGCCCGCGCGCCAGCACGGATGCCGAACCGGAGCTGGAGCCGCCACTGACATAATCAGCATCAAAGGTGTTGCTGACCGCGCCATAAGGCGAACGGGTGCCCACCAGACCGGTCGCGAACTGATCGAGGTTGGTTTTGCCGATGACGACGGCACCAGCGGCTTTCAGCCGGGCGACGGCGACCGCGTCTTCGCTGGCGGTATAGGTAAAGGCAGGGCAGGCGGCGCTGGTCGGCCAGCCCGCCACATCGATATTGTCTTTGACCGCAAAGGGCACACCAAACAGCGGCAGTGAGCCGGGATCGCGCTGATAATCGGCCAGCAGTGGCGCAATCTGTGCCGCTAACTGATCCGGTGTCGCGAGGTAGATCCAGGCATTATCACGGGTGTCGAGTGCTGCCAGGTGTTCAGTCAGCAGTGAGGTTATCTGTTGCGGAGCCTGCTGATAGCGCTGCTGCCAGGCAGGAAGTGTCAGGCCGATGGTTGAAGTCATATGAAGAATTCCAGCTGGTATACAAGATGGGATTCAACAGAGCAAAGGGTGTGCCACTTTTTTAACGCAATGATTCAACAGTTTAATGCGTTCAGTGATAAGATTTTCTGATGATAATTTGCACAATGACGGCGCGCACGCTGATCGATGACGGTGCGTTTAGTGTCCGTGTGCGTAAATTTTGTGAAGAACATGGCAAGAGTCCGGTGGCCCGGTTAGCATGAAAGACTGTCTGGCAACTCGCCGGCGCCCAGCAACAGAGGAGATTTACGTGGTTAAGTGGCGTAACTGGATGATAGGGATCTGCCTGGTCGGTTCGGCCAGCAGCGCATGGGCCGATTCGCTGGATCAACAACGGCAACGTTATCAACAAATTAAACAGGCCTGGGACAGCAACCAGATGGCGACCGTGGATCAGCTGTTGCCGACGCTCCAGGATTATCCGCTCTACCCTTATCTGCAATATCGCCTGCTGGCACAGGATCTCGATCAGGAAACCGCCCTGGCCGTGCAGAACTTTATTCGCCAGTATCCGACCCTGCCACCCGCGCGCTCGCTCAGTACCCGCTTTATTAATGTGCTGGCTTACCGTCAGGACTGGCAGGGCGTGCTGAATTTCAGTCCGACCGAACCGAAGCCGGTGCAGGCACGCTGTAACTGGTATTACGCCAAATGGGCCACCGGTCAGCAGCAGGCCGCGTTTGATGGTGCGAAGCAGATCTGGCTGCGTGGCACGGCGCTGCCCGCGGACTGCGATAAGCTCTTCTCGGTATGGCAGGCGTCCGGTCAGGTTTCGCCGATTACCATCCTGGAACGTATCCGGCTGGCGATGAAAGCGGGCAACGACAGCCTGGTGAGTTATCTGGCGAAGACGTTACCTGCTGACTATCAGACCATGTCTGACGCGATACAGTCCCTGCAGCAGGATCCGTTAACGGTCAGCACCTTTGCCAGCGCCGTCGGGCCAACCGACTTCACCCGTCAGGCCACGATTTACGCCTTTACGCGCGTGGCGCGGCAGGACATGGAAAATGCCCGTAGCCTGATTCCGATTCTGGTCCGGGCACAGAAGATGGGGCCGGAAGATGAGCAGGCGCTGAAGGAGATTGTGGTCTGGCGCATGATGGGCAGCGATCTCACTTCTGAGCAGGCGCGCTGGCGCGATGCGGTGGTGATGAACAGTGAGTCGACCGCGCTGGTGGAACGCCGGGTGCGCCTGGCGCTTTCTCAGCATGACAGACGCGGCCTGAATACCTGGATCGCCCGTCTGCCGCTGGAAGCCAAAGAGAAAGATGAGTGGCAGTACTGGCAGGCTGACCTGCTGTTTGAAAAAGATCGTAAAGAGGAAGCAGAAGAGATCCTGCGCAAGCTGATGCAGGCACGTGGCTTCTATCCGATGGTGGCCGCCCAGCGGCTCGGTGTTGACTACCCGTTGCAGGTCGATGAAGCGCCGAAGCCTGACAGTGCCACGGTGCAGGGACCGGAGCTGGCCCGCGTGCGCGAACTGATGTACTGGGGGCTGGATAATCTGGCACGCAGCGAGTGGAGCAATCTGATTGCCAGCCGCACCCACACGCAGCAGCAGATGCTGGCGCGTTACGCCAATGAGCAGGACTGGTGGGATCTCAGCGTGCAGGCGACCATCACCGCCAAAATGTGGGACAGTCTGAAAGAGCGCTTCCCGCTGGCATGGCAGAGCGTCTATGAGCGTAACACTGAGGTCAAACAGATCCCGCCAAGCTATGCGATGGCGATTTCGCGCCAGGAGAGCGCCTGGAACCCGAAAGCGCGTTCGCCGGTCGGAGCCAGCGGTCTGATGCAGATTATGCCTGCCACCGCGGCGCATACCGTGAAGATGTACAACATTCCTGGCTACAGCAATACCAGCCAGCTGCTGGATCCGGAAACCAATATCCAGATCGGCACGCAGTATCTGGAATATGTCTATCAGCAGTTTAACCAGAACCGGATCTTCGCCTCTGCGGCCTATAATGCCGGTCCGGGCCGGGTGCGAAGCTGGCAGAAAACCAGTGCAGGCAATCTCGACGCCGTCGCGTTTATTGAGACCATTCCGTTCTCTGAAACGCGCGGCTACGTGAAGAATGTGCTGGCGTATGACGCCTACTATCGTCACTTCATGGGCAAGCCTGACAGGATCCTGTCAGATGCTGAGTGGAATCGCCGTTACTAGCTGTGCTAAGCTTCCGTACTCTTTAGCGAGTACGGAAGCCTTTTCATGACCCATTCTGATTCCCTCTCTACCGATGCGCATCCGCCAGAAGATAGCTGGCAACGCTTTGTCGTGCTGATGCAGCAGGCCTTTGCCGATGGTCATGCATTGCCACTGATGCAACTGATGATGACGCCTGATGAGCGGGAAGCATTCGGCACCCGACTGCGGATTATCGAAGAGTTGATGAACGGCGAAATGAGCCAGCGTGAGCTGAAAAATGAGCTCGGCGTCGGCATCGCGACCATTACCCGCGGCTCAAACAGCCTGAAAGAGGCGCCGCCAGAGCTGAAACGCTGGCTGGAAGCGCATCTGGGACGCGTCTGATTACTGCTGATAGAGCGGATGGACGAACGGGCAGAGTGCCAGAATCAGCGCCTGATGATAGACACTGGAGCGACTGAGCAGGCCGTTCGTGAACGCCCCGATAGCACCACCCTGGTGTTTGATATTGTCGATGCCGGTTAACCGCGCCATCTCTTCGCCCAGCTCCCGGCCTTCGCGCAGGCCTGCCAGCACGACTGGCGGCAGGGTAAAACTGGCTGAGCGCGATTCGCCGCGCTGCTTCTGGTTTTCCACGACCATCCAGGCAAATGCGGTGTCATCTTCGATGCCTGCCTCAATCGCCACCCAGAACGCCGCTTCAGGCCGGACCTGGCGGGCATTCATGACGCGCTGACGTGCGCCTGTTCGCGTTTCCAGATGGGTTAACGGTTGTGCTGCTACGCCGCTATCGACCTCGACCCCTTCAATATGGCAGGATCCCTCGCCGAAAACGTCGCTGAAAGCCTGAGCAATCGCGTGAATCTTCGCTGGGTTGGTTGTGGCTGCGACAACATGGTACATAATTGGTTGAACCCTCAGGTGATTAAGAGCCTGGCCCATCAGGCAATTTTACGGGCTGGTCTGAACCTGAGCAGTGCCACGATCCTCGCGTACTCCGTGTACGCCGGGTTATTCCGCACGCTCCGTGTCCAGACTGCCTGCAACAATGACGCCTGATGGGGCAGGCTCTGAGACGATTTTTGTCGCAGTATAACGGAAACTAACATGCTACAGGTCTATCTTGTTCGTCACGGTGAAACGGTATGGAATGCGGAACGCCGCATTCAGGGGCAATCCGACAGTCCGCTGACGGAAAAAGGTGAGCAGCAGGCTTACCAGGTGGGTGAGCGCGTCAAACATCTGGGCATCACGCACGTGATTGCCAGCGATCTGGGGCGTACGCGCCGCACCGCGGAGATTATTGCGGATGCCTGCGGATGCACAGTGACGCTGGATCCGCGGCTGCGTGAGCTGAATATGGGCGTGCTGGAGAAGCGTCCGCTGGATGGCTTAACGGCGGAGGAAGAGCAGTGGCGCGCCACGCTGGTCAACGGCACCGAAGGCGGCCGCATTCCAGAAGGCGAGTCGATGACGGAGATGGCGACCCGCATGCACGCCGCGCTGAATGCCTGCCTTGAACTGCCTGCCGGAAGCCGTCCGCTGCTGGTCAGTCACGGTATGGCGCTGGGATCGCTGGTCAGCACGATTCTCGGTCTGCCCGCGTATGCAGAACGTCGCCTGCGACTGCGTAACTGCTCAATCTCACGTGTCGATTATCAGCAGAGTGCCTGGCTGGCAGAAGGGTGGATTGTGGAGACGGCGGGAGATATTTCCCATCTTGACGCGCCTGCGCTCGACGAGCTGCAACGCTGATGTCGTGAAAGCTGCCGTCCTGAGACGGCAGCCCTGACCTTAGCTGGCGACGGTCTGGCGGCGAATCGGAATCAGGTATTCGCACCGGATCTCAGTCGGTGGCTCGCTACGCTTTTTACCGCCATGAGTATAAAAGCGTTCGATATCCTGTCCCTGACGACGGGTCAGTCCCAGCGTTGGCATGCAGGTGCCGTAAAGCAGCAGGATAAATTCCTGCAGATTGACGCGCGGGCCATTGTAGGTGAACTGCACGTAATCGCCCGCTTCCAGAATAACACTTTGTCCGGAGTGCAGGTTGACTGCGCTGTCAGCAGGCACCGCCGTGGTGTAGAGAATCTCCTGCTCATCATCTTTGTCCTGGCTGGCACGCACCTGATGCAGGCCATACAGCACCGGCGGCACCGTGTCCGTTTCCAGCAGGAACTGCTTCCAGAAGTGAATCCGCATCTCATCGCGATAGCTTGAGATCTGCTCCAGAATACAGGTGTAGTTCTGGGTTTGTCCCACCAGTACCGTTTCCGGCAGGGTAACGAAAGCCGGTTCCGGCTGCGTCTCATCGTCCAGGCGAATCGGGGGACGAATACCGAATGAGTTCCAGTCGGAAGAGCGACGATACCAGGCCGGTGTCTGAGCAAACTGCTTTTTGAATGCGCGAGTAAAAGTTTGCTGTGAATCAAAACGATACTGCAGGGCGATGTCCAGAATCGGGCGACTGGTCAGGCGCAGCGCGACAGCCGCTTTCGACAGACGACGCGCACGGATATAGGCACCTATTGCGTGACCGGTTACGTCCTTGAACATCCTTTGTAAATGCCATTTAGAGTAACCGGCTTTCTGGGCAACATTGTCCAGTGAAAGGGGTTGATCCAGATGGCTCTCCAGCCAGACAAGCAAATCGCGAATGATACCGGCTTGGTCCATAAAACATCCTCATACTCTGGTGGTGCAGCTAAACGCATTCGAAGAATATTAGCACTCATTGCTCAAAAGACGTGGGCCGTTTTCCGGGGAAGGTTGTGCTAAATCAGTACGGGCTTAAACCCGTTTTGGTTTGGTCATTAGTTCGATTAACAGTACATTACATTCTCATCTATTCCATTTGCAATGGTAACTCCATGACAATAACGCGTCTTATGATCGCTGCGCTGACCACGCTCACCTTTTCCAGCCCGCTGCTTGCCGAACAGATTGGCTCTGTTGATACGGTATTCAAGATATTCGGGCCTGACCACAAGATCATTGTTGAAGCATTCGATGACCCGGATGTTAAAAATGTAACCTGTTATATCAGCCGGGCGAAGACCGGCGGTATCAAAGGCGGACTGGGGCTGGCAGAAGATACCTCTGATGCCGCGATTTCCTGTCAGCAGGTGGGGCCGGTCGAACTGAGTGATAAAATTGCGCAGGGCAAAGCGGAGGGCGAAGTGGTCTTCCGTCAGCGCACCTCTTTAATCTTCAAGAAGCTGCAGGTTGTACGCTTCTTCGACAAAAAGCGCAACGCTCTGGTCTATCTGACCTACTCCGATAAAGTGGTCGATGGTTCACCGAAAAATGCGCTCAGCGCCGTGCCGATTATGCCGTGGCACTGATTAAACTACGGTATTGAGCATAAAAAAAACGCCCGCAGGGGCGTTTTTTATTTATCGCATCTGACAGCGGATTAATCCTGTAGATCGCCACAGAAGCGATAACCTTCACCATGGATGGTGGCGATGATCTCAGGCGTGTCCGGCGTGGATTCGAAATGCTTGCGGATACGACGGATGGTGACATCAACGGTGCGATCGTGCGGCTTAAGGTCGCGGCCGGTCATTTTTTTCAGCAGGTCGGCACGGGTCTGAATTTTGCCTGGATTTTCGCAGAAGTGCAGCATGGCACGGAACTCACTGCGTGGCAATTTGTAGTGCTCGCCGTTCGGGTTGATCAGTGAGCGGCTGTTAATATCCAGCTCCCAACCGTTAAATTTATAACTCTCTACCTGACGGCGCTCTTCGCCTGGCATCGCCAGGTTCATGGTGCG
>Ga0153984_1000059_pt1 | contig 13358 bp, 11 predicted proteins | sample TSGA068MetaG_FD_102271 | JGI IMG/M metagenome (GOLD analysis project Ga0153984, IMG submission 102271) | Attine ant fungus gardens microbial communities from Georgia, USA - TSGA068 MetaG | ecosystem: Host-associated > Fungi > Mycelium > Unclassified | place: USA: Georgia, Alexander Wildlife... | reverse complement strand
TTGCATGGGCGTATCTTCTGATATATACTCTGTGGAAGGTTGGCCTGTAACGTGCCGACAGTGAATACGTTAATCTAGCATTCTAGGATATGAAGCTCTAGAGAACCTCGTGACTTATCTCGATGGTACAACCTCGCCATGTGAACACCGCCGCCTTACATTCCACTCCAAAAAGATAGTTTTTTCCTACAACAAGCTCAGCACCAAAGATCTCAGCTTTACCTCTCACCAGCTACATGAACTTGCCGTCAATGCCGAGGGTTGGCGAGGATGGTTGAACCGCGCACCTTGATTGCTAATGTTGTATCTCGATCGAGCCCAAACCAGTGGTTTCTATCCTTGAAGTGAGAGAAAGATAAGCTACTGGGTTATCCAAGTAGAGGTTGGTCGTAAAGTGAATATAACAAGTATCTCGACCTGGGCTTTTTTTATTACAACAGTCAAATCAACATGATGAGAATCCAGGTGACTCAATACGAACATCGTGTCATAGTCCTAGCACTATTATCATCGTGCTAGCTGATCTTGAGTGATAGAAAAAAAACTTGTATTTCACTGTTCGGGACGTAAACTAGGATAATAATAATAATCTCAGCATCATGAGCAGAAGAAATCAAGCCTCCACATTCAACACTCTCCGGGCGCGGAATATCAGGGTGATTCAACGTGATGTTGGATGGATATCTAACCGTGTTCTCTTTCCCAGCCCAGTCAAAATCAACAAGATGTCGCCCAGACCCTCGCTGTCCACCCCATCTCCTTTGACCATAATGTTCGTTTCGCGCACATATCCATCTTGGTGCAATAAGGCAAGAGCCTTTTTAGTTGCTCGATACACATTATTTTTCAGTGGTTTCCGCATCCAGCGATATTGGGGCGAGACATCATCCATGACCACCATCACCCAACCATCTGCAAAACGCTCAACAATTCGGAGCTTTGGAGCAAAGCCGTGTGCATACGCAGTCTTATGTGCATCCTCACCATAGCAAAGACAGCAAAGAGCGAATTTGATAAATATCTTGTCCTCTGGATTGTCTTCAAGATGTGCAATGAACGCCCTCTTCAAATCAATTTGCTTCTCGTACACAAACCGATGGGTAGTAACCCCATCGGCGAGCTTGTTATAGAACGGGAACTGCGGCTGCAAGAGTGGTTGTTCAGAAAACGCGGCCGTCAAGTAATAGTTTTTAAGATCGAAAAGCAACCGGCGTAGAGCACAAATAAAACCCTCCCCAGTCGCTCGTGCCCTGGCATCGCTGGGATGGAAGTGCAATGGAAAAACAGGAGTCATCATTTGAACGTTTGCGATCCCAGTGTAAACAGCGAGGGAAACGGAGATGTACGGTCCTGTTGAAAATGTGAAGTAGATGAAAACACATGTGGAGCAGCTCTCACCGTAATGAAGCAGCAATATGGCAGGGAAATTAGTCTTGGAGAGAAATTGATTGTCTTTGCCTCCAGTCATATTACGAACCGCCTCCAACCAGAAAAATATGGCTTGAGCCATAGGTTCCGAGGTTACATTTGGAATCTCGTTTTTGACTTCGAGGATACAATAGATGGCGTCCCGGTGGGCCTTACTGATATATACCTTCAGTCGGCCATCGCATGGGTAGTGCCCAATACATCCCCTATCGAGGTCACTGAAACCGTGATCTTTCATGACATCAATGGACCGGTCATTCCTGTTAAATTCGTCATCAGATATATCCGACATGTCCTGCCAGAGTTCGTGGAAAAGTCCAATATCCTGAGTTGAGGGTGTACAGGAGTCAAGGTCAATCACGAATTGGGAGAATTGGGGGCATAGCAATGTAAGAGGGATTGACCAAAAGGCAGAGTAGGGGCGACCACAAAAGATCATTGTCTCGACTCGAGCCTGGGTATCACGAAAATTTTCCACCTTGGCTGCCTCGGATGAAAGATTATTTCTTAAATAATCTGTTGGGCCCTTGTGAAAGTTTACCGATGGTGTGGGTTGGTTCAGCCTTTCCTCTGCGTATTCGTCTACAATATCTCTCTCCTAGAAAGTGGCAATCACCACTCACCATACTTGACTCAGAGGATAAGCGAAATATCATGCAAAGATTGCCACTTCTGGATGTTCATGCAACTGTGCACCAACATCAAGGAAGTCATCACTGTCGTTGTCTTTCGCCATTGCATCTATGACTCGTTTGGCAAGTGTTTTGAGAGGGCTCGTGGGTACTGGGCTGAACTAACTAACTAACAATCACTTCCAACAATATGCTTCAATACAAATGGGAGACGAACCAATGCAAAGAATTCGAGATCGCTATTGCTCAAGTCAACATTGGCCCTTTTGAACTCTGTTTCGTATTTCTTGTAGACCCTGTCCTTGAGGTCACAGACATGGGTATCTTCGCTATCATCTAAGCGGACGATGCTGATGTCGGAAGAACCCAATCTTGAACTTCATAGTTGAGAGTCACGGATATTATTTATTGTTCTTTGTACAAAGAATTATATACAACTGTCAGCAATTACACTTGAACAGAGCCTAACATTACCAGACTCGTTAAAATTCCTTCACAACAAGATGTCTCTCTTCGTCATTGAAAACGACCACATCGGTTCATTAGGAAACCAGGTATCGTGTTCGCGTCGGAAGATAGTGGGAACCATGAGCAAAAAAGAAAGGGGTTGAAGTAGGTTGAGGTGCGCTTAAGAGTTGTCAGGTACCCTTTCTTAGAAAAAACTTTTGGTTTTGGTGCAGTCCGATAGATCACGGTATGATGGTTTACCCAACGCTTGCTTCCGCTTGCAAATGGAACGTGAGCAAGTTGTGTTGTGTTTGTGGTTTGTTATCGATCGCTTCATGGGAGACTTTTTATGATAATTATACTTGTGGTAGGAACATCTCGTCCCTATCGCTGAGCTCAAGGAAGATTTCTTAACATGAATTTAATGAAACAGAAGATGATTCAATGAATACACCACCATTTTGACGTTGACTGAGTAAGGAAGGACCACAGGTCCGAGGAATATTCAACTCAGCATCCTCTTCACAAAAAAAACGTCGTTCAGAACCAACGTTCAACCCATACGATACCCCCTTCTCTCAAACTTCACATTCACATTCACTCTCACTCTCACTCTCACTCTCACTCATCATCATTGTCGTCTTCTTCACCAATACTAACTCTCCCTCCTACACACTCCTCATTTTGTTTCCTTCCACACATCTTCCTTCTTCCACTTCCACATCCACATCTACATCCTTCCCATATACTTCACTTCCACTTCTCCCACCACTTCTCCCACATCCACACTCATTCATTTCATCCCTCACAAACTCAAGTCGAGTCTGAGTCTGAGTCCTCCCAATCTCCTTCAAAACCTCACACACACTCTCCACATCTCCACATCTTTACAATTTATTTACAATTCAAATACCTAGTACCTAGTACCCCATTTTCAAGAAACAAACATCGAACCTTCAATCTTAATCTCAATCTCAATCCCATTCCCAATCTCCATCTCAATCCCAATCTCAACGAACGAACGAGCAAGGTTTAGAAAAACCTAAACAGCAAACAAGTTCGCTTCACTTTGCTTTACTTTACTAAACAAACAAACAAACAAACAAACAAAAGGAGGGACAGGTCAATTTACGCATCAACGGACCAGGACCAGGACCAGGACCAGGACCAGGACAAAGAGTTCAGGGAGTTCTTCTCAACTCCTTTCCTTCTACTTCCACTTCTACTTCTACTTCCACTTCTCATACCTTCCTTTTCCTTGAGGAGTTCCTTTCTTTCAGATAGACTACTTACTCCAAAGCATCCAATTCAATTCAATCAACTGCGAGGTGTGAGCTGTCTCTTGATCTTTTCAAGATCCAAGACGGACGCGATCAACATCATCAATTCAAGTTCGAGTTCGAGTTCTGGTTTGAGGCTTTTATTATCTCGTCGCGAATAACAAAGGGAATCAAGAATCAGGAATCAAGAATAGTGACGATAACGATGATGGGTTAGGCCAGGGAATCAAACTGCAACTGTCAATGAAAAAGGCATCCATACATGGCCTCCTGATAACACCATTTCCATCATCCCTCCCTGGGATAGTCCTCCATTCTCTAATACCTGTCTTCCTCTTCCCAGGTACCACACCACACCACACCACACAACTTCCATCTCCTTCAATGAAAAATCGATTTGTATCTTAATTCATAAGTATCTAATCAAATAAACTACATATACTTTTCTTCATCCATATCCTCCCACGGCCAATGATCTACAATCTCCTCCCGTTCCTTTACCGACTCAGCCCCCCGCACCGCCCTCTCCTTCATATCCTTCAAAAAAGCCATAGCAAACTCATAGTCCTCACTCGCTACCCAGCCCTCTTCCCCAACGCCGCAACTGGACTGTATAAACTCAAAGCCCCTGTTCGCTTGACTCAGTTCTTCATTCAGCACAGTCATCTCGCGCAGGTCTTGGGCGTCGAACTCGAGGGGACACGGCACACCTCCGCCCGTTAACTCTTCCCAATTCTTCGTGGCTTGAACGAGCGCAGCCTTCAGATCGGAGGTCTCGCCCTCCCACGGGCCACCGGCGTGTAAGAAGAGACGGCCACGGAGCGCGTACAACTGGTCCGTGAAGGCGGCATGGTGGAGCTGGTTGCACTCCTTCGTGCTGGTAACGTAGTGATAGTGAACGAGGCGACAACGATAGAGGTACTCCTCGTTGGCTCGCTCAGCTTCGCTCAACTCTTCGAGGTTCTCGGGTAGAGAGGGCAGCGTCATAGACTCCGAGACGCTATCTCCGTAATTCTGGAACTGTTGGGGAATGCCGGCATGGAGAAACATGGGCAGGATGGACGTGTGTTGCCAGTCAAATAGACTGATGACCTTACAGCCAGAGTCGGGCGACCTTGACACGAAGATGTTGTTTGGTTGGAGGTCTGGATGGCGAATACAGAAACGACTTAGAGCGGGGTCCTTGGGAACGAGTGACGATGTGATGGCGAGGTACCGCTCCAAGTTCTCGACGTGGTATGACGGTGACTGTGGTTGGTACTTGTAAGCGGGCCTTCTTTCACGCCGCAACGGCAGGAGCGGTTGTCCAAAGTGCTTCAGGTAAGCGATCTCTTTGTGCGCTGCTGTTGCGAGAGCTGCTTCGGCGCTTTGATCTATAGTTGTGAGTAAGCGTAATGAAGAGGCGGGAAACGGCATACATGGTCCTCGATTTACGTCGAGCTGAGCTCGTCTCCCGTGCCACAGCGCCAGCATCGTGTCTGGACCGACGCAGAAACGCTTGTCCTCCAGCGGTACGCCCAGCCCTTTGGCGACTTTGTCGAGGTCTTTGGTGAAGTAGAGGCTCCCGCCGGCGGGGAATGGCAGTGACATTATTTTAGATTTGAGTTGAGTGAGCTGGCGCATGACGGAGATGACTTCCTGGTCCCCGAGGCTGGGCCAGACGTCGCTGAGCTTGGAGCCTTGAATGTACTCCATAAGAATATAGGGAGTCCCAGCGGCGTTGTCCGAGTCCGTGGAATAGCCGTAAATCTTGGGAGCAGGGATCCCGCAGGACCGCAGGTATTCGATGGTAGCCACTTCGCTGGCGACGGCGTAGTACTTGGGGACCGTCACGGGGTAAGGAACGCGAGCGACGATCTGCCGACCGCCACTTAGAGTGATGACAAAGGTGCGGTTGAAACCGCCCTCAGTCAGCTTTGAAAAGCTAACGACGTCCGTAAGATTTTGATTTATGGACTGGACTGCAAGTTGTCGCAGCGCGTCGACATTGAAAGCGAGCCTCCGCTCCTTGTGACGGAGAGCCTCGTTGTAGCTGAACGACAGAGATGACGAGTCAGAGCTGGAAGGGCGCGTGTGAGACTTACACCCAACGCCCTGAAGTGAATTGGAAGAGACTGGACTCTGCCATGGTGGTGAAGAGTCTGCAGCAGAACATGACTGGAAAAGTGTGACTGTGACCTCTCTGATGCTCATACAGCTAAGAGCGTACTGTAATTGTCCATAGAGGATGAAGAGAGCGCTTGTTCAATGCCAGACATGGTACGAGTTGGGGCGTGAAGAAGACGCTTGGTTCTGTCGTCTACCAAGAGCCACCTCAAGACCCGACGCTCTACCAGCCTCACCCTCCACGTATACCTCAAAGCGGACGATACTCGGATTCTGACTTTATCTGATTCAAGGCTCCCATCAACCAAAACTAATCTCCAATCGAGGAGCAAAGTCATATGATGCCAGAGCAACAACAAAGCCGGAATGTCGGAGTGGACAGAGGAATTTACTCAGGGAAGCAACCGCGGCCGCAACTTCCTCGACACCAACGTTGACGAACAAACATGAAAGGACATACACAGATAGGTCACTCTGTGCGAGAACTATCCCTCCCATAGGAGAGAGATTCTTCCCGAACAAACCCACTGATGAGACGGATCCAGAGACCAGAGCGCACATCCTCATAGAGTGCCCAAGAATCACCAAGGACCTCATAGCAAGCCAAGTCCCATCCTCATTCAATTCCTTACTTCCAACCCGACCGCCTTTGCGTTTCCAACCAGAAAACCCTCCTGAGCGGAATGCATACAAGAAAACCTATCACTACCATTCTGACCATGAGATCCAAGATACGATCCTATGGATTAGATGGTCAGTTGTTAGACCTTGTGACATCCAACTGCATCGGCGCTGTTGTCAAAGTTTGAGCTTCTCTCGAGGGAAAACCGCAGTTGTACTTGGAAATGCTGAATGAATCAAGATCCAGATAGACGAAACTGGCTTTTAGGGCCAAGAAATGCATACCAGATAAATGTACGCGTATTTACAGAGAAATGGAGATTGTAGGGGCTCCTGATAGAGTCTCCGACAGCCATTCACCTCGCCATGATTATCTCCTTTCATTTTTACCTTCATTCTTCACCTATCTTACATCTAGGCTGTAGTTTGAACATCCTAGGACCAACTTTTTGTCTCTGGGCCTAGAGACCACGATATACATTTTTGTCCCAAGCACACACTCTCTCATAAACTGTGCTATTTAGAAAGTATTCTTTTGTTACACATGACTTTGTTCCCACAATTGGTTACTTGGACCTCACCCACATTGTCTCATGATCCAAAACGCAATCGACCTTGCTATAGAAGCCTCTGCAAAAAATCGATAGGGAGATAGCCCTTTTACACCAAAAACGTGCTCGTGTCCGTGGAGCATTTGTCAGCTAACGCGAAACCTTCCTCCAGAGGTTCTCTCACCGAGATATATTCTGGCTCTCAGCATGCAGACTCAATCTCCGAGAGAACCTCGATTGTACTCGATCAAGATACAGATGCTTTTCAATCTTGGTTCTATTTGTTTCTCATTAGAATTGGAGGAGCGTAATTTGGTCTGCTTCATCCCTCTGGACCACATGCCTCCTGGACCCAGTTCCTCCCTTGATCGTCGCGCTCGTGTTTTCCAATGCAAGGAAGTTGTTGCCGTCGCTGTCGCTGTTGAAGTGGACTTGACCAAGATACCCTCACGAAAATCAACATCACCGAGCGCAGATTCGAGCCCTCAGAATTCAACTATCTGATAATGACTTTGTGCGCAATAGATGGGATCAGTTGGCATCTTATTTTTCACAGCCCACAGAATGGCCGAACCTCACAGAATTGTGGGTGCTTTCACCGAGTCAGAAGACGTTACCTGGTTTGATGCTCCAGATCCCTGGAGTTGATTCTTTCCACTACTGCAGAAAGGAATCGGATAACCTCGTGTGGTGTGTACCGATGCAACAACTTACTACCCTCCGTTTATGTCATGTCCCTATCGATCAATGTCTCTATCTGCTCTTCCACTGCTCTAATCTTATAGAATTTCATTGTTCCACTCAAAGAATAAGAATCAATACTCGTACCATCTTTCCGCCCGAGGCCATATTCAGTCCTTCTCGCACACCGAAAATTTGTTCGAGTCTCCGATTATTTCATTGGAAAGCCGAGGATGAGGATTGGAATTGATTTTTTTGTTCTCCTCAATTCGATTTCCTAACCTCGAGAAGCTCTCCTGGGGAGTGCCGAATGACAGTCTACGACCTCAGTCAACAGAACCTATCGACAGCGTATTGATAAACGAATTCATACCATCGCTGAGCGGGATTTACTGCTCTTGATTGGGATATCCCTCCCTCCTCTGTCGCGCTTCATGTTTTAATGAGGTCCTTTTCCAGGACGGATCTGAGCTTATTGCAACGACTGTACATTTCACTTCCTAACCGAACTCAGGTCTTTTCTTGGCTCAAAGTGACCATCGGTCAACGACCATGCCAAGTGTTCTCTCTTCCTCAATTGCAAAAATATCCACATCGAAACACCCTATGTACAGTTCGGTAGACCATTGGTATTTGAGACCCTGTACAAGTGCCTACGATCAAGAAGATTGCGCCCTTGGAGGATAATGGTAAAAGTGGTGCCGCGCCGTACAGGCGTTGGGACATGATAACATTTGTGCGTTTTTAATTGGGAGGGTTCTCTCTCGGTCTTGATCAGCGTCAAAAGAACGCCATCGAAGCTCTTATTGCTGGTGGTCTTCATATCAATTTTGTTGCAGCATCCAAGAACGATCAAGTCTTCAAGATCTGATGATAGATGCAATTCTGTGATTGATTTGCTCCCTTCACCGCTATTAAAAATCGCAATGTGATCCTTGGATTGACTTTTGTGGGTGGCTTGGAGAGGTCATGGCCAGTTGTAGACCGTGCGATGTCCAATTTGAGGTCTTGAAGCACTGGAACCGCGTCGGCGGTGTCCCATTTAGAAAACCATTCTTTTCTTTTCTTTTCTCTGGAAAATTCAACAAAATCAAAAGTATTTACACCCTGAATTAGTCATATGCGCCTTGAGAAAGATCAAGTTTTCATTCAGAGCCCCAAATCTATTCTTTGCCCGAAATTTTCCTCATCATTGACTCCTTACTATCACAAAATCCTCATAAATCTATTTTCTTCTAAAAAAATATCACTAGTATATTACACGGTGCTCAATCACCTGTTATCACACCAAAAAGGGATCAATATATATTTATATGTACACATGGATATATGATTCTCTCCTCCAATATTTATATTCCAAACTTTACGAGAAAGAGTTTATAATGACAAAATGGGTCACCATCGTCATCAAAATCAAAATCAAGGAAAAAGCAGGAGAGAAAGAGCCAGAGAGACAGAGAGAGGGTTATATCCCAAAACACTGACTCACCAGAACCTAACATTCCCCAAGAACAAACGAAAAAAAAGGTAATCCATGTATACAATAATCAATTACCAGACCCATTCCTGCCACACTCCCAAGGCCAATAGTTAAAAAAAAGCAAGGGACTAACAAAAATCAAGAAAAGCCCCCTAAACGCGACCCGAATGATCCTACGACCAAAAAGAAAGCATGGAAGGAAGGAACGAAACGATGACGGTAGATGATGATGAAATCACAAGAATCCATTCCAAAGGCATAACCACCCACTCCAGGTATTATTAACATCAGGCAAAAAAAGGAAAAAGAGGAAAAAGTAACGGTCTGCACATGAAAAAAATCGAAATCGGGCGGGTATCAGAAGGAGCGTCAAATGAACCAATAGCATGGTCGTTGGGCAGATAACAATCTCAAAAGGCTTGAAACAAGTCTCGATATGAGTTGAGAGGGGGAGGAGGGTTGACATATGTACATGACAGGCAGGAGGGTTAAGCCGCAGATTCAGCGCTCAAAGCATCATACGAACTGCAACAGGTTTCATAAGAACGGTAACCGACAGCTCAAAACCACATCCCCTCCTTTCCAATTTCTGGTCTTGATGACCACTAAAGATAAGGGCGAACTCGTTGTCACCGGTGTGGAGGTCTCCCATATGAGCGGGAATTCATACAATGACTGATATACAGAGAGCCAAGGGGTACGAGGTACAAAAAATAAACACACAAATGATTTTATCACCGCTTTGCCTTGCCAGTTGTTTTCCCCGCAGTCTTCCCTGCCGCCTTACCAGTGCTAGATCGAGCACGTTTGACTGGTGGAGCGGTTCGAACCCGGATGATGTCAGCATTCTCCATTTTGCGCTTGGTAGTCACACTCTGAGAAGTGCCAACCTCAACATTGGCTTGACCAGATTGCTCTACAAAAGGCACGTCTCTCCACCTGTCAACGCTTATCTCTAGAAACCGGTCGAATGAAAAAATGAGGCCGTTGAAGAGCTTGTGATATTCCTTTTCCTTGGGCTCTGATTTCCTGCAGATGTGCAAAATCTTCTTTCGGATCAAATTAAAATCAGTAGGAAAAGTAGGGCCAAACTGATCGTGGAATGCAGCATAAAAAGGTTTCTTCAGGGGAGAATCTTTCCTCTTGAAGAACATCTCACGTAGCTTACTGGGTAAGAAGGAGTTCGCGAAGATCTCCGGCCAGATTTTTTGTGCTGCTTCCCAATCTACGAGCCCATACACAATGTATAAGGCAACCCACATCAAGGATTCATGATCGTGATGGTAACTGTATTTGAGGGGCAGAATAGGAAGGGGAAGAAGGGGATTTTGTTCCTCTTCCTCATTTGACGAGGATGAAGTGTCTTGGTCGTCAAATCTTTCGCCAAGATGTATCTCCAAAGGCATGAAGTAGGGCGTGCCCTGATCAAATCAATGTTAGACAGCACCTATCTTGAACGTCGAAACGTACCGTTTTCGGATCCGAACTCGCACCCTCATTGCTCATCGCCTTGGCATATTCAAGATCACTCACAAGTCCACGAATGCACCCATTGTTCTCCACAACAATGATATTCCCTGTACTGATATCCCTGTGCACCCAGCCAGCCAGAAACAACAGAACAAGGGCTGGATAAATGCTGGTCAGCGGACGCAATATTCAGCCAATGAAGATATCTGGTCACCTGTGAGCACATCGTTGATGGCTTTGAATGCCTTGTCAATAAACCGGGTATCATGAAGAGCATGGCCAACTTGAGCATAGACCAGCCGATACTGTGTCTTTGCCTTGTATTGACGCTGAGGACGGTGTTCTAGGTGCCGGGATGCTTGTGCATCATGCGAAGTGCCGGTCGCAGAGTACGAGGGTCCATTCTGAGAAGTCCATGGACTGACGTTCCTGCTAGATGATGCCCGAGGCTCTGAGGCAGACAGAATAGTACGATCAGGCTCAGCACTCTCCAAACACTCTTTACAATCTACCCCCTCGGAGTCGTGGAGGATCCTCATGAATGGCAGACTATCAGGTATCTTTGCAAGGGCATCACGAACCCGTTCTCGGTAGTCGAATTTCATCCACTCATAGTCCTCTTCTTTGATTTGTCGCAGTTTTCCGTAGATTAAATCTTGATTCTGTTTTTCTGTCTGAGAACCCTTGTCAAGCCAAACGTCTTTCAATACAACTTCTTTGTCGTCTATCTCTTTTAGGCCGTCCGGGCCAGTAACTTGAATCGCCCTCCATACACGCGTCTTCCTCCCGCTGATGCACGTAATGCGGGGGTTGAAGATCGTTGCGGTCGTTCGAAAATACAGCGGCTCACGCGTCTCGTTGGATTCCTTCGGTGTCAACTTATAGACATAGCGGATTTTGCCTTTGAACATGATGCGATGGACAATAGGATCAAATCCCATCTCCAATTCAGTTGCAAAGAGGAGAGATAAGAGGACAGTGACAAATTTCCTTGGGTCCTGCCAATCATTTAGTCATGTGGTGCATATATTGGACCGAGAATAAATACTTTGGTAAAGTCAAAAGACTTTGACATGACAGAGTGGGAGCGAGAGAAATACCAGATAGACACATGTTCGCCCTCGATAGTTATCTGTATAAAAATGACCATCCAGCCTTCAGCACGTAGAGAAACTACCGTACCCCATACATCCACATCCTACGTGGATCGTCATTCATGATGTGATTGGCTGCGCTCACCAATTTTCCGCGATTCTGAATCCCCTTATCAGGATACATCAATATTCAGGATTTGAGTGCGCACATCGCGGAAATGGTTTTTTTTCCTCTTAAACTCTGCTGCCACCGCCACTTGCGATACCACAACCTCTCTGAGCTGTGGGGGAGGAGATGTAGGCGAGAGATATGCATCTATTCGAAATGTGCTTCCTGGAATTTCCCCAACCATCTGTTGTTCGCCACAAATATGATAACTGAGATTGCATTTACGAGAGGCCTTGCTGTCAGTGCCGAAGCATTTTCGTTTCGTCAAGACCTGAACGATGTCTTTGAGCTTCTCAAAAGCCTCAGACTCCGCTTTGCCAGTGTTGGAAGGCTTGTCATTGTTCCTGAAATCCCGCCACCCATCATCCTGTAAAATCTCATTACGTTCCAAGTTTTCGAGCGCTCCATCGATTGATTTTTCGGTCGGACAAAACGGAGCATAGTGACGTAGGAATTCATCAATGTCACAACACAACATTTCGTCAGCCATTTGCTGCATGACGTTGGGCCGAATGTGATTCTGGCCGATACTGCCAACATCGCCTTTCACGCTCCTTGGCGTCTCCTGTGTTACAGTCAATCAACGTCACTGGTCGCTAGTGGGCACACTCACAGAGATCTGATGACTCCCTGTCGGATGGGTTGGAGTGCGTGGCGGTTGTACAAATCTACAAAGAGATGAAAAACTAGCTACCAGGTGCAGAGAGGACAACGCACGGGTAGCTCCTAGAAGAATGTTTCATTAAGTTATCAACTTGATCACATGTCACGTCGTCATCTTCCCACCATCATCATCACTACATTTAAAAACTCCTATACATACAATAAAACAAAATATGAATGCAACGAGCGCTGGAGATGCTTGTCACCCACATACATCCCGCATCCCAGGCCCCAGGAGACCTGGATCAAGGATGAAAAGGATGCATACCACATCTACCATAAAAACATCCCAACAAGAGAGCAACCCCTACACAACACCTGAAACCACTGAAGACCCCACTACCCCAAAAGCCAAAAGAGTTCGCCCAGTATCCAGAGCTGAGGACAACCCCATGGATACAGATATGGATGAGGACAACTCAGAAAAAGAGGAGAATCCAGGTGTATCCAGTTTCCTCCTCTCAGGCCCAGTAACCCAAAGTTCAGGCTCCATCCAAAAGATGGACAAACTCAGAAAGCTTCTCAAGGAAGCTCTATCAGTTGTGAGTACCTTGGCCAATGCCCCCAGCTCAAACATTCACTGGGACTAGACAACAACTTGACTAACAGAATGCCTCTTTCAGATAGTAAATGCAGATTTCTGTGAAACACAAAAAGCAAGACACAACGAGGTCATTGAGACCATGGCTAAACTGACAGCAGATGTTGAAATACTCAAAAATACCAATCTTCACCC
>Ga0153984_1000058_pt1 | contig 13406 bp, 10 predicted proteins | sample TSGA068MetaG_FD_102271 | JGI IMG/M metagenome (GOLD analysis project Ga0153984, IMG submission 102271) | Attine ant fungus gardens microbial communities from Georgia, USA - TSGA068 MetaG | ecosystem: Host-associated > Fungi > Mycelium > Unclassified | place: USA: Georgia, Alexander Wildlife... | reverse complement strand
TGCCCGCAGGACGTTACGTCAGGCCCTTGAGGCCGACAGACGTAAAGCGGATTCGCTGCTGTCGGAAGCTGAAAAGCTGATGGCAGATAACCAACTGGCAAAGGTGCAGGTTTTGCTCGACGTTTACCAGCAACAGTTGCCCGAAACGGCACGAAGTCTGGCGTTACACTTACGTTTCGCCGCGCTACAGGGAAATGCCGCTGACGTTTCACGTTATGGCGACCAGTTAGCGCGACGTTTTCCGCAATCGATACAGTACCAGCGTTATTTAGCTAATGAATACTGAAGCCACTCAAGAAAACTCTGCATTACATTCAACAGGTGAACGCCTGCGTCTGGCCCGTGAGCAGATGGGGCTGACGCAGCAGAACGTCGCTGAGCGCCTGTGCCTGAAACTCTCTACCGTGCGTGACATTGAGGAAGACAAATCGCCTGCCGATTTAGCCTCTACGTTCCTGCGCGGCTATATTCGTTCTTACGCGCGTCTGGTGCACATTCCTGAAGAGGAACTGCTGCCAATGATGGCGAAACAGACACCGGTTCGGGCTGCAAAAATCGAACCGATGCAAAGTTTCTCACTGGGTAAGCGCCGCAAAAAACGCGACGGCTGGCTGATGATTTTCACCTGGCTGGTGGTGTTTGTGGTGGTGGGGCTGACCGGCGCCTGGTGGTGGCAGAACCATAAGGCGTCGCAGGATGACCTGGTGCCGATGACCGATCAGAACAGCAGTAGCGGCGACAATGGCCAGTCGATCCCGTTGGGTGAATCCAGCGGTGACAGCGCGGCCCCAGCAGCACCTGACGAAAGTAATACCACTACCAGTAACAACGTGGCCAGCACGCCAGCGAGCGCGGCTCCGGCCGCCAGCGCCAGCAATAGCGCGACTGCCGCACAGCAAGACACCAACAGCAATGCGGTGGTGTCGCCGAGTCAGGCACCTGTGGACAATTCAGCGGCTGCCCCTGCAGCTGCCAGCAACAGCACAGCACCTCAGATGCCAGTGGGCGCCGCCGCCGTCAGTGAGCCGGCGGCTGACCCTAACGCAGTGGTCATGACCTTTAACGCCGACTGCTGGCTGGAAGTGAGCGATGCGACCGGCAAAAAACTGTTCAGCGGTATTCAGCGCAGTGGTGGTAAACTCAGCCTCGCAGGAACGCCTCCGTATCGTCTGAAAATTGGCGCGCCTTCCGCGGTTCAGGTGCAATATCAGAATCAGCCCGTTGATTTAAGCCGTTTTATCCGTAATAACCAGGTTGCTCGCCTGACGTTGGGTGCGCAATAACAGCGTATCGCGTACCGGGCAATTGTGGAGAAGAAATATGCATAACGAAGCACCCATTATCCGCCGTAAATCCAAACGCATTTACGTCGGCAAGGTGCCGGTCGGTGACGGCGCGCCAATCGCCGTACAGTCGATGACCAACACCCGCACCACTGACGTGGAAGCGACGGTAAATCAGATTAAAGCCCTTGAGCGCGTCGGTGTCGACATCGTGCGTATCTCGGTGCCTACCATGGATGCCGCAGAAGCATTCAGACTGATCAAACAGCAGGTAAACGTCCCGCTGGTTGCAGATATTCATTTTGACTACCGCATCGCCCTGAAAGTCGCCGAATATGGCGTCGACTGCCTGCGCATCAATCCTGGTAATATCGGGAACAATGAGCGCATCCGTATGGTGGTCGACTGCGCACGCGACAACAATATTCCGATTCGAATTGGCGTGAACGCCGGTTCGCTGGAAAAAGATCTGCAGGAAAAGTATGGCGAGCCGACGCCACAGGCGCTGCTGGAATCCGCTATGCGCCATGTCGATCATCTCGACCGTCTTAACTTTGATCAATTCAAAGTCAGCGTAAAAGCGTCTGACGTCTTCCTCGCGGTTGAATCTTATCGTCTGCTGGCGAAACAGATCGAACAGCCTCTGCATCTCGGCATTACCGAAGCGGGTGGTGCCCGTGCGGGCGCGGTGAAATCGGCGATTGGCCTGGGTCTGCTGCTGTCAGAAGGGATCGGCGATACGCTGCGCATCTCGCTGGCGGCCGATCCGGTTGAAGAAGTGAAAGTCGGTTTTGATATCCTGAAGTCACTGCGCATTCGCTCTCGTGGTATCAACTTCATCGCCTGTCCGACCTGCTCACGTCAGGAGTTTGACGTTATCGGCACGGTCAACGCGCTGGAGCAGCGTCTGGAAGATCTCATCACGCCGATGGATGTGTCGATTATCGGCTGTGTAGTCAACGGACCCGGCGAAGCGACCCTCTCTACGCTGGGCGTTACCGGCGGCAGCAAGAAGAGTGGTTTCTACGAAGATGGTGTGCGTCAGCGCGATCGTCTCGACAACAATGACATGATCGATCAGCTGGAAGCGCGCATTCGTGCCAAAGCGTCGATGCTGGATGCCAGCCGCCGTATTGATGTGCAGCATCTGGAAAAATAATGGCGTGCGCGGCCTGCGTACGTGACTTTTTTGACTGAACCTGTGCGGTTTCATCCTCATAAGGTATGATGCCGGACAGGTTTTTTTGCATTAAGAGATTTTAACGTGGCGAAGAATATTCAGGCAATTCGCGGGATGAACGACTACCTGCCTGCGGATACTGCCCTCTGGCAACGGATTGAAGGCGTTCTCAAGCAGACGCTGGCGAGCTACGGTTACAGCGAAATTCGCTTACCGCTGGTAGAGCAAACCCCACTGTTTAAACGCGCCATCGGTGAAGTCACCGACGTGGTTGAAAAAGAGATGTATACCTTCGATGACCGCAACGGTGAAAGCCTGACGCTGCGTCCGGAAGGCACGGCTGGCTGCGTGCGCGCCGGTATCGAACACGGTTTACTCTACAACCAGGAACAGCGCCTGTGGTACATGGGACCGATGTTCCGCTATGAGCGTCCGCAAAAAGGCCGCTATCGTCAGTTCTATCAGATTGGTGTGGAAGTGTTTGGTCTGCAGGGACCGGACATCGATGCTGAACTGATCATGCTGAATGCCCGCTGGTGGAAAGCCCTGGGTATCTCTGAGCACGTTCGCCTGGAACTCAACTCTATCGGTTCGCTGGAAGCTCGTGCTCATTATCGTGACGCGCTGGTTGCCTTCCTTGAGCAGCACAAAGACGTGCTGGACGAGGATTGCAAACGCCGCATGTACAGCAACCCGATGCGCGTTCTCGACAGCAAAAATCCCGATGTTCAGCAACTGCTGAATGATGCGCCACAGCTTGGCGACTATCTGGATGACGAATCCCGCGAGCATTTCAGCGGCCTGTGTACCCTGCTGGATGACGCAGGCATCAGCTACACCGTCAATCAGCGTCTGGTACGCGGCCTGGATTACTACAACCGCACCGTGATTGAGTGGGTGACCGATAGCCTGGGTTCACAGGGCACGGTGTGTGGCGGCGGTCGCTATGATGGCCTGGTTGAGCAGCTCGGTGGTCGTGCAACGCCTGCCGTGGGTTTCGCCATGGGCATGGAGCGTCTGGTGCTGCTGGTTCAGGCGGTTAATCCTGAATTTGAACCGACGAGCAATGTGGATGTCTATGTTATCGCTTCAGGTCAGGGCGTGCAGTCTGCTGCGATGCAGCTGGCTGAGAAATTGCGTGATGAAGCGCCGGAACTGAGGCTGATGACTAACTTTGGCGGCGGCAACTTCAAGAAGCAATTTGCCCGTGCTGACAAGTGGGGCGCACGCGTTGCCCTGGTGTTAGGCGAAGACGAAGTTAAAGCCGGTCAGGTCGTGATTAAAGATCTGCGCCGTGGCGAGCAGCAAACGCTGGATCAGGCAGAGGCTGCTGCTGTATTGCGCACGCTGTTACAGTCAGCGTGACACAGCACCAACCATAGAAAGGAGAGGGATTGCGTGGAAGTGTATAGCAATGAGAACGAGCAGACCGACGCGCTGCGCAACTTTTTTGCCAGTAATGGCAAAGCGTTAGCCATTGGCGTAGTCATCGGCATTGCTGCGCTGGGTGGCTGGCGTTACTGGAGCAGTCATCAGGATGATACGGCGAAATCCGTGTCCGCGCAGTATCAGCAGCTCACCAGCGCCATGCAGGCGGGTAAACCGGAAACGCTGGAAGCGGTCAGCCGTTTTGCCAGTGAAAACAGCAATACCTACAGTGCGCTGGCTGCGATGGATCTGGCGAAGCAGTATGTTGACGCTGGTCAGCTTGATAAGGCCGCAACGCTGCTGCAAAACGGACTGAAAGACACCAAAGATGCCAATCTGCAGGCGGTGATTAACCTGCGCCTGGCACGCATTCAACTGCAACAGAATCAAGCGGATGCGGCGCTTAAAACCCTTGACGGTGTGAAGGGTGATGGCTGGACAGCCATTGTGGCCGATATTCGTGGCGAAGCGCTGCTGACCAAAGGTGACAAGCAGGGCGCGCGCGATGCCTGGAGTAAAGGAGTCGAATCTGACGCCTCTCCGGCATTGAAGCAAATGATGCAGATGAAGATGAATAACTTAAGCTAAGCCAGTCAAGAGAGCGCACATGGAATTACGTAAATACCTGCTGCCAGGACTGATTTCAGTCACTTTGCTCAGCGGTTGTTCGCTGTTTAGCGGCGAAGAAGATGTAGTAAAAATGGCCCCGTTGCCGAAGGTAGAAAATCAGTTCACGCCACAGAAAGTGTGGAACACCTCGGTAGGCGATGGCGTTGGTGATTTCTACTCAAATCTGCATCCGGCCTGGCAGGACAACACCGTTTTTGCAGCCGATCGTTTTGGTATTGTCAAAGCGCTGGATGCCGCAGACGGTAAAGAAAAATGGAAAGTCGATCTCTCTGAGAAAACCGGCTTCTTCTCGAAAAACCGCTCAGCGCTGTTGTCAGGCGGCCTGACCGCTGATGGCGATCGGGTTTATGTCGGCAGCGAGCGCGGCAAAGTTTATGCCCTGAACAGCAGCGATGGCAGCCTGGCCTGGCAGACCAGCGTCGCAGGTGAAGCGCTGTCTCGTCCTGTTGTCAGCGATGGTCTGGTACTGGTGCATACCAGTAACGGCATGCTGCAGGGACTGGATCAGAGCAGCGGTGCGGTGAAGTGGAGCGTCAATCTGGATATGCCAGCGTTGTCTCTGCGCGGTGAATCTGCACCTGCTGTCGCATTTGGCGGCGCCATTGTCGGTGGCGACAACGGTCGTGTCAGTGCCGTGGTGATGAACCAGGGACAGCTAATCTGGCAGCAGCGTATTTCTCAGGTCAGCGGTGCCACTGAGATAGACCGTCTTAATGACGTCGATACCACGCCGGTTATCGTTAATGGCGTAGTGTATGCACTCGCTTACAACGGTAACCTGTCGGCGCTGGATCTGCGTTCCGGCCAGATTTTGTGGAAACGCGAAATTGGCGGTGTGAAAGATCTGATTGTCGATGCCGGTCGTATCTATCTGGTCGATCAGGATGACCGCGTGATTGCGCTGAACGCTGACGGTGGTGTTGCCATCTGGCGTCAGAGCGATCTGCTGCATCGCAACCTGACTTCTCCGGTGCTCTACAACGGCTACCTCGTGGTCGGCGACAGTGAAGGTTACCTGCACTGGCTGAACACCACCGATGGTCGTTTTGTCGCACAGCAGAAACTGGATAGCTCAGGCTTCCAGACTGAGCCGGTGGTTGCCAGCGATAAACTGCTGATCCAGTCGAAAGACGGCGAGGTTTATGCGATTACCCGTTAACGGGTAAACGTCTGGCAGGTGAAATCCTCCGTTCCGACGGCTCCTGATTTAATCAGGGGCCGTTTCGTTTTTAGTCAGGCATGGTATTCTTTGCGCCTTAAGCCTGAACTTAGCGGCCAGAGCCGTTATAATCACGCCATTCGGGCGATTCATTATTTATTGAGGCATTTTGTTATGGTACCTGTGGTCGCGCTGGTTGGGCGTCCCAATGTGGGAAAATCTACGCTATTTAACCGCTTAACCCGCACACGTGATGCGCTGGTAGCGGATTTTCCTGGACTGACTCGCGATCGCAAATATGGTCGCGCCGAAGTGGAAGGGCGCGAATTTATTGTTATCGATACCGGTGGTATCGACGGCACCGAAGAAGGTGTTGAAACGCGGATGGCCGAGCAGTCACTGCTGGCGATTGAAGAAGCCGATGTCGTGCTGTTTATGGTCGATGCACGTGCGGGTATGATGGCCGCCGATCAGCAGATCGCTAAGCATCTCCGCTCACGCCAGAAAGCCACTTTCCTGGTGGCGAACAAAACTGACGGTCTCGATCCGGATCAGGCGGTTGTCGACTTCTATTCACTGGGCCTGGGCGAGATTCATGCCATTGCAGCCTCGCATGGTCGTGGTGTTAGCAGTCTGATAGAAGAGGCACTGCTGCCGTGGATGGAAGAAGTTGAGGCGGTTGAGCTCACTGAAGAAGAAGAGAACCAGGCTTACTGGGCTGCGCTTGAAGCTGACGAAATTGCTGAGCAGGAAGCCGCAGAGGAAGAGGAAAACTTCGACCCGACTGGCTTGCCGATCAAACTGGCGATCGTTGGCCGTCCTAACGTAGGTAAGTCAACGCTTACTAACCGTATTCTCGGTGAAGACCGCGTGGTGGTCTACGACATGCCGGGTACCACGCGCGACAGTATCTATATTCCGATGGAGCGTGATGGACGTGAATACGTTCTGATCGACACCGCAGGCGTGCGTAAGCGTGCCAAAATCTCGGATACCGTAGAGAAATTCTCGGTAATCAAGACGCTGCAGGCGATTGAAGATGCCAACGTCGTGATGCTGGTGATTGATGCCCATGCCGGTATTTCCGATCAGGATCTCTCGCTGCTGGGCTTCATTCTTAACAGTGGTCGCTCGCTGGTGATTGTGGTCAACAAATGGGATGGCCTGTCGCAGGAAGTGCGTGATGAAGTGAAAGAGACGCTGGATTTCCGTCTGGGCTTTATCGATTTCGCCCGCATCCACTTTATCTCTGCGCTGCACGGCAGCGGCGTGGGTAATCTGTTTGAGTCGATCACAGAAGCCTATGACTGTTCGACCCGACGCGTTAACACCTCGCTGCTGACCCGCATCATGAACATGGCGGCAGACGATCACCAGCCGCCGCTGGTACGCGGTCGTCGCGTTAAGCTTAAATATGCGCATGCTGGTGGCTATAACCCGCCTATCGTGGTGATCCACGGTAACCAGGTGAAGGATCTCGCGGATTCTTATAAGCGTTACCTGATGAACTATTTCCGTAAATCACTTAACGTGATGGGAACGCCAATTCGCATTCAGTTCAAAGAGGGTGATAACCCTTATGAAGGCAAACGTAACCTGCTGACGCCAACGCAGCAGCGTAAACGTAAGCGTCTGATGGCGCATATGAAAAAGAATAAGCGTTAATAAAATGAGGGCCATCTGGCCCTCTTTTTTTGCGCTGAATAACGCAGGAGGAAAACGTATTGAGTGTACTTTGTGAAAAATGCCAGCAACCGCTGTCGCTCAGCGACGGTGAATTTATCTGCACAGCCTGCGGAGCACATTACCCGGCGCATCCCTGCTGTCCTGAGTGTCATCAGCCACTTGAGGTGCTGAAATCCTGCGGCGCAGTGGACTATTTTTGCCGCAACGGACATGGTCTGATCTCCCGCAAGCGCGTACTTTTCCAGCTACCCGGTCACTGACCTCGCTTTCAGCTACGCTTAAAATGTCAGATAACGCAGCGTGACCCCTGGCCCTTTTTTGTAGCAAAAATGCTATTACGCCGTAACAAACGCGTTGTATATGTTCACTCTGTAATGTACCAGGTGGTACAATCCTGCCGCGTCGTGGGAGGGGTCAGCCACATCCGTGCTCTTCCGGCCCACAGATTCTCACGGACGCGGGTCTGTTTATATTCGATTTGAAACAGAGCAATGCTCTGCGCGGATGTGCATAACGCGCCAGAGTCCGGACGGCATCTGTCCGGATGCTCTGTTTATTCAGGAGAGTAAGTGTTATGGCTGAAACATCCTCCCGCTCCGGAAAGGGGCTAGGAATCGCATCCATGCTGCTCGGACTGGTGCTGCTTGCCACCGGTCTGTTTTTTGCCATTGGCGGCGGTAAACTGGTAGCCCTTGGCGGCAGCTGGTACTTTTTAATTGCGGGTATCGTCACTGTACTCTCCGCAATTCAATTCTTCCGTCGCAAATCATCGGCAGTGGTTCTGTTCCTGCTGGTCTTTGTCGGCACCCTGATCTGGTCACTTTTCGATGCGGGTCTGGAGTTCTGGCCACTGGTTTCGCGCCTGATGGTGCCAGCCGGACTGATGCTGCTGGCCTTCCTGATCTGGCCTTCACTGCGTAAGCACGAAGGTAAGCACTCACTGGCAAAACCTTCATACGCCTTCTCTGCGCTGCTGGCGGCAGGCATGGTGGTAACGCTGGTGCAGATGTTCCAGCCACATCCTACCGTTGCAGCGACCGGCGAAGAGCTGCCACTGATCCCGGTTGATAAAGCGAAACAGCAGAAAGACTGGGATAACTACGGTAATACCCCGCAGGGCAGCCGCTTTGTGGCGCTGGACCAAATCACCCGCGACAACGTGAAAGATCTGCAGGTCGCCTGGACCTTCCACACCGGTGATACGCCTGTCAGCCCGACCGGTAACGGTGCGGAAGATCAGCAGACACCGTTGCAGATTGGCAATACCCTTTACCTCTGTACGCCGCACAACAACGTCATCGCGGTTGAAGCCAACAGCGGTAAGCAGATCTGGAAACGTGAAATCAATGCCAAAGCAGAAGTCTGGCCACGCTGCCGTGGTCTGGCTTATTTTGACGCAACCAAACCGCTGCAACAGCCGGATAAGCCGGGCTCTTCACCTGTACCTGCCGCTGTGCTGCCAGCCGGTGACAGCTGCCAGCGTCGCATTCTGATGAACACCATCGACGCGCGTCTGATTGCGATCAACGCCGATAACGGTGAGTTCTGTGAAAACTTCGGCGATCACGGCATCGTTGATCTTAAAGCGGGACTGGGCCAGGCACCGGATCCACAGTATCAGCTGACGTCAGCGCCAACGCTGGCGGGCACTACCGTCGTGGTGGGTGGTCGTGTCGCAGATAACGTGCAGACTGATATGCCAGGTGGTGTGCTGCGTGGCTTTGACGTTATCACCGGTAAAATGCGCTGGGCGTTTGACCCAGGCAATGTAGACCCGAATGCGATTCTGATGCCGGGTAAAGATTATACCCGCAGTACGCCAAACTCCTGGGCGCCGATGTCGTACGACCCGGCCATGAACACGGTGTTCATCCCGATGGGTAGTTCCTCGGTTGACCTCTGGGGTGCGAACCGTACCGAACTGGATCACAAATACGGTGCTTCAGTGCTGGCACTGGATGCGACTACCGGTAAAGAGAAGTGGGTCTATCAGACCGTACATAACGATCTGTGGGACTTCGACCTGCCGATGCAGCCAAGCCTGATCGACTTCCCGCAGAAAGATGGCAGCACCACGCCAGCGGTGGTGATTGGTGGTAAAACCGGCATGATCTTCGTGCTTGACCGTATGACCGGCAAGCCGCTGACCAAAGTCGAAGAACTGCCGATGCCGCAGGGTCATATCCCGAACGAGCAGTACACGAAAACACAGCCACACTCGACCGGTATGCCGCAGATTGGCAACCAGACGCTGAAAGAGTCTGACATGTGGGGTGCAACGCCGTTCGATCAGCTGGCCTGCCGTGTTGCCTTCAAATCGATGCGCTACGACGGCCTGTTCACCGTGCCGGACACCGACAAGTCGCTGAGCTTCCCGGGTTCGCTGGGCGGGATGAACTGGGGCAGCATGTCGATCGATCCGAACAACCATCTGCTGTTCGTCAATGACATGCGTCTGGGCCTGTGGGTTCAGATGATCCCGGCGGATACCAGCAACATTGCCCGTGGCAGCAACGGCGGCGAAGCGATCAACACCGGTATGGGTGCCGTTCCGCTGAAAGGCACGCCATATGCTGTGAACAAAAACCGCTTTATGTCGCCGCTGGGCATTCCTTGTCAGAAGCCGCCATTTGGTACGCTGTCGGCGATTGATCTGAAAACCCAGAAAATCGTCTGGCAGGTGCCGGTCGGCACTGTGCAGGATACCGGTCCGTTTGGCATCAAAATGCGTGTGAAAATGCCGGTTGGCATGCCAACGCTGGGCGGTACGCTGGCAACACAGGGTGGCCTGGTGTTCATCGCCGGTACGCAGGATTACTATCTGCGCGCCTTTGACTCTTCAACCGGTAAAGAGGTGTGGAAAGCACGCCTGCCGGTCGGCAGTCAGGGTGGCCCGATGAGCTACGTTTCACCAAAAGATGGTAAGCAGTACATCCTGATCTCAGCAGGTGGCGCACGTCAGTCACCGGATCGCGGTGATTACGTGATTGCTTACGCGCTGCCAGACAGCAAGTAACAACGCATAAGGAAAAGGGCCGACATTGTCGGCCCTTTTTTTGAAAAAGACCTGGCCGGTTCGCTGCAAGAGCGAGCATGCTCAGGAAACACGGTCAGATCGGAAAGTCGCAAAATCGTCATCCATGACTGCTCGGCCCGCGCGATTACGCACCTCATCCCTGAGGTGCGCCCGTTGCCGGGCCAACGCGTTGCGTTGTTCAAAAACGCTCCCGGCGTTTTTGTCCCAGGCGCGGGACGCTTTCCTCCTCTGACCGTGTTACCTTCGCTTTAAGCTTATTCGTTGCTGCAAGATTCACATCGGATTATCCGCTGTCTCAGGACCGACATTGTCGGCCCTTTTTATTTGCTTATTTTCCGTCGTGCCACAGCGCCTTTAGCTCAGGCGGGGCTACCTGTTCCGGGATCAGCAGCACAATGGTGCCCGCCTCACGGCGGGTGGCATACTGAATCTGGATGCGAAAATAACGCTGGTCGCCACTGCCCACCTGTGCGGCTTTCTCCTCGGGTTCGCCCAGCGGCATCGCCTGCTCAAGCGCGTGGCAGACGCGCTGTTTTTCAGGGGGTGGCAGTTCGCCCAGCATAAAACGACGTTCGGCACGCAGCCCCGGAATAAAGGCCATGCCGCCTTCACGTGCGACGACGATGGTCGCATCATCGGTGAGTTCGGGCAGGTCACTCATAGCACGCCAACCTCCTTCCACGCCTGTTCAATGGCACTGCTCACTGACGGGTTAAACCGCTTTTCGCCATGCTTAATGGTGAAGCGAGCAAAGGTTTTAAAATCTGCATCCTGTGGCAGTTCGTCGTCACACACCGTGTCATACCAGGCATATCCCGCCTGTTCCCACGCATGACCACCCAGCGCTTTGGCCGCCAGATAAAAAGCCCGGTTAGGAATGCCGGAGTTGATATGCACGCCGCCATTGTCTTCGCGGGTTTTCACATAGTGATCCATGTGGGCCGGTTGCGGGTCTTTGCCCAGCAGCGGGTCATCGTAGGCGGTGCCGGGTTCGGACATCGACCGCAGGCCACGCCCGTTAATCCCCTTCGCCAGCAGCCCTTCACCAATAATCCAGTCTGCTTCATCCGCACGCTGCTTTTTGCTGAACTGTTTTACCAGCGAGCCAAAGACATCCGACAGCGACTCATTCAGTGCGCCAGCCTGCTCAAAATAGATTAATCCTGCTTCGTTTTCCGTGACGCCATGCGCCAGTTCGTGGGCCACAACGTCAATCGCAATGGTGAAGCGATTAAAGATTTCGCCGTCACCATCGCCAAATACCATCTGCTGACCGTTCCAGAAGGCGTTCTGGTATTTCTCACCGTAGTGCACGGTACCCAGCAACTTCAGGCCCTGACCATCCAGCGAGTTACGCTGATACGCCTGCCAGAAGAAGTCATAGGTGACGCCAAGGTAGTCCCAGGCTTCTTCAGCCGCGACATCATCATTACCCGGCTGGCCCTCCTGACGAATCAGCTTACCCGGCAGGGTTTCCTGGTTTTGCGCATCATAAATTTCACGATCAACATGACCGCCCGCCGCTGTTTTCACGCCGGTCGGTTTTTGCCAGTGTTCCGCCATCAGGTGCTGAACGTGCGTCAGGGTGCGGCGCGCCTGCTCCTGCTGGTGGCCGGAACTGTGAGCGATGATCTTGCGAAGGATATAGGGAGGAATAACGCAGTAAGCCATGTAAGACTCCTTGGCAAAAAGGAATGAGTCAAAAGTATAGACCCGTCTGGCTGGTTAGACCTCATTAGCGAGGCCAGCGGTAAATGGAAAAATGTGAGGTGGCGCGCAAAGTCAGTGTCAGGGGCGGACTGGAGATGGCGCTTATTTTTCAGACAACCATTCTGACGGGTTCTATGAGAATTTATGGCAGTAAAAATCAGTCATAAACACAATCGGTCAGGCTGTACAGGCCTCATGAATGAGACCAGCGGTAAGCGGAGAAGTGTGAGCTGGCGGAGAGCGTCAGGAAGCGGTTTTACGGCGGCGCTTTTTCTCAGGTAACAGCTGTGTCACCTGGCTTTCAACCCAGCCATCATCCAGACGGGTGCGCAGCAGGTCGCCGCTCTGTAGCTGTGCGGTTTTCTTCACCACCTGACCGGCGGTGTCGGTGGTCACGCTAAAACCACGTGCCAGCGTCGCCAGCGGGCTGACACCTTCGAGCTGTGCGACCAGCTGACCAAACTGCTGTTTATTATTGCTCAGCTGTGATGCCATGCTCTGCTGCAGGCGATAGTGCCAGCTTTGCAGCTGTTTTTGCGCCTGGAACAGACGCTGCTGCGGCTGTTGAGCGTTGAGCCGATGCGCCAGGCGATCCTGCTGACGTGTGGCCTGACGCAGGCGGGTTTCCATCGCTTCACCCAGACGCTGCTGCAGGCGGAACAGGGCGGTCTGCTGACGGGCCAGACGCAGCTGTGGATGCTGCTGCTGCAGGCGATGCTCAAGACGCGTGTAAAGCCGCTGCTGGCGCGCCAGATAGTAATCCATCGCCATCTCCAGCCGCTGCTGCTGCGACTGCAACTGGCGCAGCAGTTCCAGCTGGTTCCGGCTGACGATTTCTGCGGCTGCTGAAGGGGTAGGGGCGCGTAAATCGGCGACGAAGTCAGCAATGGTGACATCCGTTTCGTGACCGACGGCGCTGACGACAGGAATGCGGCTGGCAAAAATGGCGCGCGCCACGCGTTCGTCGTTAAAGCTCCATAAATCTTCCAGCGAACCGCCGCCGCGCCCGACGATTAACACATCGCATTCGTTACGCAGGTTGGCAATTTCAATCGCCCGGACGATAGCCGCTGGCGCATCGACGCCCTGTACCACAGTCGGGTAGATGACCACAGGCAGGGAGGGGTCACGGCGATGCATGACGCGTAATACATCATGCAGCGCCGCGCCGGTGGAGGAGGTAATAACCCCGACCTGACGCGCCGGTTCCGGCAGCGGTTGCTTATGCTGCGGCTCAAACAAGCCTTCGCTCGCCAGCTTTGCTTTCAGCAGTTCAAACTGCTGTTGCAGCAG
>Ga0153984_1000055_pt1 | contig 13595 bp, 11 predicted proteins | sample TSGA068MetaG_FD_102271 | JGI IMG/M metagenome (GOLD analysis project Ga0153984, IMG submission 102271) | Attine ant fungus gardens microbial communities from Georgia, USA - TSGA068 MetaG | ecosystem: Host-associated > Fungi > Mycelium > Unclassified | place: USA: Georgia, Alexander Wildlife... | reverse complement strand
GAAATGATTAGGGATTCGTCAGCTTATGCTCGTGCTCGGCCTACTGAAGAAGACACAGTCCAGGGGCCCGCCTGGTGTGGGTTTACCTCCTAACTAGGGATGAGTAGCTCGCCTTTGTTCAATTTCACACCCTTGTGTGTGGAGATCTAGATATATCTTGTTGGTTCGTATAGAGTGAAGGGCTTATACAAAAGATTATGGTAGTCGTTATGAAGCATCAGCAGCAGATTCCCTCCCAGCAGGTAAATGGCTAGAGTAAGAGCTAACCAATTTCATCATTTCGAGAGCTAGTAGCCATATCTAGTAGTCAGGGTTGAATAAGCGCTAAGGACATAGCTAGAGGCACCCCCATTTCATCCAATTGACCAGGCCCAGCAACGGAGCAAGCATAGGCTAAGGTGGCAGCATCCCGCCTGGCATTCCTTACATTTCCCGAGGCACCAAACACATAAGTAAAAATAGCAACAGCCTATTGAATTGTTAAGGCCATACACATACGCAGAGCAAGCACTAAGAGCAGTAGTCCCGGTAGCAAAGACAATAGTAGAGAGAATACCAACATCATTAGCATTTTTAGAGCAATAGATTCCACTAGGCACAGGCAGCAGCAAAGCCCGCTAAGAGATTGTAGAGAACGAGGCAGCATCGGAGGTAAAGCATAGACAATTGACCTTGTTCAAGCAATAGCAGATCTAGATCGAGGCCCAGTGGCATAGCCATCACCTCGCTTAGATCTAGATACCTTCCAAGAGTTTAGGAATAGGAAGACTTATAGTATCCCCGAAATAGAATGGGAATAGAGGAGCTCCTCACCTCAGCGGAAGAAAGAGAGTCTTTATCGCACTTCACCGAAAGGAAGTTCACTTCACAACCACCTTTTCTTCGGGAAGGCATATAAGGAAGAAAGACTTTTCATAGAATAGATCGGTAAAGACCTTACTTTACTCTATTTTTTTCTTAAAAGAAGGAAGATGGGCAGAAGCTTACTCTTCTATAAGGGAGGCGAGGAAAATCTCAGCCTAGAGCAGTCTTTGTTCCATGTAGTTTCAGGCTCAGGCATGGATTTAGTCTCTTCTTTTGTTGCGGATGATCGAAGCCTAGGAGGATGACTCTGTAGAGGGCTAAGAGGACTAAAGCATGGCGTAGGCAGCGGAATACCCGACAAAGAAAACCGCTGTTCAAGCTATCTCACCCGGTACGAGACCTGAGGAAACTGAAACGGCAATTGGTAGCCCAAAGACCTGCCTTAGAATTGGGTTTTTTGGGATTTACTTATAAAGGATCGGCGCTAACTCTGAATCAGAAGAATCAGAGGTGTAACCAGGGAATGAATATTTTGGACCTAAATTCCACTTAAGGACCAAGACAAGCGGAGCCCAGATCCTGTTGAGGCAGAGGAAGAGGAATAGATCTCCGGCGAGCTTCCTCGATAAAGAAAGGAGAAAGCAGGTAGCCGACCATGAAGGCATGAATGGAAGACTCAAGGGAAGACTCCTAGCTCCCTCCTACCACTTAAGTATCCGTTCCTTAGCGGGCGCTTCATACTCATGGCACTGCTACTGCGAAAGCCCCTACTGCTGAGTCCTCGCTTGCCTCTGACTCTGATCTCTCTGATTCGGGTTCTTCAACCGCCGATGATGCTTACTGTCCTCGTAGCCCACTAAAGCTAGGCCGGGGCTTACCTAATGAGTTCACCCTTTTTTTTCTGGGTATTTACCCCTCTCTTCTTCAAAGATTGTTCCATTGGTAGATTCCGTTGAAGAAAGAAATGAATTCATCCTCTTTCTCTTTTGGGAAAATGTAGAATAATAAATTTCCGCTCACCTCGTGTACCTATCTATTCCTCTTCCTCGAGCCGAGTAAGGTCTTGAAGAGCCTAGGCTAGTCCTCTCCTCTACCGGCGTTGACTCTCTCTTTCCTGTTCGTCTGAGATCCCGCTCGTTCCCGTCCTTCGCTTCAGGGCCTGTCCCTCGAGTACTCCATATCCGCTTACTTCACTGCCTTCCCGCTACCAGAAGACCCCCTCTTCCTCTTACTCAGCTTTTGGCACTAAGGAAACAGGACCCACAGCCGATTCGTACCCTATTCCTAAGGCTATAGCGGAATCCCCGACTACTGAATTACCTGATGAGATAGCTTGAACAGCGGAAATCTCCGATTGAAGCTGAATCTCCTCTCCTGGGCCTAGCCCTCTTCCTCTCCCCTTCTTCGGCTACTAATAAGGGGGCCGCTCATAGCCCTTGCCCAGCCCAGCCATTCCATCATCGAGTTCGGACCTAGTAAGGGCACTCCGTTAAAGCGGTTAGTCACAGAATCCCTGAAGTCATATTCACCTGATCTTGATTGCGTTGGGTGTTGTGGAGGGAATGCACGCAGCCAATCGGTTCTCTGCTGCTTTAGCCGTCCCCGTAGAAAAGAAGGGAAAAAGGAGAGAAAGAACCTCTTGCCACTGTTCTTGCCCGCGCAACTTTCCCCGATATGAATATGAAAGTAATGCTCTCTTATGGCACCCGGTCATTTAAGCACCTACAATATCTTACGGCAGCTAAAGCAAGTGACTTAGTTATTCCACAGCATTCCGATCAATACCAGTAAAAGGATCCCCGATCGAATCAGAAATTGCAGAGTTAGGGAGACTTCCTCGCTTAGCTCGTAGCTGCCATTACCAAAGAAAGGGGAAGGTATTAATTAAGATAAAGTCATCATTTCATTAGTGCCATTCTAGTAGTGGAATAGAAACCTCCGCTTGATCCTGAATCTTTTGATCGTCTGATGGCATCCTTCGGTGATTTATGCGCAGCACATAGTTTCCCAACCTCTACATTGAAGTCTACAGCTGGGCTAGCTGCTCCTCCTCCTGCCGCCTATTCAGCTCCTCCGGCCGCCTACGGAAGTGGTAGAGCCACCTAAAGTGCTTTATAGAAAGTAGTCCCATGCATTCCTACAAATGTAAATGGTATCGCTAGACGGTAAGGAAAGAGAAAGGGCCTTTCAGCCTCTGCTCGAGTTCCTCTTTTTTATGTTTATGGTCTTTCTCGAGGCGCTCAGGCAGCAAAACATTCAGAATGAAACAGTTGCCTATTTGAATAATCTTACAAGCGGGACAATCCTAGATTACGGTTACGGAAAAAGCGGATGTGGTAGATGTTATACAGGACTTTTTTGACTCTGGGACCATGCCTAGAGGTCTCAATAATACCTTTATTGCCCTTATCCCAAAAGGTGAAGGCTCCTCTCGCTTATCACAATTTCGTCCCATTAGTTTATGTAATGTTGTTTATAAGGCCATTATGACTAACCTTTTTCAAAGGTGTTTCAAAAACTCTAAGAAGACTGTAGACCCCCGGCGGATTGGTTCAGTGGAAGACTACCGGGATGGAAATACTTTTTTATATCCTCTGCTGGAAAACCGACACTCATTAAGTAAGTTCTAGGGGTCTTCCTATGCATTAGGGGACCCGCCTAAGGATTCCTTTTTCTATTGCTGAAGAGCTTGAATAATACTATAGAGACTTTTTCTTTTTTTGGTCTAAAGCTGGAGGATTGGAAGGCTTTCGCTGGGTTAATTGGAAACTGTGAAAAAGCCTATAGACAAGGGTGGTCTCGGTATAGTTTCCATGGAAAACCAAGGCGCTTTTGGGAAACATGAGCTGGGATTGGGCAGTGGATAATTTGAGTCTTGAGAGCAGAATTATCAAGGGGAAGTATTGTATCAGTATGAAGGGCTTAACTCCCAACTTCTGCTGTGTGGAAGGCGGTTAATTGGGAATGGAGCTTAGTCTCTAACAATGTTTGCTGCCGAGTAAGGAATGGCGCGTCCATAAACATGATCCCAACGGGGGTGCGCAGGCAGCGGAGAGTCTTAAAGCTATTCGCTTACCGAAGACAAAGAGGACGGATAAGCTGGTATGAACGCAAAACTCCTCAGGATGCTATTCAGCTAAAGGGGGTTCTCGATTGCAAATAGCTCTGAAATTCAGCGGCAGTTCCTAACAGCACATAAAGACGGCGTCACGGCAACATGAAGTGGACGGAATCAGGACCTGCAAGACGGAGAACAGGCGTAGGCTACCAAGAGCCGAAACGCGTGAGTACGCCGTCCGTCAGTAGATCCGTGTTGTAGTTGTTGTTGTTGTTTCGTTTCCCCCTAGTGGTGGAACCGCCTGAAGTCAAGACCGGTCAAGAGCAGAAAGCAAGCGTGAGTTATGGTTTCGGAAGAAGAAGGAAGAGCTCCCAAGTCGAGTCCGGCTTGTTCCCTTGCTTGAGTAAGAGATAGATATTCCTTGTCTGTACTCAGGCAGGTAGTAGCAGTAGGACTGGACGTTAGGCTATTTCATAGCGCCTGGTAGTCCCATGCCTTATCTGTACTTGTGTTTGAGAGAGCTCGACAGAAAGAGAGGGTGGTCGTAGATCAGAGAGAGGAATAGGCGAGCGCCATTATGATTATTAGTTGTCAGTGCCGTTCTAGTAGTGGAATAAAAACTTCCCTCCCTGTGGTCGGTCACTCTTTCTGGCCTTTCCGTTGGGAAGCTCGCGCTAAACGCCCTTCGGTGGTCTCTCGAGCGTCCTTCTTGCAAATCAAAGGTGGTCGCTAGTTCCCCCTCTCAATCCACAGCTTTCTCTCGGAAATGCCATCTCTGGTTTTCTTTGATCTTTGAAGTAAATTAATCGGGCTTTTGTGAAAAGTTGTTGGTATGCCGGATAGAAGGGTTAGTAAGGCGGCTTTGCGAGAATCTCATCACTGGCAAAAGAAATAATAACTGCCCACACATCAGTGACCTGTGTCTGTCGAGTCCTGAAGCCCGAGCGGTGAATAAGAGATCTTTTAATCCCATAAGCAAGAAGAATAAGGAGCTGTCTTCTATGACCCAAAGGTGCAAAAGAAGGAGAAGCTTTTGGGGATGCAACATGTTTTGCTTGCCTTATTATTAGAGAAAGGGGCACGGTGTTCAAGCTAGTACGTACGTTGGTTTAACAAATAGAAGAATAACTAAACAACTATAAGCCAATAGCGAATATGGCACGACACACGAGGGTAAGCCAATCAATCAAGCAAGACAAGCCCGGTGTTAAAGCGAATAGGCCCAGCCAAGAGGGTCAACTCTCCAATATAAGGTAAGGCTCGGATCCGCTGGTAACGTTCATAAACTCCTCTAATTCATATAGCACATTCCCTAGCTTTTGTAGCAAAGGCTCGTGTCCTGTATACAAAAAAGTATTTGTATATAGGCTTGTAAGGGTCGGCATCTCTTTGCCTCTATCTGGCAGGCATATGTCGTACGATATCGGGAATAAGGAAGAGAAGGAATCGCGAATACCGTCCTTGCTTGGTCTGTCGACATGTGTCCGGCTCTTGAAAACCTGAAGAATGACCATCTTTCTTAAGACGAAAGGCGAGTTTGGGGGGTCCGATATAGAATACGTGAGCCTCTCCAAACATTCGAAAAAGGGCCCTTATTAGTTGTTGCAGGCGTAGGCGTAGTAGCATCTGAGCAACCGGAGAGAGGGAGTTTGTATTTGAACCTGCATTTCGTGATCGAAAGCCACTTGATCCTTTCGATGAAATAAAAGCGAGGGGCATAGATCGACACCCACCCAATAGCCCTTACGGTTCCAGCTTCACCTGGCATTGATTACCGATCTTCGGCTTTTTTTTGGCTATCCCAAAACGAGGAAAAACCTATGAATGGCTGGCAACTCAAGGATGTCAAAATTATTGGCTCGGATAAAGGTATGCTGGCTGGAATGCTGCTATTACTCTTCCATCCCTCCCCCTCTTAGTTTTGAGTAGGCGTTTGGTAGGTGCTAGGCATTGAGAAATCGATGGAAGGGACAAATTGCCATGGTCGGCTTAATGTTTTGTACACGGATGAAGCGGTGAGTTGCCATAAATGTGTGACAATTCCCTCTCTCTCTATTACATCAATGAGTGAGCAGAAAGATTTAATAGATGTATGAATTTGGCGTTCCATTCTCTCTATCATATAACTTCTTCATGGAATGTAACCCCGAATTAGGTTGGTTGAGAAAGTAAGCGTTCGATTTGGCTTGTGGACCCAATCAAAGAATTTCTGATCTGGGAATCAACTCGTACATTATAGTTATCACGGCATTAATAAAGTACTATCTCTATCTTGTGGATGGTTCATTGTGATCGTTACGAACCAAAGAACTTATGATTCGTGCGTAGAAACTCCAAACATGGCATGAACGGGTAGTTAAGGCTATTGATACCTGTGCTAGCAATAGATTGGTAGCAATGTTGAAAAAGCAATATTTGTAAAAGATATAGGCGGAATCACCATTTGATTATCAGATAGTGGTAATAGCTCAAAAGTTTTTATTAAATCTTTCCCCCTCTTAGTTTTGAGTAGGCGTCTGGTAGGGAAGAATTCGTCACATGTGTAAACTAATTCGGGATCTTCGAGATCCCTTAGACGTTACTATTTAGGACCTCGTTACTGGCGCGAATTGGTTAATGGGTGAGTGGCCGATACCCGTAAGAAAGAAACTTCCGACCCGGAGAAGGAGGCCTCCCAACTACAGTTAACCAGGGCCCTATCCAGCTTTTTCAGAATGGGGTCATCTTCCCTCCTATTAGACCAGGAAAAGAGAAGGCCACAAAACCGAAGATCAAAGAGCCCCGCAGAAAGTACACAATTATCAAGGTCTCCCATCCAATCCGGCCAGTCCCGAGAACGGCCCAATCTCTCGTGATTCCATCTGATCGCATTGAAATCCCCAATCACCAACCAAGGATTATCACCCACAAGAGAAGGAAAAGAGGAAAAATCACTCATATCGATCAAGGCTTTCCTCTTCGAATGACAATTTTCACCGTAAACAAAAGAAGGAATGCAACTCCAAGCCCTAGATTTGGCCGAAACTCTACAATGAATAACTTGCGCAGATTGGCCAAGAAGAACAAGATCCAACTCCTTACCCATGAGGTTCCAACAAAGCAAAATTCTGCCATTAGGGGCACACTGATAATTACATAACGCTTTCCACTCCCTAGCCAAAGCCATCAAAAGAGAACCTTTATTAATTTCCTTCACCCTAGTCTCAATGAGACCGCAAAGGGACAGACGATGCTCAGAGATCAATTTCCTGACCTCTCCTTCTTTTAATGGGTCATTAAGGCCCCTGACATTCCAGCAAGCAAAAACCATCGCTGACAAAAGAAAGAGACAACCAGTCAGGGTTACCTTATCCTCCACCTCGAAGAGGAGGAATTATTCTTGTTTTTATTCATCCTGGGTAACTGAGCATGGCCCTTATTGTCCAAAGAGTCAGCAGCTAACCAACCGGCCAAGAGGGTTCAGGTCAGGAGTAGGAGACAGATGCCTTAGAAAACTCGAAATATTAAAAGCATCTACGAATCAAAATAGGTTGTTTTCACGAAGCTATGGAATTGCTGCTAGAAGGGAAGGAAGAGAGAGAGTCTTGGATTGCTTGAAATGTTTCCTGCTTTCAGTCCAATTCAAAATATCTACAACTCCTTCTTTCAAACAGACGATTTGTGCAGCCTATTCTTGCCAATACATTCCGACTACACCGCCTCCCCTCAAAGGCTGGAAAAAGAAACAAAAGTGAACTGTCACAAAGAAAAGAGGCAGACATCTAGCTAACAGCTCCTTGCTTTGACGGGGATATCTAAACAATATTCATTGCCTTTCCTTGCCCATGTGGAATCAGGTTATTGCCAAGTCGCTGAGGAAGAAGAAGTATCGATATGCCGAAAAGCGGATGCTCATCCGCATAGACAGATCCTAGTGCTAGTGTAAAATCCTCTTTTTGATGGTGAATGTCGGAAATGCTGTTGAAAGATGAATCCTCTGCGCACATAAAAATCTTCCTTATACTTATAAGAGGGCATTATTCGATGCATCCACTTTGTGTCTTATGCTTATGTTGGCATATGTTATGTTAATATTAAATAAGGATTGCCTTATTCCGGATTCAATAGCAACTGGCAGCCTTTCTCTTTGCCCACTTCTATTTTGAATTGCCCATCATTTAATTTGCCCGAGATGAGAAACTATCTGTCCTATTCGATTCCCAAGAGCGCATTCTGCCTTCAAACCTGAAAACAGCGTATTCTCTAAGAGTCAGAGCTGATTCAATAGCTGCCTATTCTTCCTAAGAAGGCATTCTTGCAGCAACAGGGCATTCGAGAACAGTAACAGCTGATTCGACGGGATGCTTATTCGAGCGTCGTAAACCCTTAGAGAGGAAGATTCATGTCAATGTGCCATTTCCTTCTTTCCTCGGGAGACTATTGGCTTACTCTTCCTTCCGTGTTGGGACCCGAGTGCAGTTCATGTTGCAGTTATTGGTCAATCGGATCAGTGCATGCATTGTAGGGTTCAAGAAATTGTTGGTAAATGGAGTTGTGTGGTCTCGGTTATTTACGGGGATAACTGTCCGGAAAAAAAAAATACCCGTTTTCAGCGGATAAGACCTCATCCAGCCTATCATCACTCCACAGCCTGTGTGCTAGGGTATTAGCAGCCGAATAAGGCAGTTTCCGGCCTACGAAGTGGCCTAAAAAAGTATTCTCCCACTCCACTTTCCCTTCGTCCGAAAGACCTTTCGGAGGAAGAACTTGAATCCTTCCATTATCCACAACAGGTTCAACAGGGGTGTTGAGGCCAAGAAGATAAAATGAATGAGCATCCATGGAAGCCCTAGAGGAGGAAAAAGAATACCCGCATAGCTGGAGCTCTTAGGACGAGCAGAAAAATCCACATTCAGATGTTACAATTGGGCCAGAAGAACCAGGACGAGAATCTTGATCCGTTACCCACTTCAGAAGCCCCAGCTGGATCACACGGTTTAGAACCCAAGACAAGGATGTCTGAAAGCTTGCAAGAATCAGAGATACCATTCGCAACAGTATAGGATAGGCACGTTGGGGCCATACGCTGTGAAGCCAGGAACAGCCCCCCGGACCACCGTGGGCGAAAGACGGCACTACCGCTACTCCCTGACGAGAGAGGTCTTTAAGGATATTGTGGAGAGAGCGGAGGCTCTCGCTTTTTCTTCTCGCTAACGATCGACATTCTTTTCTTCCTCATTCGATTAACCTCTTCCATTGCACCGGGGGTGCCCCACTCCAATATCTCCTCCCCCGTGCATACAATATGTTGTAGTAGGCTTCTTACTGCTAGCCAATAACAACAATGACATATTTGCAGCAATCGGTGTCCTTTGTAGTCCAGTAATACTCGAGCCGTTGAATCTTCCGTGCTAGCATATCGCTGTTCATGTGCGGTCCACTCCACTCCCTCAACAGTAAATAAATCCCAAGTAAGATTCGAACCTACAACCAGTCAGTTAACAAAAGACCGCTCCACCCTCTGAGGATCTGCTTCCTCTCAAAGCTCTCCGCAAGTCCACCAGGCAAGCAAGTCAAAGCTCAAAATCTGCCATTGCCGAAAGAAGGCTTTCAGGAAATCCTGTCATTTCAGTTTCAGTCTTCTGGTGGAATATGAGGATTTGGTCAATCCATGAGTTTCAGTTCTAATAGAAGAATCCCATTGTTGGAAGTCAATGAGTTACCACCCTGAACGGTCCTTATGCAGCATAATACTGTAAGCTTCCCTATACAAGGAGATACTAAGCTCTAGATTTCAACCTAGAGCACCAACCCTCACAACCCGAGGGAGGAGGAAACATAAACTAAGGTGGCTACCGCAGGGATAGAGATAACCGGGATCCTACTTTCCACCTAGCCATCTTCATTTCATGAATCTTCGCTCTAAGAATCCTCTTAGCCACATTATCCTTTATGGAAGCAATGGAGCGAGGTGAAGTATTCCAATCTTCTACTTGCTCCTCCTCATCACTACACGAATCTACTTCCTGGTAAGACTTCAATGCCTCCAATTTGTTCGTTGAATCAATATTCTGATTCTCATCTTGCTCCTCCTAGAAAGGTGGAGCCTATACGCTCGCTCCCCTCCAAGTCCATTAGAAGGTACGATGGTGAACTCCCTTGTTTTAACTGGGTTTCCTTCTCTAACCCTGTCTGAGTCCTACCTTATTTCATCTTTCATTCTTGCTTGGCCCCACTAGACATAGCACTAGAAAGAGGACATTCAACCGTAGAATGACCGAAGGTCTCACACTTAGTGCAACGAGGCGGTTTCCATAAAACTAGCACTTCCACCTTGACCGGTTCTTTGCCTCCGACGATCTAGGAGTACATAAAGACTTCTCTTCATCTCAATACATATTCTAGCAAAAGAAGAAGCTCTCATGGTACTAGTAGGACTATCAAAGTATAGGGGCTTTCCAATAATGCTACCTAAAAATTCCATCCCCTCCGGTGTCCACAACAACAAAGGGATGTTCTAGAATTTCACCCACACTGGTATACTTGTGACTCTTCGATAAAGTCTGGATTTCCTTAGAATCATCCACTTTCCAGCAATAGAATATAGTAAGGACCCTTTCCTAGAATGGCTAGACAAGCTTCCTCACTTCTCATCTTGAACACATAAAGACCATTGTCTAGAAGCAAGACATCTTCAATATGATGTTTCCCATTTTTGAAGACCCGGAATGGGAGAGCTCGGTTAAGAAAATCTCCTACCAAAGCATTTCTCCATTTTCGAACACCTTTCTCATTTAATTTTAGGAATGCTATAAGCTTCATCTTTCATAGGCTCAACATTTTATTTTCTTTATGGAGTTTCAGGATAACCCTTTGATTCTTCCTTATGAAAGATACCTGCCCCAGGCCACCAAAGCAGTTCAAATTAGGGACGGTTGTTCACCATCTTGGCTTTTAGAAGCAGTAGACTAAGAGCTCTTTCTTTAGTCTCTATCCCCTTCTACTAGCCGACTAGGAGTTAGAAAGCCTGACTTCAACTACCGCTTACAGGGCACTAAGATTTACTGCTTTTCTCCTCTAGCCACAGACATGCTTGACTACCACAGACAGGAGACCGCCATTACTACTTGAACTATCAAGCCAATTAGTAACACAGGCTCGGTGGCTCTGGCTCCTTGTCCGGCTGGGAAGGTTCTTTTCTATACACCAATCGGCCTACTGGCTCGGGAGGAAGCACTCCTCAGACAAGTACTGCACTGATAGGACTGCCTGGACTGCTAAAGGATGAACTCGAAAGTTTCCCATTGGATAAGATAGAGCTAATTCTGTATTTCCCTCAAAAACGATTTTCTACATCAAGAGAAGGTGGTTTAAAGAAAGAATAATGCCAGCCGATGAGAGTGACCGCTGGGACAGATCTTATTTGAAAGAAAGTTAGCAACCGTTGGCTTGCAGGACCGAGACCGTGCTACTGGACTGGCTGACTGGGTTGGCTACTCTCTGCGCTCCCGGGAAGAAAGCAAGGACTGATTCTACTGCTCCTTCACCCAGGGAACGAATGGGGCTTCGCTACCTAAAGAGATAGTTTAGAGTTCTTGCTTCCTGCCTTAAAAGCAGATTAAAAGAGACAAGATCCGATTCCTTCAGCCTATTCATTCACAGCGGATGAAGTAATAACATTGTAAAATTCTAACTTCAAACCTTTTTGCTAACAGTCTATTTCCTCCCTAACAGGCCAGAGCGAATGCGGAGGAGAAAAGACGCTGGGTTCTACCACTTAGTAAGTAAGAAGTCCATAGTAGCGGTCCATACAGACAATAGGGTCTAGGTGAGCTCCTCAAATTTCATTTCGTCTTTCTAGCGCTAAGCATATCATATTGCCTGGGATAACGAGCATAAGAGCTAAAGGGCTATTATCGTATCAGCCCTCCAATAGGCTAGTTTTTTCCCCTTTCTTTGTTAATCCTTTGTTTAAGAAAGTGCTTTTTTACTATATTTTACCATCGAGAGTAGTTGCTGTTTTCTTTCTTCAAGATAGAACCCCTTCCCAGTAATACAGTTATATAACTAGTGGTGTAAGCAAGTGCTCCATTGTGTAATGGTCTAAGGGCCTTGAAGTTCTAATCTTACTATATCCTACCGTGTCTAAGGTGTGACTTCTTCCAATAGTGGGAGGGCTCACAGTAATCCCGGGTATACGGGTATAGCAGTAATAGGACTTTAACCCAATAGGATAAGGCAAGTAATTTTTGAAAGCAAGAGGGCGATACAAGATAAGAGTTTGCAGGCCAATTCCCAAAATATAAAGCGATTCAATAAAAACAAGCACAAGCCTGTGGTAGGGATTTACATTTGAGTCAAGCTAACCAGTCCAAAGGAGTCAAGCAAGGAGTCTTTAATGAAAGAAAATGGGCAAGTAAGAGAGGGATTCTCTCCAAAAAGGGCTCTGAGATTATAGGTCAAACAAAAAGAGATCATAGGGCAAATGAAATCTATCCAGTGAAAAAGCCAACCCTAAAAGAATCTCTCGTCTCCCCGCCAATCCTAGTACTTCGCCCAGTTAAGCTATCTCTTGCAGCTACTGGTGAAGTTTCTTTCGATGGGTCCAGTCCCAGGAAAGTTTAAGTTCTAAGGCCTTCCAGGAAGAGTGGGGTTTTTTATAGTGAAAGTGTTTTAATAAGTAGCATAAAAGGGATCCCTTTACAAAAAGTCCTAAGGGGCCAGCAAACGGCGAGATAGACATAAAGCTTAGGATAGCAGATTTTTGGTTCTAGGTCAATCAAAAGCGGGTTCTAGAGCGAGCTAAGGTCTTCTCCTCCAATCGAAGTGATAAAGCCAGTTCCTTGTCAAGTCAGTTAAAGAAGTAAAATCCATCCTTTTCTTTTTCAGGAAAGAGAAATAAAACAAGGAAAGCAAGTTAACGAGCTTTATCTCATCTGTTATAAGCGCAAGCAGTAAGGGAAGAGTCTCTCAATCCGGCAAAAGCGCGGGAAGGTATCTTTATTAAGGTCAGAAAGAAGGCAAGCAAGTTCCATTCTTCCCTCAATACTTGTGTAATAGCTTAGTGAATGGAAAGGAGGAAAGCCGGCCTTTTTTATACTGAGTGGAGAGGAGATTCCGACGGGAAGAATAAAAAAACCCATACTCCGCAATAGAAGTCTCCGAATCAAATCCCTCATTTCCGTGCCGGGCAGGTTTCTAAACTGGGGATAAAGGAGGAGGCGAGCCAATCTTTTCCGGTTTTCTTCGATAGCAGAAGCTGGAGGGTAGACAGATCGTTCCGGTGTTCTTTCCTTCTGTTGAAAGATGAGATATTGCTCCTTGCTGTTGCTAGGGCTGTTTCTATATCATATCTTTTTCTTATTTAGCTGAAAAAAAAAGCTTCAAAGCGCGCGCCCTGTAGTTTCTCAGCTCTAAGAAAAGCCTACGCCTGTAGTTTTTCAGCAGGCCCGAGGGAGAGAGCTTACTCAAACAATAGCAATAAGGATACTAGAAGCGAGCTCGAACTACCACTAAAGTAAGTAAGCGCGAGTGGATTCATTGCTCACCCGAATCCGATTCCTCTTACTCTAAGTATATTGTTGGACAAGTGAAGGGAAGCTAAGAGAAAGCCAAGCAAGCCCAATAAAATAAAGATCGCTTGCTACCCCGAAAAGTGCTATTGTGGGCCATTAGTGGACCAATAAGAACCTATTATGTGCCAAAAATGACTTCTATATATTGAACGAAATCTGCTGCTACTAGAAGAGCGATG
>Ga0153984_1000046_pt1 | contig 14072 bp, 7 predicted proteins | sample TSGA068MetaG_FD_102271 | JGI IMG/M metagenome (GOLD analysis project Ga0153984, IMG submission 102271) | Attine ant fungus gardens microbial communities from Georgia, USA - TSGA068 MetaG | ecosystem: Host-associated > Fungi > Mycelium > Unclassified | place: USA: Georgia, Alexander Wildlife... | reverse complement strand
AAGGTCCAGTGTATAAAGAGAAAACGTGGATATTTAAAAAAAAAAACAGAAAAAAAAAAAAACCCACAAATATAATATATATGTGCCATATTTTATTTACTTTTTTTTTTTTTTTTTTTTTTTTATTTATCTAGTATCAATCAAATTTCTGATTTTGAGGTTAAATGTTTATAAAAAAAATATAAAAAATCGTGGTTGGGGTGGTTATAGTAGCAAGAGCCGTTGGAATTTTTTTTTTATACATCGGAAGAATCCATTTTTGTTATTAATAGACTAGGAAGAAAAAAAGAATAACTGAAAAATTAAAAAGTTATTCCTCAAAATATCATTTATTCAATGACCAGAATTAAACGAGGGTATATTGCTCGCAAACGGAGGACAAAAATTCGTTTATTCATATCAAGTTTTCGCGGAGCTCATTCAAGACTTACTCGAACTATTACTCAACAGAAAATGAAAGCTTTGGTTTCGGCTCATCGTGATAGAGATAGGAAAAAAAGAGATTTTCGTGGTTTATGGATTAGTCGAATAAATGGAGTAATTCGCGGGAATCAAAAAGTATCTTATATTTATAGTAATTTAATTCATAGTCTATACACGAGGCAATTGCTTCTTAATCGTAAAATAGTTGCACAAATTGCTATATTAAAAGAGAATTGTCTTTTTATGATTGCCAACAATATCATAAAAACCTAAAACCCCCTTATTTACTCCAGGAAGGTATAGAATAGAAATTTGTTTATTTTGATAGCTTTATCATATGATAAAGCTATCAAAATAAACAACCACGCTTAAAAAAAAATGATTCTTCGTTACCTATTCTCTTTTTTTTTCTTACAACAAAAAAATCAAATGGAATTATCCTAATTTTCGAACAAAACATCAATACATGTTTAATTCGAATCTAAATTCAAATTGGATTTCGAATTTTTAATTTCTATTTTTTTTTCTTAAAGTAGTAATTTTATCAGTCGACTCGCTTTTTTCAAATTGTTTTTCGTTATTAAGAAAAGGTAACGAAGATAAAATACGAGCTTGTTTTATAGCAATTGTAATTAATCGTTGTTGTTTTAAGGTCAATCTATTTACGCGTCTAGATAATATTTTTCCTTGTTCACTAATAAATCGACAAATTAAACCCATGTTTTTATAATCAATTCGGTCCCCCGATTGAATCGGGGGCAAACGTCTACGAAAAGATCGCTTGGATTTAATAAAGAGTCGCTTAGATTTTTCCATAGTTTTTTTATCCCTATTCCAAAAATAACATTTATTACAAGAAATATAATAAAGGATTTGTATTTTTTTTTTATTCTTCCTTTTTTAGCATATGTTGTTATATAACGACGGGGACATAATTTTATCAATTCCAATCGACTAGGCGTATTGTGTCGATTCTTTTTAGTAATCTATCTAGAAATACCGATGGATTCCTTATTTAGACTCTTTTTATCACAACCAGTCCCCTCCAAAATAACAATTACTCGGATATCTTGACTTTACCCTTGGACATGAACTTCCTTTGGGTTTTGAATTCACTTAAGTCTTTTCGGATTCGAATCTAAGAAAAAGAAAAGAACGAAAACAACTAAAATAAAAAATAAGAATTCGAAAAATTCTGAAAGATTTCGTTCCAATTTAATTGAATATAGTACAAAAAAGATAGCACAAAAAGAATACATGGATCTGGAACTAGATTTCGTTTGAAATTGTTATACAGTATTTTAATTTTTTTTTGAAGTATTTTTTATGCTATTGTTGCCCCAACCTATCCATTTGCTTTCTGCTTTCACTTTCTTTTGAATAGGAATTGAATTATTAATTCAATTCCATTGAAGCCTGGACCAGATCCCGAGTTTCACTCCGAATTGAAATGAGGCCAAATGAATCTTTCTTCTTTATCTTTCCTATTACAATTCTAATAAAAAAGAATAAAAAAGAAGAATAGGTTAATGACACATATTTAATATTGAATTGGACCTATAATCTTCTTCACCCCTTCCTGTGTAAATAACTAAAATGAAAAAAAGGGGAATATCAATGCATCTGGAAAAAAACGATTGATCTCTATCAATAGACCCGCCAAAGCCCCGAACCATAAAGTACTTACTACTGGTGCCACGGAAAGATATGTTTTTAGATCTCGCATTTCAAATCCTCCTTTCTTTTTAGTATTTAAGTATTTTTTTCTCTGTTGATATAGATCAACAAAGAAAAATGTGGAAAACAATACAAAGATTCTTTACAATAACACTAGAAACAAATGGAAAAGGGATGTAGCGCAGCTTGGTAGCGCGTTTGTTTTGGGTACAAAATGTCACGGGTTCAAATCCTGTCATCCCTATCCCTAACCATTACTTATCATATGATATTCCGTATTCTATGATATTCCGTATTCTATGATATTCCGTATTCTATGAGATGAGCAATAAACCAGGACCCCCTTTGAATTTGAAGACGAATTCCAATTTAACATACATACTGAATATATATATGCAAAATTAATTTTGATCAGATAAAAGAATGAATGAAAACAAAACGCTCTTAGTTCAGTTCGGCAGAACGCGGGTCTCCAAAACCCGATGTCGTAGGTTCAAATCCTACAGAGCGTGATTCTAGTCTTGTTCACCTGATAATTACACTGAAATAATTTAACATTCAAAAGAAAGTCTGAATTTGATCCTTGTCGATTAGGGTTAAAACTTAATAAATAGGGAATCCACAAAAAAAGAGACATTAATGAATCAAAGATCCAACTGATCACCTCGTCGGTATTGTAAATATGCAGTTACAAATAATCCAGCCAAAGTAATAGGAATTAAACCTAACACGATTCCAAATAGAAAAACTTCAATCATTTTTATTTGTTCGAAAAGTAAAAAGAAAGGTAATATCTATCCTTAAATATTAATCTGTATTGATCATGAATCTCAACGACCGAGAATTTTAAATTGACATAGTAAGGAATTATAGAATGTCTTATACCAAAATTTACTATTCCTCTCAAAATTACAAATCAAATAAGTCGTATTTTACTAAGACCAATAAATAGAGACGAGGTTATAATTAAAACCGCTAGTAAAAAACCGAAATAACTAGTGATAGTGGGCATATAAAAACTAAATGAAATATGTTCGTTCTTTTTATACATATGTTTCTAAAGCACTTCCCTAAATTTCCATTTATGAGATAAAAAAGAAGAAGATAAAAAAATCCTACTTGAAAGATAGAATTCAAAATTGGCGATTCATCAAAAAATTATTACAGACGAATAAAAAGAAATAGAGTAACATAATTTAGAAATCAATTACTCATCTGTTACATCTACCCATCCTGTGATTCCAAATCAACAGACTTCTTAATCAACTCAGGAATTTAGTAAACTGATCTAATGAAAATATTGAGTAATATTCTATAGATATCCAATAGAATTCTCTTTATAAAAGAAAAATTATGAATATTCAAACAAAGAATAATCACTTTGTTATTTCATTTTATTTCACTTTGAATTAATGTAGAAGAAAATAGAAAAAAAAAGATCTTCAACAACTACAAAAAATAGATTTATTGATTTGGCATCTAATTGAATTATTCAAATAGAAAATCTCCTTTATGAATTATTAGAAACCCTTTTTTCATATTCCGATTTGAATGGATCTTTAGTTTCTAATCCAAAACTAATAATCTGAAATGTTAAGAACCTTCATTTTAGATTATTACTATCAAAATTGACTATAAAAAATTTGTTATATGCCCAAATTTTGCAAAATTTTCTATCGGATTTTTGACTACATCGAGACAATCAATGAAGAAAGAAGAAAAAAATCTAGTACTATATTTTGATACTGATTGCGAAATTTCATTGCTCTGATAGAAGAAGGCTAGCTATACTGATTCGGTATACTCAAAAGACACCGTTGGTACAAAATGGACGATCTAACAAGGATTACATTTCAGTAAATGAATTTCGACTTACTGATCTCGTTTTTTATGGAATCGATCCCCCCCTTTTTACTGTACAAGAATATGTGGAGTTCAAGATGTCTGGAAGCACAGGAGAACGTTCTTTTGCTGATATTATTACCAGTATCCGATACTGGATTATTCATAGCATTACTATACCCTCCCTATTCATTGCAGGTTGGTTATTTGTCAGTACGGGTCTAGCTTACGATGTATTTGGAAGTCCCCGCCCGAACGAGTATTTTACAGAGAACCGACAAGGAATTCCATTAATAACTGGCCGTTTTGATCCTTTGGAACAACTTGATGAATTTAGTAGATCTTTTTAGGAGGCTCCAATGACTATAGATAGGACCTATCCAATTTTTACAGTACGATGGTTAGCTGTTCACGGACTAGCGGTACCCACTGTTTCTTTTTTGGGATCAATATCAGCAATGCAGTTCATCCAACGATAAACCTAATTTGAATTATAGAGCTATGACACAATCAAACCCAAATGAACAAAATGTTGAATTGAATCGTACCAGTCTCTACTGGGGGTTATTACTTATTTTTGTACTTGCTGTTTTATTTTCAAATTATTTCTTCAATTAATTAGAATTAATAGAAGAAATAGGAATAGTAAATAATATATATCTATTAGGAATTCTTTTATCCCATTTGGAAGGATATCATTTCATAATTATCTATGACTGTTTATGTCTTTAGTATGACTGACTACGTGATTAAATGTGGAGGAAAGTGGGATAAATGGCCGATACTACTGGAAGAATTCCTCTTTGGATAATAGGTACTGTAACTGGTATTACTGTGATCGGTTTAATTGGTATTTTCTTTTATGGTTCATATTCCGGATTGGGCTCATCTCTGTAGTAATCGTATTCTAATTGGGTTTTTGAAATGAAAGCGTAAGAACTCAACAAGGATCCACTCTTTCTTTGACGAATGCAAGTGGATCCCCTTGAGTTCTTAATAATTCTAATCTTTTTTTTTCATATAAATGACTACTTCTTCCGATGTTTCAAAAAATTCTATTTCATTCTTTTTTTTTTTTGTTCACTACATATTATATACAATAAAAGATTATCTGGCAGAAAGATTCTAAGTTGGAAAAAATAGAAACTAAGATATAGTATTTTTCAGGAAGGGATTAAAAAAGATTATTTGATTTCTATTTTTAGAATATTTCGATTTCAACACAAACAAAAAGGAATAGGAATCAGACTCTAGGAAAGGACAAAGAAAAAACAAAGAATCCCCCTTCCTTAGAGTAACTTTTCCATATTTGAATTGATATATATATATATTTTCTATTATACAGAATAGAATTACAAAAATTATAAAAAAAAATTGAGTTATTTTTACGAGTTTAATATGTTGATAAATACGCGGAACTAAAAATTCATTTCGAACAATTGAACCTTCTCAAATTGTTTCTTCTTAAGAACTAAAAAGATTTGTGCTAAAATAATAGATGCCAAGAAGAACAAGAGACCTTGGACACGTAATGGATCTTGAAGTACTATTTCCGCATCCCCCTGACCAAATCCACCGACATTAGGATTACTTGTTAATGGCTGATCAAGTTTGATAGATTCACCTTCTGAAACAAGAAGTTCTGGTCCTGGAGGTATAATATCAATCACTTCACGCTCATCCAATGTATCTACTATAGTGATTTCGTATCCCCCTTTTTCTTTTCGTATGATTTTTTTTACTATACCTGCTGCTGTAGCATTATAAACATTATTATTACTCTTGCTCCCGTCAAGATAAATCTGACCCCTTCCCCTGTTCCCGCCTACGTATATAGGATATTTTAAGAAATGAATATCTCTTTGACTAGCGGGATCCGGGGAAAGAATAGGAAACGTGATTTCATTATATTTCTGACCAGGAACAGGGCCTACCACAAGAATATTTTTTTTTGTAGGGCGATAATTTTGAAAAGACAGATTGCCTATCTTCTCTTTAATCTCAGGCGAAATACGATCGGGGGGTGCCAATTCAAAACCTTCCGGTAAAATAAGAACAGCCCCCACATTCAAAGTTCCCTTTTTACCATTAGCTAGAACTTGTTTCACTTGCATATCATAAGGAATTCGAACAACTGCTTCAAATACAGTATCAGGAAGTACCGCTTGTGGAACCTCAATATCCACGGGCTTATTAGCTAAATGGCAATTGGCACAGACAATACGACCGGTTGCTTCTCGGGGATTTTCATAACCCTGCTGTGCAAAAATTGGATATGCATTTGAAAAGGGTGCTCGAATTATTATATATATCATGACCGATATAGAAATGGATCGGGTAATCCCTTCCTTTATACAAGAAAAAGTATTTCTAGTTTGCATGGTCTAATCATTGATCCTGAAAATTTCTACAATAAGATTAGGTAGGTCACTCGCATAGTTCCCTATCCAAGGTCGGAACCCCCTTTTTAATTTAATTGAACGGGGGTTTCAAAAGAGGGGAAAAATAAAAATTCTCTTTTTTAGTTAAAAACTTGAATTGAATTGAAGTAAATCGGTTTTTCTTTCAATCATTCATTGAATGATAAATCACTACAAGTGATGGAGATATGCGATTTAAATAACGGAAAATCCAATATTTTAAAATTGTATCTAAAATGACTGGAAAAGTGGACACAAGACCGGATATAATTTGATCATTTTGAACAAATCCAAAATCTTTATAAACGAAACCAATAATGAGTTCCCACCCATGGGTTGAATGGAATCCTATACATAAATCAGTTAATAAAAGAATAGAAAAAGCTTTTATTGTGTCACTTAAATTATATATAAATTCTCGAACCAAAGAGTTAATAAGAACAAGTTCTTGATTACCAAGAATAGAATAACCGCTTAGAATAAAGAAACAAATTAGATTTGTGGAGAAGTGCAAAATCGTATTCATACGATCTTCGTTGTGCATTTTGATTAATTTGATTGTTTCTTTATAGATTCCAGTACGAAGGTTTTGTAGATATGTTTTCGGACATTCCTTTAACATGTCATCTAAGAAAAACAGTTCCTCCAATTCTATGAATTCTTTTAGAATACTCTTTTCTTTAATATCATTCAAGAAAATTTCGGATTGACTAGTATTCCACCAATTAATAAACCAAGATTCCAGACTTTTCTTAAATGTGAAAGAGATACACCAGGGCAAAAAGACTATAGATGTAAGATATAGAAGGGGAATGCTTTTTTTTTTCATTTTTCGTCTTTAAAGAACTCAACTTCATCTCATTCGTCAACTCTATATGAAAATAACCTTTCTATCAAGTATAAGCTTCATTACAAGTTATAGAGCTTATAGATAAATCTAGATTGTATTTTATCATTTTTTTTAATTCAACTTCGGTAGTTAGTCTTTGCCTTGTTTCATTTAGAAAAAAGAATACATAAATCGAATAAGAAATCGAAAGAATTCACAGTCAATTCCAATGAATAAAAAAAGATTGTTTCGAAAGGATATTAATTGCTAAGATTCGAAGAAAAAATGATTCCTTTTTAGAAATACACCAAGGAGCACTTCGAGTTATGACTATAATATTCAGATTTCGAAATCAAATAACGTCCCATCTATAAAAATTGAAATATTTTGAAAAAAAAAAAAAAGTTTTTTTTTTTCAAAATATTTCAATCGGTACACCAAATAAATAGGACAATTCTTAAAATTTTTGTGCAATTTTATTTCTAGTTAAGTCCAATTCTCATCAATACAGAAGCGGTACACCTAATAAAAAAGCAAATTCGCCAGCTTTATTTGCAATTTCTGGCGGAGTCAAATTATCTTCAATACGAGTCAAGGGAATAAACCCCTGTTCTATTGTTTCCATATAAACGATACTCTCATAAGTAAGGGTACGAGTAAAAATACCTCGTTCTTGAACTCCTGTTATTATTCTGATAGATTGAATCTCGTTCATAGGTATTTTGAGAATAATACGACGATTTTTTCCAGGAAATCCCCAACGAAGAAAACAGACTTCTTTCTTTTTTTTATCGAAGATATCAAAACCACCGCCTATATCCCACAAAATAATCCACCACAAATAAAAACTAATAAAGAGACCCCCAATTCCATAAAAAGCCATCGTGGCCCCTTGTGGAATAAATAGAAAATGACTAATTTCCTCAGAAAAAAGGAAAAGATCCATACCGAGATAACTGGAAATTGCAACCAACAATAACCCCAATGAACCTAAAAAAATGATAAAGGCTGAAAAGATATTGCTTATTTTTCGAGACTCTGTTATAGAATATATCAGTACTTCTTTTGATCGTTTTTTTAATATACTCATTACCTCCTCTTTTTATTATTAAGAATTCTAATTGTGGAAGAAAAAACCCCAGAATTTGACTTTGTTTTTCTTTGTTTATTTTTGACTTGTTTATAAAGTCATTTTCATCAACTGGCGCTACTTAAATGTAAAAGGGGGAATTCATCGAATTGCTTCCAGCTCTCAAAAAAATATCTATAATATTTTTATCTACTGACCGCCGTATCTAAAAAATCTTGTTTTTTTGAACATGAAGAAATAAAGAAGCCATTGCAATTGCCGGAAATACTATACCCACTAAAGGAACAAAAATGGAAGGAAAGTTTATCATAAAAAGGGTACCTCGATTTACTATTTGTACTATATCTATTTTTAATTTTGTCTATTTTTATTCTTATTTTTATTAAAAAAGACAGTCTATAATCACTAGAATTCCTATATCTTTATACTTAGTATATAGGAATTCTAGTGATTATAGCTAAGCCGATATATATCATATTATACCCTTTCTCTTATTCTTAGTATTTTTTTATTATTCTTTTATTACTTCGATAATTTCTTTAATTTTTAGTCAAAGAAAAGAAATTAGGGATTTTAAATAACTCAGTCACAACTTCCTTTAAAAGATTACGCGGTACGATTGAATCAATAAAGCCATTATGGAAGAAATATTCAGCTACTTGTGAACCTTCGGGTACTGTCTTATTCAATGTTTGTTCAATTACTCTTTTACCAGCAAATGCAATAGAACTATTTGGTTCGGCAATAATGATACCCCCCAACATGCCAAAACTAGCTGTCACCCCACCGGTAGTAGGAGATGTAAGTATCGATAAATACAATAATTTTTGAATTGTTTGATAATAATATAAAGCAGAAGATATTTTAGCCATTTGCACCAAGCTCAAACTTCCTTCTTGTATACGAGCTCCTCCGGAGGAAGATACGAGAATAAGGGGTAAAAGTTGATTAGTAGCATATTCTACTAAACGGGTTATTTTCTCACCTACTACGGATCCCATGCTACCTCCCATAAACTGAAAATCCATAATACCAATTGCTACAGGAATACCATTTATTTGACCTGTCCCTGTTTGAACAGCCTCTTTTAATCCTGTTTTTATTTGACAAGAATAAATAAGATCTTTATAAGGTTCGTATTCTTCTAAAGAAAATTCAATGGGATCCATAGAAACCATGTCTTCATCCATAGGATTCCAAGTACCCGAATCAATCGAAAATTCGATTCTATCTGAACTGTCCATTTTCAAATGATATCCACAGTATTCACAAATATTCATTTTGAATTTCCAAAATTTTTTATAATGAAATTCATAACAATTTTCGCATTCAATCCACAAATGCGTAAATTTTTGCCTTTCATTGAGATTCTTAGACTTTTCTCGTATAGTGGAATCACTATCATTTGTATCATTCGTACTAGTTATTAAACTAAAACTAGAATTCTCACTTTCACTACAATTTCTTCCCTTACCAAAAAAGCAACTATAAAAAGAACTGTCATTATCACTATTCAGATATATAGAAAAATAATTTTCTTGTTCACTTATAAAAGAATGATTCTTGTTAATCTTCAAAGAATGATTACCGTTAATCTTCAAAGAATGATTCTTGTTAATCTCCATAGAATTTTTTCCTGTATTTACATAAAAATATAATAAATGTATAGTCATTGGATAAAAAATAATAGAAAGATTCTATTTTGAATATTCTATCTCATATATTTACTATCAAAAAAAAGTATATAAATCAAATAACTAGGATTAGTAACTGAAAAAAAGAAAGAGCGAATAAGTATGAAAAAGAAATGATAATAAAATAAGAAGAAAGATTAAATAAAAAAATCACCTCATAGGGGGTAATCTATTTAGAAGCCCCATTACTATATTTAGTGACTATTTTTTTTCCTATATTCTCTCTTTTATCTCTATACAATTTTTCATTTTGTTTTGAAGATTGATGAAAATTTCATGAATTTTCTGACTATATAAAATTGCATTCTATGATTCTATATAAACAACAAGAAATATAAAAATGAAGTATGAATATAACAAGAGAGCGGGGAGTTTTGTAAATCTATATACAAGTAATCCACACCCCTTTTTTTATTTCATTAATTGAATTTCGTTTGTTGATTCGAGTTAAGTTCGAGAAAAACACCTGCCTTTTTTGAAAAATGCTGAACAGTTCCTGTAGGTTAAGCGCCCCTTTCAAGGAAATGAAAGAATAACTGGAATATTTAAAATGATGTCAAGTCAAGAGCATGTTCATTTCTAAAATACTAGAAAAAATGGCGGATATCAGAATCCACCCCTAATTGAATCATGTCTTTTCAAGCCGCACGTTGCTTTTTACCATATCGTTTCAAACGAAGTTTGACTATAACATTCCTTTAGCTTGAATCCAGTATGTAATTATGGAATCGTGAATAGTCATTGATTCATTCGCTACATCAAAATCTATCCTTTTTTTTTTACGTTTCGTTTTTTCTTATATAAAATGAAAACCTTATGAAAAGTAAAGCCATAAATGAAATTCAACTTGATATTCTATGAATAGATTTTCTACTCTAAATTGATAATTTGTAAAGTCGAAAAATGGTAATTTTTTCAAAAAAAAAAGGGGGGTCCCTTTGAATTATGAGATACAATCTGTATTCAAATATGATATACATAATAAATAGATGTGCTCTGGGACGGAAGGATTCGAACCTCCGAATAGCGGGACCAAAACCCGTTGCCTTACCGCTTGGCCACGCCCCATTTTACATTAATAAAGACTATTATTGATATTGGTTGTTCGTCAATTCCAGTTCAAAAATTTCTATATCAAAATTTGTCACTAGTATTTTATATGCGTATCTACATATCTATATATATCTAGAAATGGATATAGATAGATAGGATAAAACTCAAATTATTGATCATTACATACAATTCAATTAAGATATTATATAGAAGGAAGTAGGATTTCTTCGATTTTTTTTATTTCATAATAAAAATATTTTTAAACTGGACTGGATACGTTCAAATAAAAGAAGGATTCTGGAGGTTCTTATCTTATTTGATTCATTTTTTTACTTTTCTTCATAACTCTTTATTTTCATTTTTATTGTATTATGTATATAATGCAATAAAAATGAAAATTCTAATAAAAAAAAAACAAAAATAACTTTTATTTTATTAAAGAACAAAATGTTTGTTATGCTTAATATCTTTAGTTTGGTCTGTATTTGTATTCACTCCGTCCTTTATTCAAGTAGTTTTTTCTTGGAGAAATTGCCCGAAGCCTACGCTTTCTTGAATCCAATTGTGGATATTATGCCAGTAATACCGGTACTCTTTTTTCTTTTAGCTTTTGTTTGGCAAGCTGCTGTAAGTTTTCGATAAGATTTTTAATTTGAATAATGTCTTAAAAAAATTAAGAATTTATAAGAAAACTAAAATTCGAACATTTTAAACAATTTATAAGATCAGATAAGTCTTACAATGTGAATTTTCGATTCCAATATTTAAAGTTTTCGATATATAGGAAAAAATAGGGACCTTCTCATCATTTACGTTTTTTGAATTGAAAAATACTAATCCGATTATTCGATTGGAGCCCCTCACCAATAGAATACCTAGATTGCAGAAAAAAAGGATTTTTGGTCAAAACAAAAGAATTATTGATAATTTGTAATAAAATAATCGACTCTTACTACCAATTCATTTTCGAAACTCATATATATATCCTCATATCCTAAAAAAACGTCATTTTTTATAAACTTAGTATCTTAGTATTCAAAGAAAAAAAATGTGTTGTAATATAAGAGAATCTATTCTCTTTCTTTGTCGTTTTTTAATTATCTTGGAGATTTCATAATGCTTACTCTAAAACTATTTGTTTATACGGTAGTGATCTTTTTCGTTTCTCTTTTCATCTTCGGATTCCTATCTAATGATCCAGGACGTAATCCAGGACGTGAAGAATAGAAAAAGAGAAAAGTGGATTCTGTCTTTTTCTTGCTTGTGCGGGATTTTTCAATATTTTTAGGATTTTCTCTATTTTAACATCTTTCACTAGTAAATAAAAAAACAAGTTCAAAAAAAAAAATACCAAAATATCAACGGAAAGAGAGGGATTCGAACCCTCGGTACAAAAATTTGTACAACGGATTAGCAATCCGACGCTATAGTCCACTCAGCCATCTCTCCGCAATTGAAAAAAAAAAAGAATTACTTTGTTTATGTTATATCACATAAACAAGAAGAACAAAAAGGGAGCTTAAAAAAAAAAGAGACTTGCTTTTTTTTTTATTTTTTATCTTATCTCTCTTTTTTTTTTCATTATTTTATATTCTTCTCTTTTTGAGTTTTCTTTTTATACAGCCAAAGAGCCCGGCTAGTACCTAGTCGGGCTTTTTTTATTATATTCCCATGAATATTGAAGAACAATTCTTTATTTGAATGTATTTTTTTCGAAAAAAAAAAGATTTGTAATTCAAACACAATCAAAAATAAATAAGAGATACGGATAGATTCCTATGAGATAAAACCAAAAAAAGAGAATATCAAAATGTTCTCTTTTCTGACTCCCTCTCTTTTTTCTGGTAATGTAAATTGTATATATATAACCTTCAGCAAAATAAAAAAATGGAATTTACTTGATCCCGTTTTTCAAATTTAATTAGAAGATCCTCTAATGAAACATGTCAATACTCGAATTATTAGAATATTATGCCCCTCTATTTCTTTTTCTTTATTTTGTCTGATTGCTTTGTTCGACAAAAGATACAATAATGATATTGTAGCGGGTATAGTTTAGTGGTAAAAGTGCGATTCGTTTCATGGACCCCTAAAAAGTTAAGGGATCCCCCGTTTGATTCATATCCCGATCAAATCCCGATCAAAAACTTTATTTTTTACTTAAAGGGACTCCTTTATACCCCTCGATGAATGATTTGAGGTATAATATACATTATTGTAATTTGTATACAAGAAGAATCAAATCGAATTTGACAAATTGAGTTCTAAAATTATGAAACATAAGTTTTTGGAATTGGATCTAGAATCCGAATTTTTTGAGTATTACTAAAGGATCTATGGAGAGAAATATACAAAGTTTCTTTCTAATCGTAACTAAATCTTCCATTTTTTTGCATAGTAGAAATTGAAGCTAAATAGCTATTAAACGATTCTTTTAGTTTACTAGAGACATCGACATTTTTTTAGCTCGACGGAAATTTTCTTATTTTCCTAAAGATTTTCTGAAATAGAAATAGAGAACGAAGTAACTAGAAAAAAAACATAGATTGTTAGAATATTGCTCTTCTAGAGGGATCATCTAAAAAGCAAGATATTTGAAACCTATTCATACAAAACAAAAAGGCTGACATAGATGTTATGGGTCAATTTTTTTTTATTGTCCATCTCTTCATTTTTTCCGTAAAGGAGCCGAATGAAACAAAAGTTTCACGTTCGGTTTTGAATTAGAGACGTTAAATCAAAATGATGAATCAACGTCGACTATAACCCTTAGCCTTCCAAGCTAACGATGCGGGTTCGATTCCCGCTACCCGCTTCTTTTTTATTCTATTGAAATCTATCTTTTTTCTTCTAGAATCAATCTAGAATTCTTAAATAATTTGTCAATTCTTCATTTTGATTTCTTAATTGAGTTTTAGTTATATATAGTCAATTCTATTCAATTGATTTCTATTTTTTATTCTATTTTTTTCTTCTTTTATTCTAAACTAAATATTTGATTTATTCTATAATATAATTTCTAGAACTCTTTCTATTTGATTCTT
>Ga0153984_1000039_pt1 | contig 14808 bp, 9 predicted proteins | sample TSGA068MetaG_FD_102271 | JGI IMG/M metagenome (GOLD analysis project Ga0153984, IMG submission 102271) | Attine ant fungus gardens microbial communities from Georgia, USA - TSGA068 MetaG | ecosystem: Host-associated > Fungi > Mycelium > Unclassified | place: USA: Georgia, Alexander Wildlife... | reverse complement strand
TGGTAGTTCAATAAAAACTATTCAAAGAGCTTTAAAAAATAAAAATTCAACACCATTTTATAAAAGACGGTTTATAGCTGAATATGTTAAAACAGAAAATTAATATAATTATAGTCAATTAAATATATTTTATAGTCCCATTAGTAATAATTTTTATGCAATTTATAGAAAGAAATAAAAATTAAAGTGGAATAACTCGACGGAGTTATTGAACTCTTATTCTTTATAGAAGAAGAGTTTGGCAATGTTAGTGAAAACGATCAAAGAATTTTTTTTTATTATTTAACAATTTGAATTTCTATATTTAAATAATGAATGAATTAGAGATCGTCGGTTATCTATATAATCGCGACAGACTGGGTCACTAATGGGTGTCTGAAATGATGCTTAATGTACAGTCGGAATTACTTTTATCAATAGAGATAAAAGCTATAATAATCGAAAAAATAAGATATTATAGTTTATCTTTTCTTAATATATAATATTAAGAAAAGATAAATAAATAGGTATGTTTTACCTTATGGACAAATGTCATTATGGGGTGCAACAGTTATTACAAATTTAATGTCCGCAATTCCTTGGATTGGGCAAGATATTGTCGAATTTATTTGGGGAGGATTATACATAGATGATCCACACTATGGTGACATAGTGTTAAAAATTCTGCTTAATGCTGGAAACTCTTCCGAAATTGCATACGGTTTGATATTAATAATATTATTGTTATTAATAACTTGCGTGAAAATTGCAGTAACATGGAGACAATCAGCAGGGGTGAGAAGTATTTCTACTTCACAAGCCTCTCAGAGACTACATGCAGAAGATCTCATTTACGCTTATTTAGTCGGTTTTATAGAAGGAGATGGATATTTTACAGTTACCAAAAATGGTTTATATATTATATATGAATTTGGAATGGAACTATCAATAAAAGACGTAGAATTATTATATAAAATAAAAAAATTACTAGGAGTTGGTATTATTAGTTTTAGAAAACGTAATGATGGAACTGAAACAGTATCTTTTAGAATTAGAAATAAAAATCATTTAAAAAAAATAGTTTTACCAATATTTGACATGTATCCTATGTTTTCAAATAAACAACATGATTATTTATTTTTTAGAAAATGTTTAACCTTAGATATAATTTATTTTAACGATTTACCTGAATATAAAAGAATTAATCATCCTTTTTTAAATTCAATAGACCATATTATTAATGCTTCTTATTTTGAAGCATGGTTAGTTGGATTTATAGAAGCTGAAGGTTGTTTTAGTATTTATAATGCAAAAAAAGACATAGAAGAATCTTTAACAGCTAGTTTTGATGTTAGTCAAACAAATGGTGATGTTATTATTTCAGCTATTCGTCAATATTTATCATTTACAACGAAAATATATTTAGATAAAACAAATAATTCTAAACTTAAAGTATCTAGTGTTAGATCAATCGAAAATATTATAAAATTTTTGAATAAAGCACCAGTTAAATTACAAGGTAATAAAAAATTACAATATTTATTATGGATAAAAGCTTTACGTAAAATAAAAAGATATAATGATAAAATCATTATTCCTTCAATATATTAAACAGGAGATTTATCCTGATTTTAAAATAACCGATTATTATAAAGAGGAGATTAAGATATAGTCCGATCAATAAAGAGATTTATTGCGTATAGTGAGAAGTTTTAACTATCTTTTAGCTTTTGGGATTTTATTCCCAGCTCTCGGGAATAAAATCCCGACAAGCGAAGCCTGTTTTTTTAGTTAAATACCGGTGACTATCAACAACAATGTTCAGTATCAAATGCTACATTAAATAGATTCTTCAGTTTACATTATTTATTACCATTCGTATTAGCAGCATTAATTATTATGCATATGATTGCTTTACATGAAAGTGGTTCAAATAATCCAGTGGGAGTAACAGGAAATTTAGACAGATTAGCAATGCACCCATACTTTATCTTTAAAGATTTAGTTACAATCGTTGCATTCTTTTTAGTTTTATCTTTATTTGTATTCTACGCTCCAAATGTATTAGGACATAGTGATAATTATATTCCAGCTAATCCTATGCAAACACCAGCTTCTATTGTACCTGAATGGTATTTACTTCCTTTCTATGCTATTTTACGATCAATTCCTAATAAATTATTAGGAGTTTTAGCTATGATTGCTGCAATTTTAGTTTTATTCTTAATGCCTATTGTAGATTTAAGTAGATTAAGAGGAAATGCATTTAAACCATTTAGTAAAATTGCTTTTGCTATTTTTGCTGTTAATTTCTTATTATTAATGTGGTTAGGAAGCCAACATGTAGAATCACCTTATGTTGAAATTGGTCAAATATGTACTGCCTATTATTTTGCTCATTTCTTAATCATAATTCCTGCCGTGAGTGTATTTGAAAATACATTAATGGATATTGCTTTAAGCGAAAATTCAAATAGAAAAACAACTAATGCAATAAATCTAAACCCGAGAGTTAATACCCTTATGGGTAATAGCAGTAGCTTTAGAAATAATTTAAATGATTTAAAAGGCGTTAGATCCTACTCCAAGTCAAAAAAAACAATGGTTAAAGCTTTAACTTATTACAAATTAATTGTTAAAGAATTTCTAGTTAGTTTTTTTAAAGAAATAAAATCTTTATTTCTTAATCCTTTAACTAGTTTAAAAAAATTTTATCTTTTTATTAAAGATAATATAAAATATATATATATTTTTAAAAATTTTTACCTATCACTAATGATAGCAGGATTTACACCTAAAATTGCTTCATGGCTTACACTAAAAGCCACTGAAGTTTTAGAAAGTGCTAATCCTGTTTTATCTCTTTTCTGGATTACTATTCTAATGGCTTATTTCTTTTTTTTCCTTGCTTTTTATCATTCAGTAATAGCAACAATATTTGCTTTTACTAAAGGATCAGTTATACAAAAAACACTTGCTGGTATAACTCTAATTAATACGTCTACTTCTATTTTTTGTATCTTAGGTCATTTTATTCCTTTTAGCAAAGTGGCTGAAGCTATCACTGCACATTTTACAGTCGAAGCGGCTAGTTCAACTGAACCTTTTAGAGCTCCAAGTCCTGGAGTTGATCCTTTCAACGACTCAACTGGAAGAGCAGGATATCAGCCTGCTCCTAAGGTTGCCCAAGAAGTTGCAGCTGCAGCAAACTCAGCCAGAGATGTTATGTTAGCCAAAAGTAGCACTGTGGAACAACTTATAGGTGCAACAGGTGCAGGTAAACTAGCATATAATGCTGCTTTAAATGGAAATAAAAAAAGCGCAGTCTTCTTTGGAACTGTAGCAGGAGTTAGTTCAATGATAACAACTTCTGACCTAATACAGGAATTTAAAAGTAATTATGATGAAAACATGAAAAAATCGCAATAAAAAATCTTTAACTTCTTTTTAATCTGCTTATTACCCCTATTAAACATAATAAAAAAAAATTTTTTTTTTAGTTTCTAATTTAATTATAAATTATAATAATATTAATTTGGCGGCGGAGGCGAGACTGTTATCTTTAGCTTATCTAGATAGATTATCTTTCCTTTTTCCCTAAGCTTAAGAAAGAGAGGATTATCGCTGAGATAAGATAAAGAACGTAAGAGAGTTAGAGCGTAGAGGCGCCTTTCCCTCTCCCTCCATAAAAAAAAAAAAAAAATCTAGGATTTATATTGCTAATATATAAAAGGAAAGTCCGGGACTTATTAACCATAATATATTTCTATATCTTGTAAGAACAAGGGAACTTTAAAGAAAATAATCGGTTATTTACTATCTATCTAGATATTTTCTAAACGGCGAACTAAAAATCCTATGGTTAGTCAAAGAAAGAAAAAAAATGAAGAAAAATAAATAGAACGAATTTAGATGAGGCTTCGCTGGAGATTCGTTCGTTCGTTTTATTTTAATAACAACAAGTGTAATTAGCAACTAAAACATAATCCGGCTTATTTAAATCTAGATATCTTTTATTTTAAGGCAGAAGCTTTTAGTTAGTAATAATTATCCTAGGCTTCGCTTGCATAAAAATTTGAGCTGGAGGACTCCGTCCCTCCTTTAAATATTCAGATTACAATGATTTCATAAATTTGAAAGAGAGCTCTTCCTGCTGCTAATTTTATCAGGACCCCTTTTGCTGCTTCTTTTGTAAAGGCAAAGTTCACCTGGCTGCGCCAGCTCTCCTTTTTTTTTGACCCTCTAGCGCAGAGCGGTGCGCAGCATTTATTTTATGTTTCTTTCTTTCTTTATTCCATATAAGAAAGAAAAAAAAAACATTTTATAAAAAAGGTAACAAACAGAGAAAAAAATGAGCAAAAATAAAAAAAAAAAAAAATTATGTCAAGATGGTTATTTTCAACTAATGCTAAAGATATAGGTATGTTATACCTTATGTTTGGTTTATTTTCAGGAATGATTGGAACTGCATTTTCAGTTTTAATTAGACTTGAATTAGCGTCTCCTGGAGCTCAATACTTACAAGGAGACAATCAATTATATAATGTAATTGTAACAGCGCATGCTTTCCTAATGATTTTTTTCATGGTTATTGCAAAATCAGATTTTAATTATAATTTAAATTTATTTAAATTTAATTTAGTTAGCACAGCCGAAAATTCAAAGAGCTTAATTGATTCCACTAATTTAAATTCTAAGGGAACCTTTAATAAGTTTAATCAAAATATTCCTAAATTTATGGATATTTTTATTGAAGACCCAATAAATAATAGAACAAAAATTAAAGAAGCAGCTAAAAATAAAAAAGGTGTATATATTTGGGAATCTGTTACAACTAATGATATTTATGTGGGTCATTCTATTAATTTGTATAATAGAATATCATCTTATTTTATGCCTTCTATTCTAAAAACAGCGAATAGAAGAGTTTTAAAATATCTAAATATTCATGGTTTTAGTCAAATTAATCTTCGTATTTTAATCTTAAAAGATTCATCGACAATCGATGAAGTAATTAGATTAGAACAATATTTTATAGATAATCTAAATTCGACATTAAACGTAGATAGAATAGCTCAAGGGACAGGATATCATTATCCAATGTCAATTGAAATGAGGAACAAATTAAGAGAAATACGAGTGGCCGGAGGCAACTACGCTCCGCTAGGAACTCCTATATATTTTTATGATAAAGATAATTTCGATTTATTATATATTTTTGCAAGTAAAACTGAAATGTATAATCTTATAAAAATACATCATAAAACATTAGATGATTGTTTGTCATTAGGAAAATTATATTTAAATTCATTCTTTATATCATTAGATATAATAGAAGAAAAAATAAATTTAAATGATAACAAATCATTTATCTGCACTAAAGAAGATTTAGTAAATTTAGTTGCACTTAAAAGAAATAATTATGTTTCTGTGCAACCTAAAGCTCAGCGAATAAAGGCAATAAATATCCTAGATGAAAAATTAACTAAAGAGTTTAATTCGTTAAATGATTTAGCCAAATATTTAAAAGGGGATAGACAAACAATTCGTAACTATATAAATTTAAATAAAGAAAATATTACTAATAATAAATTATATCGTAAAAGATGGAAATTTATATTAATAATTTAATTAATCTAATTTAATACGGCATAGCCGGGTAATATAGTAATATATTACTTACATTTCACTATTTGCTGGAAACTCCTTAGAGATTTTAACACTAGGTCCTTTAGCAAAATATAATATATTTAGTTTAGGAAAACAGTAACAGTATAAAAATATTGGACAATCAGCAGGAAACCAACATTTAAGGTCCTGGCCGAAACCGAGCTCGACTCGGACGCAGGCCTAAACTTAAATAAGTAGGATCCTCAGAGACTATACGTGAAATGTCCTTAAACTTAGCCGTAAGTTAGGCTTTAAGGACAAAGATAGAGTCCAGGTTTGTTTTAACGAACAAACGTAAATCGTATGCCTGCAATGGTTGGTGGATTTGGGAACTGGCTTGTGCCATTAATGATAGGAGCTGTAGATATGGCATTCCCAAGATTAAATAATATTAGTTTTTGGTTATTACCACCTTCACTAATCTTATTACTTTCATCTTCATTATTAGAAGGTGGAGCAGGAACAGGTTGGACTGTTTACCCGCCATTATCATCAATTCAAAGTCACAGTGGAGGAGCTGTAGATTTAGCTATCTTCAGTCTTCATTTAGCTGGAATTTCAAGTATGCTTGGAGCTATGAATTTCATTACAACAATTTTAAATATGAGAGCACCTGGAATGACATTACATAAAATGCCTTTATTCGTTTGGGCTATTTTAGTAACAGCAGTATTACTATTATTATCATTACCTGTACTAGCCGGTGGAATTACAATGTTATTAACAGATAGAAACTTTAATACTAGTTTTTATGAGCCAGCAGGTGGAGGTGATCCATTATTATACCAACATCTTTTCTGGTTCTTTGGTCACCCAGAGGTTGTCACTAACATTTCGTCTTATTTAATAACGATTTAAGATAGGCCTCTTAAGTCCGCTATATGCTGGAACCTCCTTAGAGCCGTTATTACTGCATTTATTATATACTATAATATATTAGACTAATTCTAAAAAAAAAAAATAAACTATTTATTAACTAAATAATTTTATTCTTTGCGCGGTAAAATTAGTAGACAGTGAAAACATAACGGATTGGACAATCAGCAGGAAACCAACATTTAACTTAAATTTACTCATCTTTAAAAGCTAAATTAGTAGGATCCTCAGAGACTTTACGCGGACTCTAAAAAAAAAATTAGCAAAAAACAAAAAAGAAGATGAAAAAAAGAGCAAAATTTTTTAGATAAGGAAATAAAATTAAAGTCTATAATAGACTTTAATTTTAATTTCGCAGTTTAAATATTTTATATAAAATATAAATAAAAGTATTTTGGACCCTAGTGCATATTTTTAGCTAACGCGCTTCAGATTTTTTTTAGAAAGATAAAGTCCAAATTGTTATCTAACAATAACAATATTAATGTTATCTTTATTGCATTGCGATAACTAGTTTTAATTTTGCACTATTTGAAGTTTCTACTATTTCTAGTAGTAATAAAAAGCTGTTAAAAAGCAGTTCAATAATAGCTGGAATAGAAACTACAACTAACGTTTTAGGTGAAAACAATTCAAATTTATTGGCAAATAATGTCCCAGATTTGGAATTTAACTCATCATTTGATGATGAAACTAGATCAGAGGCTTTAGAGCGAATAGAGGAGCTAAAAAGCATTTTCGCAGAACATGATTTAAAAATGAGACTAGCAAAGCAAGCGGACAGCGCCGTTGATAATATGACTAATACACAGAACGCGACGACTAGTGAAAATCTAATCGTGAACAATCCAATGGATTCTATTGCAGGTTTAAATAATACTAGCAGCATTATTTTAGAAACAGCTAGCAATGTGATCGGCTCATTACCTGTTTCAACTTTAGCCATATTAGGTCTAGCACTTAGTTTTCCATTTACTTGGCGTAAATTGCAGTTAGGATATATGTCTGGTCATGCACGTTGGCTTAGAACAATGGCTCCAGCTAGAACTACAATTAGTGTAACTAGTTATCCATGGTACACTATAAGTCATTGGACTCGTAGTACAATTACTACAACAACAACTATACCTGCTAATATTAGAACAATTAACCGGGCTAGTAGACATTATCATATGGCAATGACGTTATCAGGATTAGGCATTTTTGCTTTATTACACGCTAAAAATCAGGATTCAACAAGTAAAAGATCTATGATAGATGATCTTTTCTCCAAGAAAAACGTAAATAAAGACTTCAAATCTAACCAAAAACAGAGCTCTTTATTATTATTATTTTTAAGCCAAACTCAATTAGTGTCTTTAGATGATTTTCTAACAAATTATGGATTTGTCATTATAGTATTTATACCAGTTTTAGGTTTCATTTGCCTAACTTTGAATCTTTTATATAACATAATTCTAATTATTATTGTGCAAAGTTATGGTAAATTTGACGATACTAAATATAAATTTATTTTGATAGTTAATTACTTTAAATATTTAAATGAATTAGCAAGCGAAGATAATGTTCTTGCTAATTTTACGAGAATGTTCAAATTTATGTTATTTATGTCTTTTGTTTGGTTATTTGGGGGGTTATACTTATGTTCTTTTTTTTACTAAAAAAAGAAGGTTGGCTGTCTGTTTTTAATTTGGTCGAAATATAAACTTATAATATTCCCCCTATTAAGGTAAGAATTATGTTTCTAAAGCTTAGTATTATTATATAAAAAAGGATATTTTCTATTTACTAGTAGGGAATTTACCATTGCTCCGTTTTTTTCAGAGTCCGAGTCCGCTTATTTTTGCTTTTTTGTTTTTTGCTAATTTTTTTTTAGAAAGAGAAAGTCCAAATTATTATTGAAAGATAACAATATTTATGCTATATTTTAATTATTCCAGGATTCGGAATGGTTAGTCATACAATTTCTGCATTTTCAGGTAAACCTATTTTTGGTTACTTAGGAATGGTTTATGCTATGATGTCTATTGGAGTTTTAGGATTTGTAGTTTGGTCACATCACATGTATAGTGTAGGATTAGATGTGGATACTAGAGCTTACTTTACAGCAGCAACAATGATTATTGCTGTACCAACAGGAATTAAAATCTTTAGTTGGTTGGCTACAATATATGGTGGTTCAATAAGATTTACAACTCCAATGCTATTTGCATTAGGATTTGTATTCTTATTTACAGTTGGAGGATTAACAGGAGTAGTACTTGCGAATGCATCAATCGATGTTGCATTCCACGATACTTACTATGTTGTAGCCCATTTCCATTATGTATTATCAATGGGAGCTGTGTTTGCATTATTTGCAGGATGGTACTATTGGTCACCTAAAATCTTTGGATTATCATATAATGAGTTAGCTGGACAAATCCATTTCTGGATTTTATTCATTGGGGTTAATGTAACATTCTTACCTTTACATTTCTTAGGACTACAAGGAATGCCCAGAAGAATCCCAGATTACCCAGATGCATTTGCTGGATGGAATCTTGTTGCAAGTTACGGATCAATCATGTCAGTTGTAGCTGTAGCTGTATTTATTTATGTTATCTATGATCAATTAGCTAACGGTAAAGCAGTTTCAAACAACCCATGGAGAATTCCAGCTTTCTTCGAATCAACAGCAGAATTTAACTTAAACGCTAATATTGCAAGTTCATTAGAGTGGTCATTACAATCACCGCCAGCTCATCATGCATATAATATGTTACCAGCTGAAACAGTGCAAGCATAATAACCTCTGCTTAATTTAGTTAATCTAGATTATAGTATATAATAATATATTATATTAATACCCCCCCTTTTTTTTTTATTTTTGACCCTCTTGGAAGCGAAGCCTGCAAAAAAAAAAAAAAGAGGGACGGAGTCCTCCAGCGCAGCGCAGCAGTGCCTAGTGCAGAGGAAACCCTTTAAAATATATATATGGCAAAAAAATAATAAAATACTAAAGGCTTTTAAAGAAGTAAAATTAGTTGAGGGGGGAGAGCTGGCGCCTCTCCCTCTAAAGAATAAAGCAAAGGCTTCGCTTGGGAACCCTTTGCAGTCTGCAGCAGACTGCAAAGGTTTCTTTTATTTCATTTCATTTTAAGGCGCACTACTGTAATTTTACAGGGTTTCCTGCTAAAGAACCTCTTGCTGCGCCAGCTGCTCATTTTTTTAGTTGTTAGTAATTTAAATATAAGCTTAGCTTGAGCTTAAGCTTAAAAACTCTATCAAATAACACTATATTATTCTTTTTGCAGCAAAGCAAAGCTTGCCTCTAGCTTGCGCAGATGAAATTTCTCCGCCCAATCTTTACTAAATGAGTGGGTTACCTTCAAAAAGGTCTTAGTTATAAGAGAAACAAAATAACATTACTACTTGGTGATGGGATATTCAAATCCTTAGAACCGCAGGCTTCGCTTCAAAAGGCAACTATTAAAAGAAGCCGCGCCAAAATGCTAAATTTATAGGATATATAGATACAATATAAGAATAAAAAAAGAAAGAGGGAACCCTAAAAAATTTGACTGCTGCTGTCATAAAATTTGCAGCCGGCGGAGCGGAGCCAATAAAAAGCTTTTCCCGCTTATAGTTAATCTTCCATTTTTCACTATTTTGCTTATTGCTGTTATTTTTAGGAGGGACGGAGTCCTCCAGCTCCATCATTTTTTTCGATTAAGTTCGTCATATTAAATCTAAATTATGTTAACAATATTACTATTAATTCCTTTATTAGGAATTTTTTCTATGTTATTAGTCCAGCCTATATCTGTCGAATCAAATAAAGCAAAGGCACAGTCATCTGCTCGTTTATATAAAGATATAGCTTTAGGGTTTTCAATTATAAACTTTTTTGTATCACTTGTTTTATGGGCAAATTTCGATAGAAATACAGCTGAATCGCAATTTGTAGCAGAATATAATGAATTAAGTTTTTGCCATTTCACATTAGGTGTAGATGGAATTTCCTTATTCTTTATTTTATTAACTTGTTTATTATTTCCAATAATTTTTTTAGCAGATTACAAAGCAATTAAAACTAATATTAGAACATATCAAATAATAATGCTTTTATTAGAAACATTATTAATCGCAGTTTTTACAGTAAAAGATATATTACTTTTTTATATTTTTTTTGAAAGTATATTACCGCCTTTATTTTTATTAATAGGATTATTTGGATCAAGTAAAAAAGTCAGAGCTAGTTTCCATTTATTTTTATATACATTATTTGGATCATTAGCTATGTTACTAGCTTTTTTAACTATGTATTATTTAACTGGATCAACAGATATAGAAATTTTAACATCAACTAATTTAAGTTTTGATTTACAAAAAATCATTTGGTTGGCTATATTCTTTTCATTTATGATTAAATTTCCATTAGTTCCTTTCCATTTATGGCTTCCTTTAGCTCATAGTGAAGCTCCATTAGGTGGTTCTATTCTTTTAGCTGGAGTAGTATTAAAATTAGCTTTATATGGTAGTTTAAGAATTTTAATTCCATTATTACCTGAAGCGACAGTATATTTCACTCCATTAGTCTATACTATAGGAGTAATAACTATAGTTTACGCTAGTTTAACTACTTTAAGACAAATAGATATGAAAGTTATTATTGCTTATTCTAGTATTGGACATGTAGCAATTATTCTTATGGGAGCTTTTTCTAATAATATTCAAGGAATAGAAGGTTCTATTTTATTAGGTATCGCTCATGGATTTATTAGTCCCGCCTTATTTATAATTACTGGTGGTTGTCTTTATGAAAGATATCATACTAGAGTTTTAAGTTACTATAGAGGATTAACAAGTCAAATGCCTTTATTTTCAGTTATTTTCATGCTTGCTACATTAGGTAATATAGCTGTTCCACTATCTTCTAATTTTGTAGGAGAGTGGTTATGTTTAGCTGGTGGATTTGAAAGATCACCAATTATGGCTGCATTAGCTGCTTCTGGGATATTTTTATCTGCCGCTTATTCTATTTGGTTTTATAATAGAATTTGTGGAGGAGCTTGGAGTCCATATTTAGCTGTTACAACTGATTTATCAAGAAGAGAATTTTATGTTCTTTTCCCTCTTATCTTTTTTGCTTTCGCTTTAGGTATTTTTCCTAACGTTATTTTAGATTCTATTCATTATTCAGTTTCAACTGTATTATATCAAACTATTACCCCTCACTAAAGGTTAAAAAATGACGCCTAGTGCAGAGGAAACCCTCAAAGGGTTAAAAAAACGACGGCACAGGGCAGGCAGTCCTTTGCAAATTAAATTCTTTTTTAGCCTAAAACCTTCAAAAAGAGAAATCAAATTACAAGCAATGTTAATATCAGGATTATTTATATTATTATTCATATCAGCAATATCACAAAAAAGAATTAATGGAATCATTATAAACAGAGCAGCTGCTTTAATTTTACTTTATTCATTTATTTTATCAGTTTATACATTAAATGTATCTATTATAGGATCTGGAATAGGAGTATTTGGAGGGCTTTATCAAGTTACAGTACTATCAAAAGTAATAGAAAGTTTTATCTATTTATTAGGAGCAATGATTTTATCAAATACAATGTTTCTAAACTCATTTGAGAGTGGGCTAAATTCAAATAAAAAAAAAGAAGCTTCTGTTCCAGCAATAAGATCAGAATATTCAATAATAGCCTTATTTACTGTAGTAGGAGGAATATTGTTAATAACAAGTAATGACCTAGTTTCTATGTATTTATCAATTGAATTACAAAGTTTTGGACTTTATGTTTTAGCAACTATTTATAGAGATAGTCAAGCAGCAACTTCAGCTGGTTTAAAATATTTTTTATTAGGTGGTCTATCATCAGGATTTATTTTATTAGGGTCAGCAATTATTTATGCGTATTTAGGAGTTACTAATTTAGAATCAATCTATCTTTTAATGTCACAAGAAGCATCAGTTGGAAGCGAAGCCTATAATTTAACTGAAAAATCAATAGAATTATCAGCATTTAGTTTTTCGGTAGGGTCCGAACAATCAATTAGATCTCCATTTGGTGCAGATTTAGGATTATTAATAATGACAGTAGGATTTTTATTTAAAGTAGCATCAGCTCCATTTCATAATTGGGCTCCAGATGTTTATGATGGAGTACCCACAAAAGTAACAACTTGGTTAGCAATTATGGCAAAAATTTCGATTTTAACTTTTTTATTAGATTTAGTAATAGGATCAGGAAGTTTATATCTTTTAGAACCTTCTTTATCGTTAGTAAATTTAATGTTAATTGCAGCTTTTCTTTCTTTATTAGTTGGAACTATAGTTGGATTAGCTCAATCTAGAATTAAACGATTATTAGCTTATAGTACTATTTCGCATGTTGGATTTTTATTATTAGCTATAGCTATTAATACTGAAGATTCAATAGAATCATTTATCTTCTATTTAATTCAATATAGTTTAACTAGTGCTAATGCCTTTTTTGTTTTAATTGCATTTGGATCGTTATCTTTATCTTTATCGAAAAATAAAAATTCTGCTCTTTCAGCTGGATTATTTTCTTCACAAGAAGAGGATTATAATGCAGAAAAAGAGTATTCACCTATACAATTTATAGCGCAATTAAGAGGACAATTTAACGCTTTAGAACCTTCTCCTTTATTAGCTTTAGCTATGGCTATTATTTTATTTTCTATGGCCGGTATACCACCATTAGTAGGATTTTTTGCTAAACAAGCAGTGTTATTATCAGCGGTTAAAAATGGTTTTATATTTTTAGCTTTAGTTGGTATTATTACAAGTGTAATTAGTGCTGCCTATTATTTAAGAGTTATAAAAGTTATGGTATTTGATTCAGCTTTAGATGAAACTAACAACAAAAAAAGCAGCAGAGGCGCAAGCTCTGCCCTGTCCGTTGAATTAAATGAAATTAAATCAAATAAAAATTTTGAAGGTTCTCCTTTTAACGAATCAGATAAATTATTGTTATTAGATGATTCAAACAAAATTAATGGAAATAGACAGTTATCTAACAGTTTAAGTTTTTCTATATCAATTTTAACTGTTTTAACTCTATTTTTCGTATTGAAACCTACATTAATATTAAACAGTGCACATATTATGGCTTTAAGTTTATTCTATTTATAGTTATGGCAACAATTAATACTTTATCTGTTTTATTTATTCTTGTTCCTATTTTAGGAGCTTTATTATTAGTTTTAAATTTACTATTAGCTGTTCATAATCCAGACAATCAAAAAATACAAAGCTTTGAATGTGGATTTAGTGCTTTTAGTCAAACTAGATCTAGATTTAGTGTAGCTTTCTATTTAGTCGGTATATTATTCTTATTATTTGATCTTGAAATTATTTTAATTTTTCCTTATGCTGTTTCAGCCTATAATAATGAAGCCTACGGACTTTGGATGGTTGTTATCTTTATTTTAATCTTAACTTTAGGATTCGTTTTCGAATTTGGTAAAGGAGCTTTAAAAATAAGTCTTGTTGAACCTGATGCAAACTCATCTTCTAGTTCCGCAGTGGGGTCAAAAAATGATTACATCGTTTAATTTAGCGCCTTAAAAAAAGAAAGAAACGAGAACTCTTGAGAGGAGGACTCCGTCCCTCTTGGGAATAAATTCTCCTTGGGCCTCTTTTTTTGCTCTTTAAAGGGAACCCTCCTAGGGTTAAAAATGAGGGACGGAGTCCTCCAGCGCTGCCTAGTGCAGAGGAAACCCTTTAAAATATTATTGGCGCGGCAAGCGGTATAATATTAGTTCAAACGCTTTTATTGCAACTAGTTAATTTGACGGAAATTTAATTTTATCATATTAAAATCTGTTCACGAAGGCGAAGCCTCCCTTTTTTATTCTTGCTGCGCCAGCTGCTCATTTTTAGAAAAGGCTGCAAAATTGAGCAGCGCAGCGCAGTGCAGCGCAGTGCAGTGCAGTGCAGTGCAGTGCAGTGCAGAGTAAAAGTCAAATCGCTTTAGCAGAAGCTAAAACTTTTAAATTTTATCTTTAATTTAAACTAAATAAATAAATTAATTAATTTATTACCCCTATTTTTAGTAAAATTTGAGAAGCTTCAAGAAATAGGGAAAGGGATAAAATCAGTCTTCCAGTCAGAATATAAAAAAAAAAAAAAGGACGGAGTCCTCCAGCTCATCTTTAAAAAAAAAAAAAAACCATTAGAATTTTGCTCATTTATTTAAAACTGTTAACCTAAAAAATTTAATGTCCGCTTTTTTATTATTAAAAATATGATAATAT
>Ga0153984_1000033_pt1 | contig 15423 bp, 12 predicted proteins | sample TSGA068MetaG_FD_102271 | JGI IMG/M metagenome (GOLD analysis project Ga0153984, IMG submission 102271) | Attine ant fungus gardens microbial communities from Georgia, USA - TSGA068 MetaG | ecosystem: Host-associated > Fungi > Mycelium > Unclassified | place: USA: Georgia, Alexander Wildlife... | reverse complement strand
TCGGTGGCCAAAGCGTTCATGACAGAGGCACTTTGAACGCCGGACTCTGTGAGTGGAATTTCAAATAGGCGGAATTAGTTATTGAGTTCAGACAAGGACGACGAGCAGTTCGCCCTTGAGTGGATACAGCGTCACGTCAGTGCCTTACAATACCCTTTTTTCTTGCTTTTACTAACATCTGTATCATTAGATCAGCAAGTTCGGTGGAGATCCCAAGAAGGTGACGATTTGGGGAGAGTCTGCGGGTGCGTGTCACTGTGATTGCATCTCCTTGTCTAATTTCAATCACAAGGTGCTGCATTCAATGGGAATACACAACCTCCGCTCTTCCGTGCAGCTATAGCGAGTATTCCTTTTCAATCATAGAATTCCGGAGATAATACTTCTGGTCCGATATCTCGCTCACTGCTCACTGACTTGAAGCACTAGCAAATCTTCGAAGTTGTTGATCAAGCAGTTGATATCTTCGTGACCAGTGCTGACGCGGTTTGCAACAGATGTTTCACTGCACGAGATGCTCTTGAATGTCTGCGCCAGGGGAATGCATAGAACAGTGGGACTTGGGTCTTTGTTCCCGTAGTGGACGGTACGCTTATCATAAACGGCCGACGGAGTTATTGCGCCCAGGAAGAGTCAATGGAGTAGGTATTCCCAAGATCCACGTCCTGGATCTCGTTTAACAGGAGGTACTTCTTGCTGTCACAACCAGCGCTGAGCATAGCGAGCAGTGCAGGTTCATCATGAGCGAATGTGTGTAGATTTTGTGGCACAGATGTTGATACTAACGCCTTGCCCAGCAATGTTCGTTTGTCCTGCATACTTCCTGTTCCGTGGATTTTGGGCCAAACGTTTCAGGTACGTGGATGTCTCTTATGTCAAGAGGTTGCCGCACATCTTTTCTCAACAGGGAGAATTCGACATTCTACCTGCATTCCATGGTGACGATATCCCATACTATTTCCCACAGTATGTACTTGAATCCTCGGGCTGTTTCAATCTTAGCAAGCCATCAGAGCGCAATCGTCGACCAAACTCCACGTTTCAACAATAGCGAGTTCATCGACAATTCCAGCCAGTCATTCCTGAACTTCGTCATCGCGATGGACCCGAGTATCAAATGGGATCTGTGAAATACTCTTCCTCAGTGGCCTCAGTGAATAGAAGAAGATCCAGCAGAAATGCTGTTCAATGAAACTGCGATGGATGTGCCTATATTGGAATTGAAAAAGACTTCCGAGCGTTTGTAGAACCGCTGTGAGTGAGTCCAGCCACTTTTTCTCTATTGGATCGTATGGCTGATCGTCGTCTTAGGTTTTGGGAGAGTGTTAGTGCAACTATTAGACAGTAGAAGAAATGTCCTGTTTCTAAGGCTAGTTTGACTAAACTGACCATAGGTTATCTTGTGATATACTATCATTTGCGAAATTGACTTCATTTAGATTCCGGGTTTATCACTGACGACATTTGTCTTTGCCATGAGAGAAGAAAGTGGCTCAAAATAGGTAATTGACCAATCTTCCTATCACTTATTTTTGGTGGCTCAGAATGCTGTCAAGGAACCTTGCCTCTTTACTTGTTCTCCGTGGCAACTTGACCCACTGGACTGGCTGATCACCTCTATTCAACAATTATCTTGACCACGTTCTTTCATTGACTGAGCTCTATCAAAGTACACCAGGATCACAATTTCTTCATTAGATGGATTTGGAAATAAAGCCATTAGAAGTACATTTCAAAGATGAAGGGTGGTTCAACAATAAAGACAATGTAATAGTCGAAGCCTGCTGATACATCGTGATGTGCTGCAGGCCATCTCAATCATTGGTTGAAGTAACACATGATTTTTCTACAAGCTACTTGAGTCAGACTGAGAGTAATTTATTAGGGCTTATATGTTATCAAGGGATGGTAGACAGTATTTTCATACCTCTGCTCTCGTATTATGTCTCAGCACTCTAGGATTGTCCCAACTACAACTTCACTCTCTTTTCTTCTTTTTCTCCTCTGCATAAGCTTTGAGGGCTTTCAACCTCTCTGTCAAAGTTGATGATATGCTGAATACGTCCAATCAACCCAAACTGTGCTCAAATTTTTCACATGCAACTAGTGCCTTACACAACTTCTCTCCCATACTGGCTATCTCCTTGTCGCCCAACTTGTCCTCCAACTCGAGAGCAAATCGATCAGCCTCCTACTCAAACTGACATGAGACAACATCCATTCCGATGCTGATGAAAGCCTCGAGTGGTACGAGAATCAGTTGGAATAGCAAGAATGCAACAATTTGAGGGGGATTCTTTGAGACAGACGAAGGGAAGTTGAATGCAGTCAGAAAAGGAGAAGCATGCAGGAATGCAGCAAAGAGAGCGAGAATAGCAAAGAGATGGAGTTGAGAAATAACCATCAATTTTGTTCAATGAAGATAGTACCAGTGCCCGAGCTCATGGGAGAGTACAGCTTCAACTTTGGCAGGCTTTGATTGTTGAATGAGAGTATCAAAAATCACAATATGTTTGCTCTGAGAATTTGATCCCTCAAATTATATCATTGTGGCACAATGCACTTACCCAGGGCAATCCAAAGAAATAAGCATTAGAATGTGAGCTCCTCTTACTCATACAGATGCTTCAATTTAACTTGCCCACCAATGCCTCAATCCTTGTCCTCAAGGCTGTGCTCCTATTATACTTGGAGCACAAACTTTCTAGTCTTAGCTTGCTGGAGCATAGATTTCTATTTTTAACTAGGCTAGAACACAGACTTTCTATTTTGGAGCACAAACCCCCCCTTTTATTAGGCTGGAGCACAGATTTTCTATTCTTAGCCATCACTTGTGTTCATGTTGGCAGAGAAAATGTTGTAAAAATGCCAAACAAATTTATAAAAAGTCAAAAGAATCTGTAAAAATCTTGAAAATATTCCAGGAGTATGATAGTGCTGTAACTGTTCTAGTATGACATTTGTTACAGGCTATTATTGACAACTAGGACTGAAAAAAAGAAAGTACAATAATAATACTAACACTAATGTGGGCTGACTATACTATATATATAAGGGCAGTATAATGATTTTGTAGCATAAGGATAAGTCAAAGATAAGTAACATACACTTGAGCAGTAGGTATTCTTGTTTATGGTCTATTGTCTAAATTGTATAAACTTATACTATTTGTCACAAACTTCATTTGGACCTATCTCTATCAATTCCTCAGCAATTTCTATGGTTCTAATGGTGCCAGAAAGCTCTCAAAAAGACCTTTCAATAGATACCAAATATGTTTTAGGGTGATAAATATTGGCTAAGCTGTTAGGCAATCAGTAGATAATCTCTATAGTACCATATTAAATTGCTACTATCTCAGAAACTACCACAATCTATACTTTGCTTTTAGGGTCAGCAGAAGCCCTCTTTATACTTCTCAGAATAATTATAAAACAACTTTGAGGCAAGTAATATTCATGAAGATATGAAGTTCTCAATGTTTATATATAGACTTAATCAATTATCTATAGATAATCATTTGCCTTTTTTTAGAACAAAGGACAGCCTCTATATGGTTAAGTTATCTCTATTTCCAGTACAAAGGCACTACTATATATAGAACAATAGGTAGTAGCATGTAATAATCTGTCCTAGTGCACTGACTATTACAATTCTGTATATAAGGACTCCTTGTCTGAGAATTAGACCTCAAACTTAATAACATCTTTTGTTACTGTTTAAGCTTCACTTCTAAGCCCCTTTGAGCTCTAGCATTTATAATCACAAATTGGTAAGTGACTATTTGTGATAGTGTCCAAGGTTTTTCTGGGATTGAATTTGGCATTAGTTTTTCTGCCAGCTGTTCTATGTGATTTTGTTTTGTTGGCAGGCATTATATCTCTTCATATATCATTTTATCTCCTTTGTTACTCCTAGCCACCAAAAGTTTCTAATAACCAATTCTGTCATGACTTGGCAAAATGGCTAAGTCATTATTTATATTTCTTTTCTTTTCTTTTCTTTTATCTTGGACTTACTATACAGAAGAGAGTATGGAAAAGTGTCACATCACAAGTATTACATAGTCACAGTCCCATAACAGGAAGTCACAGCATCACATCACATGATGTCACATAATGGGTCACATAATAGACATGGGAAAGTAGTGCACAGACCATATAGTAGTTGTATAAGTAGTGTAGAAAATCTAACAGGAACTCTATCAAGTTCTCTTTGTCAATCACTGAACAAAGAGCAGTTGGCTTTATTCTGGCTTAGAGTTTAGCTTCCTTACAAATTCTACTATCTTCTATTGTCCTCCATGTCCTCCTACTGGTATATCATAATGCAGTCAGATGATTTCTGCTCTTAACTGTTTATCTTTTGGGACATATACTTTTTCTTCCTAATACATGACATCATTTACTTCCCTTCACTCTTTGTCTCTTAGCATTTTTACTCCTGTTCATTTCATTTCTTCTACTGCCTTAACTACTTCATTATTCTTAACCCTTGACTGTCTTACTCTTTCCAAAAAGTCTACTCCTTCTATGATTAATTCCACTTTTTCTGTTCTTCTCTCTCTTAACTATTCTGGTTTTACCAATAATGTCTTATTTTCATTATCCCTGTCTACTTCTACTTTCCAATCTGGCCTTCTACTCAAACTATTTGCCTTCCCTATTTTACTTCCTAGAACATGTTTTTGCATAAAGTCAAACATAAATAGGTATAGAGCCCATCTAGCTTGTCTCTTGTTCAACTTTTGTGCTTTCATAAAATATTCAAGATTTTTGTAATCTGTCCAAATCTCAAACTTTGTGATTTTTTCTTCTAAGAAGTGCCTCCACACTTCTAAGCATCTAACTGCAGCCAGTATCTCCTTATTGTGTATTTTGTAGTTCTATTCTGTATCACTTAATGATTTGGAAATAAAAGCTACAGGTCTCCACAATTCATCAGTGCATTTCATTGACAATACATCCCCTGTTACATAGTTTGAGACATCTACCTCTACTCTAAACTCTTTGTTTAAGTTTAGAGCTACTAGCACAGGTCTTGTAATATTCTTTGGTATTGGCCAGCTTATTATCCTATCTACTTTCTCTTTCTCCATCTCTATTCTATTGGGTCCTATGACAACCCCTAAGAATTCAATTTTCTGCACCTTTCATACACATTTCTCTGGCTTTACATACAAACCATTCTTTTCTAACTTTCTCAATATTTTATCTATAATTTCATCATATTCCTCTTCTATTTCTATCCCCACCAACATATCATTTACAAATGCAACAACCTTTCCTTCATTTATCATTTTCTGAAATGTAGCTGGTGAATTTGTTATCCCAAAGAACATTACTATTGGCTTGAAAGATTCCATATGTATTGTAAACACTTCCTTCTACTCATTTCTCTCCTTAATCCTTACATTGTTGAACCCCCAACATAAGTCCATTTTTGTGAATACTTTCTTACTTCCTATGTTGTCTATTAAATCCATAAGTAGGTAGTTATTTTTTATTGTCTAGTTGTTTAGACTTTAGTAGTCTATTACTATCATCTTGCTCCTGTCCTTTTTGCCCACAAAGAATATTGGTGATGTTTGAGGGGATTTTGATGGTCTAATATATCCCTTCCTTAATTGATTGTCCACAAAGTTCTAAATCCTTTTATTCCTGGATAAAGAGTAAATCCTTTCTTTTTGTGGTTTAAACATCTTCTTAAGATCTATGGCATAATCCAAAAAAATTTTTCATTGGCATTCTCTCAGACTCCATCTTTCCAAACACCTTTCTTCACTTTAGGAATTTCTTTGGAATTATTTCCTTGATTTTCCTATGGTCTATCTCAATTTCTTCCTTTTTTCCCTAGTTTTTCTTGTTGTATACTGTCTATCTAACTATTTTCTCTTCCTCTAGGGTAGCTACTCTTTTCTCTTTTCTTGTCTTCTTTCTCCTTCATATTTCTTCCACACAATGGCAGACATCTTGTTATTTTAACTATCACAAATGGTCACTTACTTGATTTGTGATTGAGAAAGTATTCTTCAAAAAGATTCGAGAGCAAGTTTTTAGACAATGACAAAAGATATTGTTAAGTCTGAGGTCTAATCCTCAGACTATGAGTCCTTAAATACAAAAAAGTGATGGTCTGTGCACTAGAACAGATCATCATATGCTACTACCTATTGTTCTATATATAGTAGTGCCTTTGTACTGGAAATAGAGATAACTTAACCATATAAAGGCTTTTCTTTGTTCTAAGAAAAGACAAATGATTATTTATGGGTAATTAATTAAGTCTATGTACAAACATGAAGGACTTCATATCTTTATTAATACTGATTGCCTCAAGATTGTTCTAGGTTCATTCTGAGAATTATGAAGAGGACTTCTTCTGAGCTTAGAAGTGAATCATAGATTATGGTGGTTTTTGAGATATTGGCAATTTAATATACAGTACTATGGTAGTTACCTACTGATTTGCCTAATATCTTGGCTGATATTGATTGCCTTGAGATGTGACTAGTATTGATCAAAAGGTTTTTTTAAGGGCTTTTTAGAGACATTAAGGCCATAGAAACCATTCAAGAATTGGTAGAGTGTCATATGACAGAAAATAATCATTTAAATAATATAATTCCTTTTATATTTTATATTATTACTAAATTCTGCTCCTGAACTCCTGTTGTCTACTCCTATAGGATCATAATTTAGACTAGTTACTTGTACTCCTTCTATTCCAGACTTAGTATAAGTACTCTATTAGTTATATCCTAGTTTCTTAGTCTGTAGATTAACGTCTTTTATGTGTTCTATCCTCACTCTTATCAATATACCACTCCTCTCCTGAACTTCTAACAACAATTCCGTCCTCCTGAAATATACAACCACACATATGACAGCAGATCGAGGTACAGCACACAAGCTGAGGCCAAGGTTGTTCCCCCACTTTTGTTGTCAACTCTATTCCACTCCAGAGTAACTCTGCTCCACTCCAGGTCATTTCGCTCCTGCTCTATATATTCTTGACATAGAGATAGGTCTGAATAAAGTTTGTATCAGAGTTCTTAATTTATTATACACTACTACATGGTGTCACAAAAAGTGACTACTAAATAGTATCATGGAAGTATAACAAAATACCTGTTCAAATGAACTACATAAATAGCTAGACCCTTGTTAGCAAGTAGTCTTGCTAATATTGCCCTTTTGGTATAGTGGTAAACCATACAGTATATGACTACTGGTCCATAGCACAACTGTGACACATGGTCTTGGTACTACTTTCTCATACTTATCATAAAGACTTAGTCGAGATAACTTAGTCTCACTCTTTATCTAAGTTAACAAGGAGAACTCAATAGGGTTGCCATTTTTCTGTACACTACTTATACAACTACTATATGGTCTGTGCACTACTTTCTCATACTTATCATGTGACTGTGACACTTGTGACACTTGTGATATAACCCTTTCCCACACTCCTCCCTGTATAGTAAGTCCAAAAGAAAAGTAAAGTAAAGTAAATATAAATAATGACTTAGCTGTTTTGCCAAGTCATGACACTTATTATATATTGCTTCTTTCACTCTGACCACCAACACTGTTGGTAGTGCCCAAGTGTAGTTTAGCATAAAACCTTCTTGTGTATTTTAGATTACTTGCTTGTCGATTATGAGTCTCAAGTCAACTAGCATTAGGCCTGAAGATAATACCTTTAACATACGATGTAGATGGCTGTTGTTCCATATCAGCATGGGAGGTCCATGCTGTTACACTGCTAGGGAATTTTCTGTGGAAATGTAGCATAGGATACACTTTATACCCCTGGATTTCACTACTGGAACCTACTCTAGAGACCTTTTACAAGTGCCAGACATAATCTAGACCCAAGATTGGATACTTCTATTAGATAGTTGCCAAGCTACTATATTGTAAGAGAACAGCTCTATTTCCACCCCTGAACTATATAATGATGCTCCAGAGCAACCTAAGCCTGTTCAAGTATTACTAAAGTAATACTTAAACACACTAGTATAGCTCCAATCACACTGACCCTGACACCAAAGAATGTAAACCTAGTATATAATGTAGAATATCTCTTCAGAAGCCTTATCCTAATCTCTGAGGATTCTCCTGGAGGTGAGTTGTATTATAATTACAAACTGTAATATTAACTGAGGATTCTCCTGGAGCCTTGTGTGCCCCAGTTTCCCTTACATATATGCTATTCTAGCATATACCTCAGGAGGCAAGACTGATGAGCTAGCATCAGGTTTCTCAGAGACAAACTATCAATGTTGATACTCTAGGACTCAGAGGTTAAAGGATACCTCTGGAATGCAATATAATTTCAATCTAGAGCAGACTTGGACTAATATAATACCAAGATGACAGATTAAAAGTCTATTAATGGCTAATGATCCTATTACTACTAGACTTATTCAGGAAGCAGACATGCTGTAGAGCAACAAGAATATTGATGATCTTCATATACACTTGCATATGTTTCTAGATCATATTCGGAGTAGAAGAAAGCCAGTTCAGAGGTTAGAAGATATTAGGTAGAAGTGAAGTATGGAGGTAGAGTAGGAGCACATGGCCATGGCTAGTAGACATGGAGGATAGGGAGGTGACATCTGTCATGGAGAGAAGTAAGAGAGACTGGAAGAAGAAGGAGTTTCCTTTTTATTTATTTTTAATTGAGTCTCATCAGTTTGTACTTTTAATATAATACTCAGAGAGCCCAAGAAAAAGGCAATGGAATCTTGACACCTACTACCATCTCAAGGGCTCAAGAGTCACCTTATGGCACTTTTCTGAGTTTTAAGTAAAGTGGTTGGATTGTTAAGGAGACTGGAACTCTATATTCTACTTGGTCAAGAGACAAGATGCAGCAGTTGCTTGGACAACCTTCTATGAAGTAGCAGGCCTGAAAAGCCTGGCTAATCATCAACTCAGATTGTATCACACCCATAAGGTTTGGTGTGGGAGTGCAGATGAGAGCTTGATTGAGTGTGGTAAGACCTATGAGTGGTTTACTGGCTACTTTGATAGTGAGCTTGTTATGGTGTGTAAAGGTGGACACCTTAAAGACACCATATAAGGAGAATCTAGATTGAGCTTACAATCCTTTCAAACATTTTTACATTAATTATTACACTAAATTTCTATATTCTCTTTTTAATACCTTTATTCTTGATTCATCCCCACAAACTCTTTAGCATGCAATTGGGACCTGGTACTGCATCTTTAGCTTGTGCCAGGCTAATAGTCCCTTTTGCTCCCTTTAATACAGCACCTCCCCCTCCCCTATGAATAGGTCTTCTTTGTCTGAGATGGACTATGCCGAGCAAGTTGCTTTTGCAAACAATGTAGAAGTGGAAACCCTTGATCCCTCTCTACCTGTGAACAATACAGCCCTGTTATACAACTTCATTTTTCCTCCTTTCCAACTACCACATGTCTGCAACAAGAAGATACCCACACCTGCATCTAACGGCATCACCCATATATTGTCAGAACCTTCTCCTCCCACAGTCATTCCATACAGTGCTAACGTCCCAGCTGACCCTAGTCTATAGAACGGTAACTTCATGGCTACTTCATTTTTCGGTACAAATGAGTTCCTCAATAGTGATGTACACAATATGGCATGCTCTTCTTAGTGAATGGCATGATTTTTAAGGCAAAGAAATCTTAAGAGCTGCAACAGCAATAATATCCCATAGCTCGAACCCTTTGGTGAATCAGCATGGTCATTTATCTTTGCCATTTTTACATCTGGCTGGGATCAACTTGTGTCATCCAACAATGCTTTTATTAGGGACAATATTGCTTTAAAGTTTGGAAAGGTTAATCTCCCCAACAAGATGCAAAAATAGCCTCTCAATGTCACTATGATTAAGAAAGTACTGTCCCCTATTCTACCCCACCCATCAAAGAAGGTATTGGAAAAATCAAAAATGCACCAACACATCCTCATGTCTAAGGGTAAAGACATGCCTTTCCCTTTGTTATCTTATGCCCAGGCCACATACTAAGCTTCGAACATCCTAAAAATTAAGGAAGTCTTCCCTGCCCTACTGAATAAGAAAATCCTAGAAATTCATAACACGGCATTTCCCAAACCAATCAACAGGAAAAAGAAAATTCAACTGACTATAAAAGGCCCTTCCAGGAAACAGGCTATCATACCTGTGTCCACTAAACTCACTGAAGTTATTATGGGTAAAGCTAACTTGCATATTTTCTAGATTAACGCTCTCCTGAAGAATATCAAATCAAACTTGCAAGCTAAATTCATACATTCCTTCCCCAGCAGTTTATCCATTAACACCAACAATGTACCTAACCCCAGTAACCTCTCAACTATGGAGAAATACCTCAAATCTATTGCTGGTGCAAATAACAAGAAAGTTCTTACTTCTCAACTACCTTAGTCCAAGTTATACCTAAAAATTACTGGCATTCCATTTATACAACCCAATGGTAACAAACTAAATAGCAAGGACGTCAACAACTTCATGAGCCACACTGAAATATTTTCAAATATTTCCCTAGTAGCCAAACCCAAAATCATCAAGGCCTCTCCCAAATCTGACATGGCTATTATTTGGTTTGATATTTGGGATTCTCAAAGTGGCTCTAGTGCTAAATTACTAATCAACCACTCCTTTAACTTCAGCAGATACATTGCCACCATTAAAGCAACAAACATGAACCCAGGTGTTCCCCAGTGCCACAACTGCTGGAAATGGGGTCATTTAACCTTCTCTTGCAGAGCTCATGGATCCAAGTGTCAGAAATGCAGCAGACCACACAAACTTGAACATCACAGAGACTTAGCATGGTGTTGCAAGGCCAATCCTAAATTGGACCCCTCTTGTCTTGAAACTGCTCAATGTAAGGGGACACCTCCATTTCCACCCCTGAACAGCATGACAACACTCCAGAGCAATCTTAGCCTGTTTAACTAGTAATACTTAAATATACTAGTTTAGCTCTGATCCCGCTGACCCTGATACTAAGGGATGTAAAACTAGTATATAATGTAAAAGATCCCTCCAGAAGCCTTATCCTAATCTCTGAGGATTCTCCTGGAGGTGAGTTGTATCATAATTACAATCTGTAATATCAACTGAGGATTCTCCTGGAGTCTTGTGCCCAGTCACCCTTACACTCAAGATCTACTCTGCTCCCACTCTTTCAAGTGTATCAACTGTAAAGGTAATCACATGGCTGACAACTATAAATGCCCTTCTGGAGAAATTGCTTCAATAGAGAGTAGCACTTTAAAAAAGCTCAAGAGGCTTGGGAAACTAGGACCAACTTGATTTGCCTAGCTGTAGACAGTAAGAAATTATGATTAAAGAAACCCTAAAAATCTTCTTGTAAAGCATAAGGAAAAATAAAGCCCTAACTGATATAATCTTAGAAAACAACAAAAATACCACGGATGTAATTTTTATCCAGGAACCTCTGAGATCACTCATTCAATGCATTCCTAGTCATTCCAATCCCTTAGGGGACCCTCTTTATGGAACTCCCAATCACCCCAAATAGACACTGTTCATTTGCTAAGATGTGGCACCAGACAACTACGCAAGAGTTGCTACTTATGTTAACAAGCATCTCTCAAGAATGAGATTTGCCTTATATCTAGACATCATCAACCATCACAACATCAACATCTTATCCTTCCACAATGAACAGGATGTCAACTTCATGATTAATGTCTACTCTGATAGCAACTAAACTGCTCTTCAATTTCTCAGTCAGAACATTATCAACCTAAATAATACTATCATCATAACAGGTGATTTCAACATAAGGGACAGTAACTGGGATCCAAATTTCCATTACCATTCCATCCGCACTGATGACCTTTTCACCTTAGCTAATAGTTTAGGACTAGAATTTCCCCCCCCTACTAATCCTGGACCCACTAGATTTGCAGACAACCTACAGGACTCCAATTCTGTTATAGACCTTGTATTCCTGTCTCCCAACAACTCAGGATTTGGCTGTCACATACTTCACCCTGAAATATGGAAACTATCAGATCATGTTCCTCTCACTATTGAAATAGGCATCAAGGAAATCAACATTGATATCAACATATGGACCATTGGCAAAGATAGCAAAGAAAAGAAAAACTTCATCAATTCAATAACCAAAGGCATAATGATCCTCAACACTGCAAATATCAATTCAAAAAAACCCTTGAAAATGCAGTTCAACAAATATCCACCATCTTCGATAACACATGGCACACCTACTCTAAAATGAAATGAATCACAAAACATTCCAAAGAATAGTGGGGCTCAGATTACACAACCAGCCTGAATAAATACTGAGCCTTAGGCAATATCCAACATTGGAAAGAATTCAAGTCAAATATTCATACAGCTAAAAGAAAATTCTTCCATAAAAAGATATTCGAAATTGCCTCCTCAAACAAGAGACCCTGGGATCTAATGAATTGGGTCAGGAAAAAATCTCTACTAACCATCAAGTCTATTTCATATGAAAATTGGCCCTGCAATACTCTTCCAGAACTATAGCATGCTCTTCATTCATCATATAACTCTGCAGAAAACAGACCCATTAATACTATCTTTCTCAGTGAACTCCCTCAAGCAAACTTAATAGAATGGCCCCCTTTCTCCAAACAAGAATTCAGAGATATGTTAGCTAAGTGCTTAGCTTCATCAGCCCCTGGACCTGATCACACCACTTGGAGACACCTCAAGTCATTGATAGCTAACGAAAGATGTTTAGAAAAAGTCATACATATTGCTAATGTATGTATAAACCTAGAATACTGGCCCTCATACTTCAAGTCTACCAACACTATAGTCATTCCCAAACTGAATAAGGACTCATACAACTCCCCCAAGTTCTTTCGCCCCATTGCTCTACTAAACACTGCTGGTAAACTCATCGAAAAAGTTATTAGCAATTGACTACAATTCCAAATGTCAGCCAATGGATTCCTTGACTTCTATCAATTTGAAGGAATACGTCAACATTCCACAATTGACGTGGGGTTATATCTCACCCATCTCATTCAAGTGGGGTGGCTTAAACAGTGCCATACCAGTATTATAGCATTTGACATTGCACAATTCTTTTTGTCTTTGAACCATGATTTTCTATCTCTATGCCTCACTAAAGCTGGTCTTAATACTAACATTATAGGATTCTTCAACAGCTATCATTCTGATTGCTCTACCATGTACTCATAAAACAATTTCTCATCACTATCCTTTAACACCAACATAGGAGTGGCTCAATGCTGGTCTCATCATGGAACATAACAAAACCAAACTGTTTCATTTTATGTGAGCTCGACATCCTCCAAACCCCCCCATTGACTTGTCTTCCATAGGCAGTCCCATTATATTCCTCAAGTCAATATGGCAGTATCTCGGCTTTTATTTCGATTGGAAGCTCAACTTCAACTACCACATGCACTTCTATACTACAAAGTGTATGTCCACCCTCAGCACCATGAAAATATTAGAAAACTCCTCAAGAGGTCTACTTTCTATTCAAAAGAGACTGCTATACAGAACTTGTGTCTTGTCAATTGCCTTGTATGGGTTCTAGCTTTGGTTCTTTAAAAGGGCTCCTACCCTTAAAAACATTAATGAACTAAAGAAAATGCAAAGATGGGCTACTCTCTAGATTACTGGTGCTTTTTGCATGTCACCCTCTGAAGGCATTGAAGCCATTGCTGGTCTCATTCCCATCACCTTATACCTGCAGAAACTAAATGGCAGACACCACTTATGATATGCATCCATCTTTTCCTCCCATGCTATTAACTCACTACTCAATTCTCAACACACCAAGAATCAGCCTCCACACAAAGCAGCCACATCCAATCTCACTGTCAAACAGCAAGCAAGACTCAAAAGCTCTATCAAAGATGTGAATGAATGTCTTAATAGCATTCATAAGTGCTTCAATCCTCTTAATCCTCTTTTATCCCCTGGTTCAAGAATAGTCAATCATTTCCCTGGTAGAATTAGTTTTCATTCACCTCTTTCTTCTTCAGATGATGATTTATTTTCTCATATTCAAAACCTTAACAATACTTTCTCTTCATCTCAAACTTCCTATAACAGCATTGCTGTCATTACAGATAGAGGTATTAAGAAATCTTACATTGCCACAGCAGTTGCTCATATCTGGTCTGAATACTCTGTCATCAAACAATTATAGATTCAAGCCGTCAATGTTACTCCAATTGAAGTGGAACTAATAGCTATTCACATTGGTCTCATCCCCATCATGTGTTAGGGCAATCACTCAAGGCAACTAACCCTATAGCTAAGTAAAAGTTCTGGAAGCTAAGGTGATATTTGAGTGAAGCTATATCTAACAACACAAGCAGTCTTATCTAGTCTAGTATGTATGCTGCATCGCATGTGGGAATGATGGTGCTGACACATAGTTCAACTTCTTCACATACTCTCTTGAAAAATTCTGTAAAAGTCAAATAAATTCAGATAAATTCGGTAGAATCTAAAAAAAAAATTGTAATTGACTTTTGCTTTTATCTCCTTATTTTAGTGAATTTGGATAGAATATTCAATTATTACAACCCTTTTCTTTTCATAATTCAACCCAAATGGATATGTGAGAGGAATATAACATGTACAAACAATTCTACAAGGGTCCTGATAGAGCAACTATGGAGATTAGTGGTGGGATGCAGGATAAAATCAAGGCTTATTTGAATAGTTGCTTTATTGGTCCAACAGAAGCTTGCTGGAAGATCTTTGAATTCAACATGCATGGAGAGTCACCAGCTGTCCAACGTCTTCCTATCCATCTTTCCAATGAACACTATGTCAACTTCCATGCTCACCAGACTGTCAATGAAGTGTTAGCTAGACAAAATGTGGAGAAGACTCAGCTGACTGCTTAGTTTGACTACAACTCTGCACATGATGATAGTTTGGGCCTTACCTACTAGCAGTTCCCTCAGCACTATACCTGGAATGCTAAAGTCAAATCATGGCATCCAAGATGGTAGGCCAAGGTGATTGGGAGGATGTACTTTGTGTCACTATCAAAGAGAGAGCAGTTCTTTTTACGACTTCTTTTGACTATATTTGAGAGTGGAAAGAGTTGGGAGCATCTGAGGACCTGGAATGGCCAAGTATTTGCTATATTTAAGGAGGCATGCATGGTAAGGGGGTTACTGGAGGATGATCATGAGTGGAGAATTTACTTGGAGGAAGCAATTGCAATGCAGCCTGGAATGGCATGTTGTTGGTTGTTGGCAGTCATCTTACTGACTGATAAAGTGGCTGAGCCTCATCTACTCTGGGATCAATTCAAGGCTGGACTATGTGATGATGTCAAGCACAAACTACATCATATGAACCACTACCAAGCTGACCAGGAAATACCAGAGGAT
>Ga0153984_1000023_pt1 | contig 17630 bp, 14 predicted proteins | sample TSGA068MetaG_FD_102271 | JGI IMG/M metagenome (GOLD analysis project Ga0153984, IMG submission 102271) | Attine ant fungus gardens microbial communities from Georgia, USA - TSGA068 MetaG | ecosystem: Host-associated > Fungi > Mycelium > Unclassified | place: USA: Georgia, Alexander Wildlife... | reverse complement strand
CTATGTCACTGGCAAGAGCATGATTGAGGGCTTTATACTGTAGTCTGTAACTCTTCAATTGGTTATTGGCTCTACCCCTAGCCCCTTCATATTCCGCATCCTGCTGCTTCTTTGCTTGCTTTTCTCGATCAAGCATTCCTGTGCTTAGCAAAGAGGTAGTAGCATTTTTTTTTACAATAATTTAATTTTCCGGATAAGCCGGCACAGCTCTTGCTTGCTGTCTGTATGTGATAGGGTCTGGTCAACTGCCCGGCCACCTCTTTAGCTCATCTCTTGTCAACGCTAGCACTTTTTAATAAATGATGCCATTCCCGACTCGCGAAGTGAAGCTCAATTTCTATTCATTACTTCAGCGCTAAGATGTAGAACTGGATCGTATATGGGATCAAGAGATCTTCAATCTGGAATTATCTTATATATATTATATTGTAACCCTTCTTAGTGAGAAATTATTCTACAGACTATGTAGGGGAATGCACGCACTATGGGGACTCCATAAAAGAAATTTTGTTAGACTTAGGAAATGAAACTTCCATTCAACTATAGTCGAGAGGAAATAAGTCTCGGCGGGCACTAAAGGGGAAGCTTAGAGACGGAATTCAAATATAAGAATAGAGGAGTACGCGGGGGGTGAAGTAAAGATAACTCTAGCAATATAGACCGTTCCTTAGCGCTTGTGCTAAGGAGCACAGCCCTTATTCTTTATTCTTTCGATCGATGACCTCAATACGTCCCCAGGGGTAAGACAAAACCCCGCCTTTAACAGCATTAGATATCCTTATTACACTGGAAGGTAGGGAAGGCAGGAAGCTTTGGGACAGCAATAAACCAGATCCATAGGAGAAGGAAACTGAACTCCCCCTTTTAGATAGGGAGAAAGAGGCAAGGCCGGAGGGAGATCTCTCAATAGAAAAAATCCGGCTAGTCAGGTTTTTTTTCCTAGGGTATTATGCCTTGGAGACATACACAAATGGAGGATGAGGTTTTTATTCTAGCCCTTATTAGCACCCTGTCGATCGATGCCCCTACGTCCACCAAGGGAAGACCCAAACCCGCCTTTGTAGTTAAAAACAGACTGAGGACGGGGGCGGGAAGTCTCGTCTTCTTGGGAGGGAGGTCAGTAACAGACCCTCTTTGACTACCTTTTATTAATAGATCCAGGGAGAAAAGCCTTTATCTCAACAACGTCCAGTACAGGGAAGGGCCAGCTATGTATAGCCTAAAAACACCAACCCCGACTTTAGCAATAGCTGCTGGAGAAAGAAGCGACTCACCCAGAGGGAAGAGAAAACGAGGCTCTTACGCAATTAGTAGGGAACAGAGGAGCAACCTACTCTTAAGAGAGTACAAAGTAACCTCTGTTCTTCTAGCTTGAGAGGTCCTTTCCCTATGGTCAAGCTGTTTCACTCCTTTGTGTACGTAAAGCAAAAGTACGCGAGGTACCTGTGATTCTTCCGAATCGAGGAAGCACGACGGAATCTTGTCGACCAAGATGATAACAGGGGTATTGGACCTTTTCATGAAGCCCGAGTCGCCCTTAGTAGTAATCCAAGCCAGCAGGATGAAAGAAAACGAGCACTTGGGTTTGGAGTCAGATTCATAAGTAGATAAGTTGTTCCGCATCCGTCCTACTATTAGTAACATGTACCCTCTCCGTATTTGGCGTCAGGAAAAGTAAGTATTTTGAATCTGACGGCAGTACTAGGTAATTTGAATCAAACTTCAGGTAGGGTTTGTCTCAGGGAATAGGTATGTCTTTCAATGATAGATATCGATCAGGCATAAGGTACCAGCTCGCCAACTGACCCAACTTCTTGATGAAATCCTTGCTTATTTGATGATCTCAAGCGTACTTCCACCCATCGAAAGTGAGAACAGCGCTTTCTGTGTAAGCAACGTGGTCCGTAGAAGGAAGATAAATAGAAAGGTGAGGGTCGACGAAGTTGAGGAAATCGGCTGGATTCGTTGTATACAGGTCGAGCAGACACTTCGTCAGAAATTCCCTCTAGAGGTGAGAAGTCTCAATGCTTGTTGCCCATTCGGGCATTGGATCATTGCTATTTTCACCAGTCCTTCGGCCAAGATCACATCTTCTTGTTTCAGTCTTTCTCCCTGCGCTTGTTGTTTGTGCTTATGAAAAGCCGTCTTTCTAATTGGTAGTCACCCTCTCTCTCTGGTTTGTATTTTATAGCCGAACGGTTTATCCAAAGGAATAGAATGACCCAAGTTTCCCATTTAGTGAATAGGAAGAAGAGAGCCTTTTTACCTAACCACTGGTTCGGGGCCTAGGACCTTATATCCTAGAGTTTTGAGAATAGCGAATCCACGCAAGCCATTGCGAAAGCCTCTGCCTTGCCTGCGGATGATGCCTTTCACCACTTCTTCCTACTCATATTCAATATTCTTTTTTGGCTCGAACTTTATTTTGAGCCGAGACTGTCTTTGTTGAGCTCTACGCCTTTGCCTTTGCCCACGAATTGCGCCTAGAACAGGGGATAAAAGAACATAATTACATTATCCCTTCGACGACTGAGCCGGGGCTTGCCCCTTTCATTTCACATGGAATTGATCGCCTATTTAAAGTAATATTCCATATTACCCTCGCTGACAACGTACCTATCTTAGAAATTCCTCCTATATTTACTGGATCTTGGGTAACTTAGACTGAGATTGGAACTTGATTTGATCATTCGCTCCTCATTCTTAACGAGATGAGCTCATTCATTCCTTGCGCTTAGTTACCTTCATTCATTCCTCCACGGAGAGAGGCTCTATGAAAGAAGAGAATACGGAGCAACCTTCGCCTGAGACGGGGCTTCCTTAGAGTGGACAGAGACTGTGATCCTAGCTTTCTGACTGGGCAAGCAGCTCCTAGTAAAGAGAAAGAGATAGTTATGCCATTTTGACGATATTTCATGTACGCTTCGCTTACCTTTCACTCCTGAACCCACGTTCGTCTTCCTGGAGAGGAGTTTGTTTTATAACTATATTGGGTAGCCCGCTTTTCAATTGAATCAACATCAATAGGACCGTGCCCAGCATAAGATTCTTCTTCTGCGTCTAATCCCTTTTCTAATCTTTCAGTTTCTACCCCCATAACTGATACAGGTGAGCGGCGTACCTAGCCTGTCACACTACGGACCTCTCGTTCTTGCCGGGTGAACCCCAATCTTCATCTCCTCTTCCCCTTCTGTGAAATCCCCGTGGTGAACACTAGAAGAGTCAGCAATCGGGTCTTTCGTAGAAACCCCTGCCTGAATGAACACTGCTATCTCGCCTTCTGATCTTTCTTAAGATATTTTCCGAATTTCTTTCCTACTTCTGTCTATTCGCTTCTACCGGGAGGATTTCCCTGATTGGCTCTCTTGCCTGGAATGACTTCCCTCAGTCCCGTCCCTACTTCTTCTCATGCCACTAATTTCTTTCCACTTCTGAACTCCACGTATTCAATCGATTCTGTTTCATGGCTCGCAGGTCGGAGAGAGTCCACTTCTTCCATTGATTGGGACTTGACTACTTCAGGTGGATCCGATCCTCTTCTATTGAGGGTGGATCCCTTTCTATTGATTGCAGCTCGTGAGCAAACTACCTATCTATATTACCATTCTAACCTGTCTTTGCTGAACCTATAACCCGTTCTAATATTCCATATTACCCTAGCTCACAACTTATCCTTCTATGATACATTGGATTTATTGGATTCGAAGTTCGGTTCGACTGAGCGAGCTGTCTTTTCACTTGGGCTTGGAAGAAAGCTTATTAGAGATTCTCCTCTTCGGATGGGGTAACAGGCTCCTCAACAATATTACAGATTGCCTACTTTACGGGTTACGGGTGAGCTACGAGCAGGCTTGATACCACTCCTTCGGACTCCAGCGCTTAGAAGAATCCTTATTAAACTCTTATTACATAGATCCTTCCCTTGAGCAACAAGCTAATTCCCTGACTAAAGAAAGAACTGAGACTGAAAAATATTATACCAACGCTTACCTTTTTCTTTGTAAGTCAACTTCCATCTTCTAAAGGGAGAGTAAACTCACCTTAGCAGTTTGATTATCCATTTTATTCCCCTGATACTGAAGTTGCTACTGTACCTGTCTTTGAAGAATGCTTCGAACCCGGCCTAAACGCTTCCTGAGACTCAACCCTACTTCGTCTTCGCCCTCCAGCCTTTCCAGTAGTGGATTCAGCTCATATTATAAATTCTTACTTCACGAGAGAGATACTCACTATTGAAGGGTATACCCACGGGAGAGATACCGAAACTAGAAGCTTTGTTGCACCGCGCTCATTGACTTTCTATCAGAGGGGTTGACGTTCAGTGCCGTAGGTCAGAAAAGGAATGAGAGATGAGAAGGTGGGTTGCGTATATAAGCCCCATTTGACGGTCTTTCTTTGGTCGAGTAGTCAACTACCTCTTTGCCCAAGGATTGCGAATATGCTTGACTGAGATTCCAAGCAAGCTACCTGGGCCTAAAAGACTGCTTCTTGAGCACATGAATATTCAATTGCTCCCGAGCCTTCGAGAAAGCCCATCCTCTTTCAATGCCATCTGACCCATCTGTTCAACCCCCACTTCCGGATATTCTAATTCTGTATTTCCGCCTGGCCTATCCCATTCCCTTCTGAAATAGATCTTTAGTCCCTTGCAAGCTTTGAATCAATCTAACTATCCTCGGGCAACCTTTGAGTAGACCACAGGCGGGTACTGTCGGATAGAAGCCAGCTAGAACACAATCTTTCTCCTGTCGGATAGAAGCTTTTCAAAGGATTCAGGCACGACTCCAATGCTTATGGAACGAACTACGACTTGCATTGATCCTTTCTTATGAAATGGAAGATCAGGGCTTATTCTCTCCTTGCTGTAGAAATGGAGATTTTCTTTCTCGTACTCGCTTTCCGAAACCGTACTTGAGACTCTTTCTCGCCCCGCCTAACATCTCTCATTCCTTTTCACACCCCTTTAGCGGCTTCACCTTTCTAATTACGTATATTATTATTAATGTTTCTTCGTTCTTGCTCTTCGCCGCCTACATCGACGGAACTTCTGAACTAAAGTCCAGATCTGCTTTGTCGCGTTCCTCCCCTTCTCCTTCGCTGACTAGACTTGTGCCCACTCCACTGTCGATGAAGAATGCTTTTCGGGCGTAGAAGCTTTCCTTAACTAAAGCATTCCCTTTCCCGCTTGACTGGAGCATTTAATTTCTTTACTTGACCGGACCAATTCATATATAATTTATATTGAGAAGGATTCGCAATTGCATCACCCATTGTCTAATTAGTTTCGTAGCTTATTGGCCTGAGATTCGATCTTTCTCCTTCGACGGAGCCTAGCCTTCTTTGCTATTAGTTTCAATATCTGCTGCTTTTGTGCCAACCCTCTAAGGAAGAACTCTGGGGAAGGCAGGAACTTCCGGACAAATGCTTAAGACAATAAGAAAGGAAGAAGTAGCGATATGCCGCCTTATTTTATAAAGAAAGGCTAAGAGCCGACGGAGAGAGCTTCCAACAGCCTATGAGTGCACACTAGGCCCCAATTCGGAACAATGTGATGCTTCCTTCTTTAAAGGTCCCTTAGCCAATCAATCCTTTTCAACTATATCCTAATGCCCCAAGATCAGATCTCAAAGTCGACGTGAGACACTATTCCCATCAACTGGCAATGCGCATTGGCTCATTACCTTTGTTCACATCGGATTCTCTGCCATCTGATCTTTCTTCTTCAATTGAATTGCCCGCTACGCCCCTTCTTGACTTTCTTTCCTTGCTAGGTGCAAAAGGCTTTTTGTCGGTCGCCGAGAGCTGGAGTTCATCCAATGCAGCCCTTCTATTATATACGATAGCACCAACGTCCGATTCTGTGCTTAAGGTTGCTCGGGCTTCCTGCTTGCTTAGATTGATAAAAAGGGGAAACTCCCTAATCCAATAAGATAAGAAAGATCAGTTAGTCAAGGAATCCAGAGAGTGAAGAGAGTGAGGTTTAAGCCACTAGTGGCTTAGATTAAGTCAATTAAGTGAAGTCCGCTGGGATTCTTTCTTAGATATATCTTTCGGAGCCTTTCGGAAATCCTCCCTTTTTGGCTTCACTTGAGCGGTTGACGCAATCCAAGAGGAAGAGGAAGCTAAACCCGTGCTGACGAATAACCAAACCCCTTAATTCGTCGAGTAAAGTAAATAGGGAAGGTATAGGTTTGCTATGAATGACCCAGTATCGAATACAGGTAATAATATCAGCAAAAGAACGTTCTCCCGTGCTTCCAGACATGCTGAGCTCCACATATTCATGTACAGAAAAAGCGGGGGGTCGATTCTGTGAAAGATAGGATCAGTAAATGGAAATTCACTGAGATTAAATTTAAGTGAGATCTTCAATAGTGGTACCGAGGGTGTCTTTAGAGTATACCGAATCAGTATAGCTATCCTTCTTCTCTTCTGACACAGCAACGAAATTTCAATCAGTATAGAAAAGAAGTGATACAATATTTCTTTCTTCCTTAGCGCAAGCACTAAGTAAGCAAGCTACCTCTATCTTCTTTAGTCAATTCTAATTGTTCACTCTTAGTTGACCGTTCCGCTGGGGCTTCCTCTTTGAGTGGAAGCCCTGCGCTGCACCCCAGTGTTGAATTTCTTGATCGACGAAACGAGTTATTGCCTTTAAGGGTTCTTGCCCGAGATGAGTTATTGCCATTTCATTTTTACGGGGGAAAGGAACAGACTTTAGTTGACGGAAAGGAAATGTATATTGATACGTTCAATCTCGTCCCAACATAGCCCCCAGCCCTCTCCTTACGATGATTCCAAATCCAGGATAGGAATCAAAAGTTATTCCATGTATGCCTATGATGTAGCACCAGGCGGATTGTTAGCTAGTGTGTATCATCTTACGAGAATACAGTATGGTGTGGATCAACCGGAATAGGTATGCAAATAAGTCTTTGCCAAAGGGAGGAATCAAATCCTAGAATCCCGTCTGTTTTCTGGATTTTGAAAAGTGAAGATTTTCAAGAACGGAAATCTTTTGATATGTTGGGAATCTCTTATGAGTTTCATCCACGCCCGAAACGTATCTTGATGCCTGAAAGTTGGATCGGTTGGTTTTTTATTCTATTGCCCCAATTTCTATGAAATAAAGGATGCTCATTGAATGAATCTTAACTTATACGACTCCAGATATTCTATAAGATTATTACGTTCTGTTTTCGATGAAACAGAGTAACTGGACTCTCGCTCGTATTCTATTCTGGAATAAAAAAGGGCTTCATTTATATTCCTAAATCTGGAAGATATCATATCTATTTGGGATGAGCAGAGCCGATTTCACTTTAGTAGAGACTTGGTTCGGTATCTTTAATGGCGAGGGAGAGTTAGACTCCGTTTCAAAAGAAAGGGGATTCTCACATAATGACGATCAAGTACCAGTTGAGGAATATAGATAAGAATAAATTGGGCCAACCCGCGAGCAAGTTGGAGAAAGCGCTTGATGAGCCCCTCCAAAAAGTAGAGTAGTTCCGGTGCAACCACATATATCCTACAGAAAAGTTTTGCTGTTTCAATGAGTCGGTACCCGATGTTTCGACCAAGGAACAAACAACCGGAAAAAACCATTCCCTGCAAAAGGGATGGGACCCCCGACCGCGCTTATGACTCGTCCGTATCGTCTCTCATGCCGTATCCATTCTCGTTTAGGTCGACCGCTCTACGATGGCTAAGCTTTTTTCGAGAGAGGCAGACTTGGACTTGACTGACAAAGGTTTCCGAATTCTAATTATTAATGCCATAGTTATACTCCCGCCGCATTGATATTCTTTGAACAGCGGTTGCGCTTTGAAATCAAGGTAGTTGTTTACTTGCTCAACCATAATACCAGGGCCCTATCAATGACAGGTAAACTGTGCTATAAAGTACTAGAATATCATCCCGTATGGCTTTCTCCTCTCTCTTATCTTCGATCAAGCTACTTCGTTCCTTCTGTGATGAGAAATTCCCTAACGAAAGCTAGCCTTCTTCCATCGGATGCATTATCTAAAGGGCAGAGGTTGGGTAAACATGCTACAGATTCCGTAGTTCCATTATTGGATTAGCTTACATTACCAAAGGTTAGAGGAAATGTCGTAGATCTCAGTTGAGAGACTGAATGCGGATTTTTTATAAAGAATTTAAAAGCAAAAGAAAGACTTCGTCCCACTCTCGGATAATGAAATCACCAAATGCTGCTCGACGAGCCTCTCCCTGAAGAAAAAGACACTCCGGCCTAACATAACAGCACTTTCCTTACCCGTTGTGCTCTGTCTGAGATAAGGAGCAAAAGGCTAGACGGAAGACCTCTAATCTACCAATCAATCTAGCTAGCATCCTATGATTTTTGTTCCAGAGGCCAATAACCCGAAAGTAAGTATTTACATCTCCTGCCAGGTGTAAGATAGAGGTTTAAAGCTCTCTTGGCAGCCTCTACGCTACGCCCGGTCCACTCTTTTCAAGCATAAGGGCTTTACCCGCTCAACCATCAGAAGGGGGCTTGGCCAGGTGAAGAGGAAGAGGGACAAAGGGAAGAATGGGGCTTGAAGGGCTAGAAGGACCTGAACCGCCAGAGATCTCTTTACAAGCTATTGCTGGTCTTCGCACACCGCAAAGCATGCGAGTTTAGGGACTACTTGAAAGAAAAGCCATCACCATTCTGATTGATAGTGGCAGTGCCCATATGTGGACCCTTCTACAATCAAAAAGGTTGGGATTCAAGCAAGTATTCTACTTCCTATTGGTCCAGTTCCAATCGTCATATAGATATTAAAGTGAAGTTTGCTCCTTCTTTCTTCTGAATATCCCAGACGGTTGATCTCCTCGAAAGAGCTTGCCCAACCAACGCTTCCTTGTGAGTCTTCAATGAGATGAGTCTTAAATGATAAAATATGCTCTTACTAGTTACTAGACGAGTTCAATCGCTGACCTGGCTATCTCGAAGCTGATCTTTGCTAGCCTTTCCTTCTTGCTCTAGCTTTCCTGTCCCCGGTTCACCTCTTTCAATGCCTTCAGTTCTTCCCTCTGGAATATGAGCTCTTCGCCCCCTGTTGAGTAAGGGGCTGTACTCTGACTATTCTCCTATTCGATAAGATGGGATCAAGTAAGGGTACGAAGGAGTTCGAAAGCAAGTGAAAGACGGTCAACAAGCGAAAGGTTAAGGTTGGTTGGCTCAAGCTACAGATAGCGCCCCGGTTATGGTTATCGGTCTTTGTCTTTCCTGGTTAACTATGAGATGAGAATCAACCGGCCTTTTCTCGGGTTTCTTCTTCTTCTTAATTAATTAATGGGAGGCCTCTAACTATGTTAGGGGGGTAAGGCGGGTATAGTCAGGATTGGTTTAGGGAAGCAGCCTGCCTGAGTCTGGCCGGACTGAAGGGGATATGGGAAAGTAAGCAAGGGATGATGCTAAACTCAAAGAAAAAAGAATGCCATTTAGACCGAATTGCACCTTTCTCTTGGAATAGTTGCACCAGGACATCAACCATTGGACCAATGAATGGTGAGGGACCAACTCTAAAGTTATTGAAAGAGAAAGAATACGAATAGAAAGGTAGTGTCTTCTACGAGACTGGAAAGCTAAAGGCTATTGGAGAGGCGGAGACTTTAGGAGTTCTCATGCGCATACTTGCACGCATATTAATAGGGCTCCCCTCTGCTTGAGGTTTAGAGGGTAAAGGCCTTACTCTATCTCTTATAGCAGTAATAGGAGTTAGATTTCTTCCTTTGCTTACAGGAACAACAAGACGAGGGAAAGAGACAGAGGGGAGAGCCCTCAAAGCCCCAATTGCGCGTATCCCACATCCAACATCCAAGAAGTAGGTATCCTTCAGGAAAGATCAAAGAGAAGGAGGCACTCCAAAAGAATGGTACCTGGGAACTTGTTCTATTGCTTGAAGGGAAAGGCCCTACTTTACTTATGATGGGGGAGAGGATGACCTATAGGAGGGGGGTGTATACTCTCAAATAGTTGTCTGATGGATCGATTGAAAGATATAAAGCTCGTCTTGTTGCAAAGGGATTCACCCATTAACTAGACGGGCATACGGTATCGATTATTTCGATACCTTTGCTCCTGTTGCCAAACTTAACTCTATCCGCGTTGTCCTTTCCATTGCAGTCAACAAACACTGGCCTATTCACCAACTTGATGTCAAGAATGCTTTCTGTAATGGAGAGATTCAGGAATTATGTTACCGCCACCTGGATTCATACCACAGAGGGAGAAAGGGAAAGTATGTCGATTGAAGAAGGCGAATTCCTTTACGCAAAGATATCTGTGCTTAAATCGTTAGCTGGACTGCAAACTCTTTCATGCTTCCATAAACTCTTCTCTTCTTTCATCAGCACCTTTTCGCATCTCAAAAGAGAAATAGAATGTTAATCGTTACCGATCCTATCCTCTTCACCCTTCACTATTTCTATTCTCCCATCGGAGACTATTAGAGCATCCAAAGCAATCCAAGGCTCTCTCTCTTCCTTCCATACAGATAGCTATCGATGGGGCATCTTCCTTTCATTTTAATACGCTGTTTGCAAGAATACCTGGGATATTCCTAATTCAGTCTATGCTTTCAGTAAAGTAAGGACTATTCCCACCCTAATGAATCGAATTAAAGGGATTCGGCTCTCATAGCAGTTACTTGAAGTTAAGTTACCTTTGTGTATTTAAGAAAGAATGTCATCAATACAAACCAAGAAAAGCCTAAATGATGATGAAGGAATTCCACGCTATTCCGATTTGCTCAATGTAAACCCTTGTTTCCATCAACAACTGTAGCTGAAGTGTGCCTACTGACATTAAACTCATTTCAATTTCAAACCTTATTAACGGCAGTCTTATCTTCGTTTTTTAGCATTCAAAACGTTTTAGATGTGCTATAACAGCAACTTCATCTAGATTTATTCCAGCTACTGCATGATTATCCTCTTTATTAATACTACTTTGTATAGGATTGGCATGAACTTGACTTGACACTTGTAATACCTCCTAACAAACTGAGCACAGTCTTCATCCATGGCCATTCATCTAGGCCCCCCACTATGGATTTCCGTCAGAAGCCTTTTTATCTACACACTTCAGGTAGATTCCGCTGTGGTGCCTCTTATCAAAATAAAAATCAAACTTCCCTCGGGCAGCTATCTTTCTTAGTGCTACCCTATCTACGGGTGTAGTATTCGTCAGGTATTGCCTGATTGCTCTTATGTTTGAGTACCACGGAAAACCTTCTTCTGCCGTTAGATCCATAAAAAAGAGAAAGTTGGTATTTCTCTCTTTTGCACTATCAAGGCAAGGGTTGCAAATCAGCGTCCGACGGCATATCCACCATAGAGGCTAGAGTAGCTAAAGCATCTTAAAAACAGTTTTGATCTCGTGGTAGGTAGTGGAACTCAACATCTTCGAATCGGGATACCACGGATTCTAGATACTTATGGTACGGCTGTAACTTCGAATCAAGAGTCCTATACTTCCCTTTGATTTGACTAATGATCAGGGCAAAATCTCTTCTTTTTAAGTGGCCTTAGAAAAACAGTGAAAACTCAAAATTTGAATTCGAAGTCAGTCTTTTGAGTGAGTTCCTCGACCCGAGTCCGTCACGAGCGGATGCGGAGTCGTAAAACTGAATAAACCCCGTTGATGCTAATTCGTCAATGATGACTGCAGAAGGGTGGGAATGTAGTCAACTCAACTAGAAAAGTTCTGGATTGAAGGCCGATTCCGCATATAGATAAACCGACCTTCTCTATTCCAAATTCGAATCATGGTTTGGGTAGGACCTAGTAGGCCATCTCGTTGCCCACTCTCAAGGTATAGGTAGGGCCTGGTCCCTTCCTCCTGGAAAACCCCTAAGTATGGTTACTTCCGTTAGTAGAGCACAAGCTCCGAAGTCTGATCCTGAATCCAGAGGCGATCTTCCCTTGAAATGTGAGCTCTTTACTGTCATGGTAGCCCATCAACTCGCCCTGCCGATGATCAAATTATGCGTAAGGCAGTATTTAAGCTGTTAATGGCGCATCCCTCTTCCGGTTTTTGGTTTGGTTGGTATAGTCCCTTCGGTGAGGAGTGGGATGTATTATGCCTAGCGAAAGTACGAATTGGATGATCGGGCCGAGACAAAACCTAAATGTTAAGGTATGGCAGCTGATAGCTAGAAAGATTCTGTCTCGCGATCTGGAAAGATCTGCTTTGAAAGGACCAGGAAAAAGAAAAGAGACGAGTTCAGACAGACTTGAGACTGAAAACTGTCCCTCCGAAAGTCGGATAAGCATTACAAGTCAAGACCAGGTTCTGGGGAACCTTAAACTACTAGTGTCTTAGCCGGACGCCTTCTTCCTCCTAGTTCAGACCCACTTTCTCCTTTTCCGGACAGTTCCTCTATTAGTGAAGCTTCGGGGGAAGCATAACTAGCTAGAACACCTGACTTGAGATAAGCCGTTGACGCACTTAGACCCGCTCCTCATCTTCTTGAGACTGATTCTTGGACTTATGAAAGTATCCCAACCGATAGGAAGAAGCGGAAAGGCAGTTTCCAAGCCTCACAGCCGAGTCTTTTCTACCAGCCTTTGGCCGAACGTTAGCCATGACTGATTAACCCTTTGACTCACTTGCATTACTCTCCCTGGTTAGGACAGAACAACTATCCCTTGCCCTAAAAAGAGGGAAAGCAGGAAAAGGTTCACCTTAAGGGATTGCCCTGACCCGAGGTTTTTTTCCTAGCATTCTTCTACACGTCAAAGAGCTGGTAATTTAACAGGGAAGAATAAGCAGAAGAAAGGGCTTCAAGTCTCAGCCTATGGCCTGACCGAAATGGCACTGAGCTAAGGGGAAAAAGAAAGTTAATGCAGTTGCCTGGGAGAATGGTTTCACACCCAAGTCAATGGGTTTACTTCTCAGGATCAGGAACAGCACTGGTGTACGACCAGCCTAACAATGAGAAATCCGCGGTGGACTATATCGTGTTCCTTATATTTTCTATTGGGAATGGTTGCAAGGCAAACTTTTTTATTTGACCCATTCCACCTACAGGAAGAGATTACAGAGCGCTGCTTCCCACTGTTCATAACGAAGAATCGAACATTCTTTCTATTGCCCCATGCCTAAGTCTTCTATTCTCTTTCCACTGCCAGGGTTTACTATTACAGATGTTGATCTTATGTCACTTCCCCGCAAGACTTCCAATGTGTCGATTCTCGGAGATGCATACCGATGTGTTGATTCGAGGAGAATGCACTTCTTCAGAGGAGACCTGCTATGTCATCTTGAGGTTGGTCGAGAAGGTTTTTCATTGCCAAGTGGGAATTGGTATCAACCGGGGCTGATTGATCCAGCAATAGCAGGTGAGACTGAGCATCTTGTTGGGATGGTTTTCCCTGAAATTCGTATGAGTGTGAATTTTACTTTGATTCCTGCGTCTCTCGGTTCCTTCTCTGATTCGAGGGGGCTGGTAGGGAGAGGCTAAAGGTAATTTCAGAGCTTCAAACATGACAATTGTTTCTCACTTTTGTCGTTGGTTCTCATGGACGTGAAGATATAGCTTGTGTGCTGTTCAAAAAGTAGCTGGTCTCCGCCCCTTCTCTTAGTAGGGCTGCGTATCCGTAGTTTGAATCCACTTCTCCGCGGTCGAAGGCACAGTCTTCATCTCCTTGACTCGAATGCGATAATCTTCGAGAATCGCTTATGGCAAAGGACGATGCCCACGCTTCAGGTCGATCAGAAAGACAAAAAAGTGGAGCTCTAGTGTAGTGCCATTTTCCGGATTTCTAGTAATTGAAGGGCATTCCGCCTCTGATAGCACCCTACCTAAGAGGCCGAGGAATGTGTTGTCGAGTTGATTGGGACGGTTAGCTTTCAACTAAATTCTGTTGCAGCGGCAGTAGGAGTTGCAGAGATAACAAAAAATCTATGGCATTCAATATCCCTGGAACCCACCTTTGAAGTGAAATTCCCAGTGATTTTTGGTCATATTCCATCGGTGGTAGAGCTGCGAGACCAATGAGGAATTCTGTAAATGCATGACCCCTCTTTAGCCACCCAGCTTTCAGGTTTGCGACAGTAGCACCAAGATCTGCTGTTTTCTCAGTTGCTGGTTTGGGATGAAATTCCATATGATTCGTGGACCGATAGCCTCACCTTCCTCTTATTGATGGACGAATAGGAATTTCCCCTTTCTTTGAAAATTTCCCACCCCTCTTCTCATTTGTTGAATCTCTCTTGTATAAGAAGCCTCATTCTCAGTCTCAAGTGCCCCAACCTCCGCGGCCCGAAGTTACTTTCCCAAAGTATTTAGTGCCGAATATGAAGAAGCATTCAAAACAGAAGTTGCATCTTAATCCGCTGATCCAAGCTTGTGTAGCCTATGCGCGAAGCAAGCCGGAACTGGGATGAGACTTGTTGACTGCTAGACTGCTTTCACTGCTTTGGGCTTTCACATGGGCAATTGACTCTTTCAAAGAGGAGATGCGCGCCTTAGGGGAATAGGGAATTTTCTCTATTCTATCGCGGGTTCGGAGAGTTTAGTGTGGTTAAGCTGGGACACCAAGAATGGCTGAGTCTTTTGTTTCATCAGCTGTGATTTCCCGTGTTCAAAGAGGACTTGTTCAACGTCCTCCTTTTGGTCGATCTTTGCCTTTGCCGTTGATCCTAGCAATGAAGAAAAAGGCTATTCCTTTAGCTGGGCACGCTTGGCAGTAGGATGTGAAGCTGTTCACTTTGCTTTCCCTGGTTCCGGTTTACCTGTCGAAGGTGGTATGGCATTGGTTTGTATATAAAGAAAAAGAAGAAGATCACGGCTCCTTTTAGGAAGGAATTTCTCGAGATGAATCGAATCCCCTAGCATGAGTCCTTGGGTGGATTGCTTTTCATATCCCTATTTTTTACCAAAAGATTCGGAATTACTGGTCAAAGCATCTTAGCATACGGCATCTCCGGGCTTAGCGTTTTAGCTTGGCAATAGGGTTAGCCCCCCCTTTTTGAAATAGAGTCTGCCTTAACTGCCTTAGGTTAAGTAGGGAGAGCAGGTTTAGAATCCAGCAGCAATGGCAAAGGAGGAAGCAGCAAATCCTTCTCACGAATGAAGTGATAATCCGACCGATTCCTTTACTATGTTTCTTTCAAATGAGAAACGTCCTTACTTTACTTCAAGCTTAGTAAGGGAGTCAATAGACTGATTTACTTTTTCTGTAACATAGGAGGTTCATTTTCCCTCAAATTCCGGTAATCGACGAACCGTGCTGGGAATACTTAAAAAAGCACTCGTACGTAAGGCCGACGTAGAGGAGAGATCTTTGAACTTGGAACTTGTTCGAGATGTGTTTTCATAGCTCTCGGGATGATTGAAGGTTAACTTATTGAATTGAGGATTTAGGAGTGAAAGCGTAGCGAAGATTCTTTAATTATTTCTAGAAGGGAAGAATAATCTCACCAGTTGAGGAGATTGATTTTCAATCAAATACGGATCCTGATCTTGGAACTGCTTGAAGTCAAAACAAAGCGTGAACCAGAGGTCACAGGGAATTCTTGCTAATCTGGTGATATCGTAATAAAAATAAAGGTAAAGTAGAAAAGCCAAGAGGAATCGATTTAGCGGTCCATACCAGGCTCCAGGTATATTTGGGAGTGACTGGCATGCATGAAAGACTAGGTTCAAGATGTGTTCCGGGCTGGGAAGTATAAGATGCGCTTTATAGTAAGAAGATATGTATCTCTGAGATGTCGCATATGCGCTGTTGAAAACCTTCATCTCGCCCAGGTAAACCTATCTTAGAAAGCAGAGAAGTCTGACTCCTTCGGTGAAGTCCGTATACTGGGAAAGCTAGGAAACCTACCCTTAGAAACTCATATTGAGTTGAGTCTAAGTCTAGATCAATAGGCTGCTAGAATAAGTTGTTTTAGAATAGGTTGTTCAAGCATCTCTTCTAAAGCAATTCTTTCACTACCTGTCCTATATATATCCTAAGAAGGAATTTACTTTCTTGTTGGTGTTGGAGTGAATCTCATAAGCTAGAAAGAATCTTCCTAATGCTCCCATGTCCGAATCCGTACTGCTTTTATTTTCATTTTAGGCCATTATCTCTAGCTGCTGCAGTAGCAGGCACCTATCGAAGGAGAATAGGATGCAGTTACTACCTTCTTTGAAGTCTTCCTTTGCTTGTTCAGATAAATGGCATAAGGCAAGGAAGGGCTTTATCAAGATAGCATTCATTTCAAGAGATAGAGTTTCAGATGTGGAACTCTTTGCCAGAGGATCCTCTCTTTGAGATGCTAAGAAGCGAGGGTAGATAGTCGTTACCCCCACTGAATCTGTTAATTCGTCTTAACTACTGATAGTGCTAGCACACTCGTTACGCCGAAAAATGGTCAAAGTAGTGGAAATTAGCCCTTTTCATTCCAATGGTTCACCTATTCCAGTTAAAGTCAAAGGCTCCGCTAAGAGGCCAAGCGATGCCTTAGCACACTAGTCATATTATAGACAAGTGGCCCAAGCACCTAAACAAGGAAGTAAACCCTTTCCGTTTACTCTTTCTTAGCCGATTCTCCGGTTATTGCCTCTTCTTCGAGTTATGCCCCGAAAAAACTTCTTTCAAAAGCAAAAGCTGATCTCCCTTAGGGCTTATCCCCTATCGCTTCTATCTGGGTATGCCCTACTTGGGCTAGTTAGTCAAGACCTAGTTGGTCAATCAGTATACTTAGACTTGTTTCCATTTTTGGATCTGTTTGAGACTCCTTAGCTACTTTCCTTCTTTGTCGAGTAATCTCTTTCTTCGTCAGTCTTATAGTCCCTTTGTCTAGTTCCATACTTTTATCTTTTATACCGGAATGATTGGACTTAGCCTAAACCCTCTCCTTCTTGGCCGAGTCACTATATGCCATCTACTCCTTTCTCTCTTACTAACAGTCGAGCCAGGAACCCCAAAACCTACTACCTCAGAAGATTGCCTAGTCTCATTGTCTCATTTCTTGTTTCCACTAGAGGATTTCAACATCAAAGAAGAAGTTCCAAGAATTCTGTATGAAAAGAGTAACCCGATTTGAGGGAGGATCGAAGGAGTTGGAAGCAGATCGATGGGATATGCATTTGGGTACAAGAGTAACTGGACCAAGAGGAAAGGATCAGATAGTTGAGGAGTTCAAAAGACAGGGACGAGGGATAAGACTAACAAGTGGAGGAGCGGAAAGAGAACAAAAGATGTTCAAAGATACTGAGACAGGGTTATGCTCTTAGTAGGGGAGGAATTCCCACGGAAAGACATTCGGAGCTAACCAACCGTCAAGGGGGAACGGAACCAAGGTTTCAAACTGACCGGTAGCGAGAGGAAAGACTGAAGCAGAGAAAGTAGCTGAAAGGATAACTACTTGACTAACTAGATTTGGTATGGAAGATAAGAGAACCAGAGAGGAGTTTCACTGTGAAAGCTGGAGAGGTTAGAAGGTACTCAACTAAGAAGTAAGTAGAGGAGGGACACAGCTCGATCGACTAAGACAGAATGGGGAGGATCGATGGCAGGAGAGAAGGATTCGACAGATTGAGATCGATCTCCCTTCCCCTCTTTCAAGATCAGATCGAGAGTTCCAACAGAACGAGCATTCGCTCTACTTCTTCTTCCCTCTTCAAGCT
>Ga0153984_1000022_pt1 | contig 17980 bp, 11 predicted proteins | sample TSGA068MetaG_FD_102271 | JGI IMG/M metagenome (GOLD analysis project Ga0153984, IMG submission 102271) | Attine ant fungus gardens microbial communities from Georgia, USA - TSGA068 MetaG | ecosystem: Host-associated > Fungi > Mycelium > Unclassified | place: USA: Georgia, Alexander Wildlife... | reverse complement strand
CAAATTCAATACGTAATTTTAGTATTCAAAGAATCTTCTTTCAGAATCTTCTTTTTCAGTTTTTCAATCCCCTTTTCTTACCAAGTTCAATATTCATGAGATTCGTCAATATTTATTTGTTTCTAAGATCTAAGAAAACGTTTCTATTCTAATATCTTAGAAAACCAAAATTAATATAAATTAATATAAAGATGAATATATCTAGAATATACAATAATATATACGAAGATATTCGTCCACCCCCCACATTTTTGATAACCTCTCCCAGAAAAAAACTTGTAATACCTATTCCATTCGTAATTCCATCAATTCTTTTTTTATCAAAAAAAGAATTTAATTTCACTAATCTTCTTATACTCGAAATGAAAGATATTTCATAAAAAACATCTAGATAACCCTGATTATACGACCAATCATATATGATATTTTGAAAATTATCGGAAACATTTTTTTTAAGAAAACTTTTTTCAAATAAATTTAATAAATTCAAATTTTTTAAATAGGAATAAACCGATTTGTAAAAAAAAGACGCTATAAAAATTCCCCAAAAAGTGAGAATCAAAGAAAAAGTTGCGTTTGTGAAAAATTCATAATAATTCACAAAATTTTTAGAATCTTTATGTAAAAGGTCTATAAACGGAATTAACAATTTTGATAATATATCCAAATCTATTCCTTCTTGGCTGAAAGAGATTCCTATGGCCCCACCGAATAAAGTAAAGAGAACTAAAACAAGCATAGAAAATCGCATAGTATTATTAGATTCATTAGGATATAAATAAGTAGTTTTTTGAGTGCTAAAATGGATAATATCAAAAACAAGACGTGTTATATTTTTTATATTTTTATTAACGCGATGTAGATATCTCTTCCGGATAAAAAAAGAAGTCATTTCATTCTTTTTTTTTCTTAGTAAAACTAAAAAAAAATTTTCGTTTTTTATTTTAAGTTTTACTTGTTTCTTCCCCCATAAAGATATTGAATAGAATGAACTATTTTTTTTTCCATTGAAATTCAAAAAATGAACGTTTAAATATCCTTCAAAAACAAGTAAATAAATCCGAAACATATAAAATGCAGTTAATCCTGCTGCAGAACAAGCTATTATTGCAAAAATAGGTGAATACAACCTACTATCATTAAGAATTTCATCCTTAGACCAAAAACAAGCAAAGGGTGGAATACCGCAAAGAGAGAGTGTACCCACTAAAAAAAAAGTTTTTGTAATTGGTACATGTTTTGTTAAACCGCCCATAAAAACCATATTTTGACTTTTAGCTGGAGAATATCCGACAACAGCTTCCATTGAATGAATAATGGATCCAGATCCTAAAAACAACAATGCTTTTGAATAAGCATGAGTAATCAAATGAAATAAAGCACCTCGATAAGATCCCATACCCAGAGCTAACATCATATAACCCAATTGAGACATTGTAGAATAGGCCAAATTTTTCTTAATATCTTTTTGAGCAATAGCTAAAGTAGCTCCTAATATTACTGTTATTATACCTATAAAAGCTATTGCGTTCATTATTTCGGGGAGAACTACGAAAAGAGGAAGAAGTCGAGCCACAAGAAAAATTCCCGCGGCTACCATAGTAGCAGCATGTATAAGGGCGGAAATTGGAGTAGGCCCCTCCATAGCATCGGGTAGCCATACATGAAGAGGAAATTGGGCCGATTTGGCAACTGAGCCACAAAATAGCAAGAGGGCAAACAGAGTAACAAAAAAGAGATTGATTTCATTTTTTGAAATCAAATTATTTATAATTTGAAACAAATGCCGAAATTCCAAACTCCCCGTTATCCAATAAATACCTAAAATTCCCAATAATAAACCAAAATCCCCTACACGATTAGTGACAAATGCTTTTTGACAAGCATTTGCCGCAATAGGGCGGGTGAACCAAAAGCCTATTAATAAATAAGAACACATTCCAATTAATTCCCAAAAAAAATAAATTTGTATCAAATTCGAACTAGTAACTAATCCCAACATTGAAATATTAAAAAGAATCATATAAGCAAAAAATCTCAAATATCCTTGATCATGAGACATATAATTATCACTATAAATAAGAACGAGAATGCCAACCGTAGTAATTAATATTGACATAATAGAAGTAAGTGAATCGATCAAGTACCCAAACTCTAAAGAAATATCATTATTTATGGTCCAAGACCATACATATTGAAAAATGGAACTATTCTTGATTTGATGAATAGACAAATCAAGCGAAAAAATCATAACTATAGTTAACAATAAGATACTTTGAAAAGCCCAAATACGGCGAATATTTTTTGTTGCCGTCGGAAAAAGTAGAAGTCCCACTCCTATTAACATCGGAACTGGGAATGGAATAAAAGGTATGATCCATGAATATTGCTGTGTATATTCCATACAATAAAGAAAAAAATGATGATTCTAATGAATTTTGTTTCTTAGGTTTTTATTTTATCTTTTTTGTAATGTAAAGTAATGGATTCGGTTAATAACAAAAAAACATAGAATTTAATAAAATATAAGAATCAAATTTTAATTATTCTTAATCTTTGGACAATATTTTTTTTAACATTAGTTTAGTTCATTAAATTGAACTTAACTAATTAAGTTTTTATTACAATAAGAAATAGCGATGTTTGGAAAACTTTCTAATTCTAAAAAGTATTATATTATTATACTATTCAATATTTAAAATAGTAAAAAAATGGAAATTCAATTCTATCAAATATATGTCTAATTAGAGAGAAACTTATTTTAATTTACAGAAAAATGTCTTTCACATCAAATTATATAAAAATAAAAAACTAGACTAATTCTATGGCAGTTCCAAAAAAGCGTACGTCTATTTCAAAAAAAATGATTCGGAAGACTTTATGGAAAAAGAAGGGATATTTTACAGCATTCAAAGCTTTTTCATTAGCGCAATCTATTTTTACAGGGAATTCAAAAAGCTTTTTCTGTAACAAATACAAACGTTAGAAGAATTTCAATTAACTTGATTCAACGAATTTTTTTTTTTAATAAAAAAAGATGAGTCTAAAATTTATATCTAATAGAATATTCATTTATGAATTTAGGATATTTCCATTATATACATATAATAGATTCTAAATTTCCATTATATATAGAATAGATTCTAATAGAATTCTTTAAATTTATTTGATTTCATGTTTAGTAAACAAATATTGTATTTGAATAGATTCTTTGAATCTCGACAATTGACTCAAATTTTGTTATTATGCTTTCGAGTAAGCCGCTATGGTGAAATTGGTAGACACGCTGCTCTTAGGAAGCAGTGCTAGAGCATCTCGGTTCGAGTCCGAGTAGCGGCATGACATCTTCTCTTCTAAAAAATAGGTTCTATAATGAATTCTTATTTCTATTCCTAGTATTTCTATTTTTTCATTCAATATGGTTATGGTATTTTCCACTTTAGAGCATATATTCACTCATATATCGTTTTCGGTCGTATCTCTTTTAATTTCAATTCATTTGATAACCTTATTATTAGGCAATGAAATAATAGGATTATACAATTCGTTCAAAAAAGGCATGATAATAACTTTTTTTTTTATTACAGGATTGTTAGTTACTCGTTGGATTTTTTCGGGCCATTTACCATTTAGTAATTTATATGAATCATTAATATTTCTTTCATGGACTTTTTCTATCTTTTATATGGTTCTTTGCTTCAAAAAAAAAAAAAACGACTATTTCAATACAATAATAACACCAAGTATTCTTTTTACCCAAGGCTTTGCTACTTCGGGTCTTTTAACCGAAATGCATCAATCCTTCATTTTAGTGCCTGCTTTACAGTCCCATTGGTTAATGATGCACGTAAGTATGATGATATTGGGTTATACAACTCTTTTATGTGGATCATTATTATCAGTGGCTATTTTAGTCATTACTTTTCAAGAACTTATACAAATTATTGGTAAAAGGAAGACTTTCTTTTTTTTTAATGAATCCTTTTCTTTTGCTGAAATCAAATACATGAATATGAATGATAAAAATAATCTTTTACAAAAAACTCCTTTTCTGTATTATTCGTCTTATAGAAATTATTATAGATATCAATTTATTCAACAATTGGATCGTTGGGGTTACCGTACTATTAGTCTAGGTTTTATCTTTTTAACAATAGGTAATATATCAGGAGCAGTATGGGCTAATGAGGCATGGGGATCATATTGGAATTGGGATCCAAAGGAAACTTGGGCTTTTATTACTTGGACTATTTTCGCGATTTATTTACATACTAGAAAAAATAAAAAATTGGAATATATAAATTCTTCAATAGTGGCCTCCATGGGCTTTCTTATAATTTGGATATGTTATTTAGGGATAAATCTTTTAGGAATAGGACTACATAGTTATGGTTCATTTACTTCTAATTAAATTAAAAAAAGAATTTCACAAATATTGGGAACATTTTCTAAAATAAGAAAAAAACTCCCAATAAAATGATTAAGACCCCATTGAATCAAGTAATGTAATAGTGATTCAAGGGGTTCTCACAAAAAACAAACATATTCAATTCGAATTCAAATTAATTTTTATTGAATTCATAAAATACAAAAAGAAATCCATTTTTTTTTTATTGTGGATCGGATTTCTTTCTATTTTTTCTTTTTCATTTATTCCCGAAAACTATCTATAAAAAATGAGAGAGAATAGCTTGAACCTTGTCAGCCGAAAATGAAAAAATAAAATCTGGATAAATGCCAATACTTATTACGGGTATAAGGATAGAAATTGAAATAAATAATTCTCGTGGCCCCGAATCAAAAAAATAAGAATTTGGTGTATTAAAAAGCTTGTATCCATAGAACATTTGACGTAAGATAGATAATGAATAAATAGGAGTTAATATCATTCCAATTGCGGTTACAAAAGTGATGAGTATTTTTGTGATTAAAAGATATTTTTGATTGGTAATTATTCCGAATAAGACTATCAATTCTGCAACAAAACCGCTCATGCCCGGTAATGCAAGAGAAGCCATTGATAAGGTAGTGAAAATCGTGAATATTTTTGGCATTGGGATAGCCATTCCACCCATTTCGTCGAGATAAAGAAGACGTATTCTATCATAACTAGTTCCCGCCAAGAAAAAAAGCGCAGCACCAATAAATCCGTGAGAGATTATTTGTAAAATAGCCCCATTCAGCCCTGTCTCGCTTATAGAACCAATACCTAAAATTAAGAAACCCATATGAGATACCGAGGAATAAGCTATTCTTTTTTTTACATTGCGTTGACCAAGAGATATTGAAGCTGCATAAATTATTTGAATTGAACCTAATAGCATTAACCAGGGACAAAATATAGAATGAGCGCGAGATAATAATTCCATATTAATTCGAACCAACCCATATGCTCCCATTTTTAACAATATTCCGGCTAAAAGCATACAAGTGCTGTAATGCGCCTCTCCGTGGGTATCAGGTAACCATGTATGTAAGGGTATAATTGGTGATTTGACAGCAAAAGCAATAAGAAATCCCATATAGAAGATTATTTCCAGTGCCACGGGATATGATTGATTAGTTAATGATTCAAAATTTAATGTTGGTTCATTAGAACTATAGAAACTCATGCCCAGAATTCCCAGTAATAAAAAAACAGAACTTCCCGCAGTGTACAAAATAAACTTTGTAGCTGAATACAAACGTTTTTTTCCACCCCACATAGATAAAAGTAGATAAACGGGAATTAATTCTAATTCCCACATGATGAAAAAAAGTAAAATGTCTCGAGAAGAAAATGTTCCTAGTTGACCACTATACATTGCTAACATCAGAAAATAGAATAATTTAGATTCTCGAGTAACCGGTTGAGCCGATAACGTAGCTAACGTAGTGATAAATCCCGTTAATAAAAGGGGTCCTAGAGAGAGTCCATCTATTCCGAATCTCCAGTAAAAGTCAAAAAAATGGATCCATTTATAATTTTCTGTCAATTGGATTAGTGGATCATCCAATTCGAAATGATAACAAAATACATAGGTTATTAGAAGGAGATCTATGAAACATATACAATAAGTATACCATTTAATTGTCTTATTTCCTTTATGGGGAAATAAGACAATTAAAGAACCTCCGACTATTGGCAAAACTACAACTGTTGTTAACCAAGGAAAATCATTCGTGATAAAAATAAGATATACTTAGACTACAAAAACCCGGGCTCAAAAAAAAAAAATATTTTTTTTTTGAGCCCGGGTTTTTGCCAGTAAAAAAAAGTACTTGTATGCGGTTCTTTTTGAAACGTATCAATAAGCTAGACCCATACTTCGAGTTGTTTCATGCCATAAATAAACTCTAACACTTAAGAAATCCGTCGGACAGGCGGATTCACACCTCTTACAACCAACACAGTCCTCTGTTCTTGGGGCAGAAGCAATTTGTTTAGCTTTACATCCGTCCCAAGGTATCATTTCTAATACATCTGTTGGGCAGGCTCGGACACATTGAGTACATCCTATACATGTATCATAAATCTTGACTGAATGTGACATTGGATCATAATCCTTGAACATCAAAAATTCAACATTTTCAATCTAGTAAATGGGTAAACCAATTATATATATCTATTTATTAGATACCAGATGAATCAATGATTTATAAGAATTTTGCTAGAAAAAATAGACTTATAGATTAGATTAATAATAAGAGAATAGAACCAAGATACTTTGATTTATTATCTTTGTTTTCGCAAACATGATGAAAATGGATATCTCATTTCTGCTAATTTGAATTGATTATATAGTACACACTATTCAAAATTATACTTTTTTTGATGAGTAATACTATTTATTCAACAAATTTGATTGATTGATACGGGTTGATTTTCTATTACGATATATTGAGGAAACAATAGCCGGTCCGATAGCTGCTTCAGCGGCTGCAACAGCTATAACAAAAATTGAAAAAATATTTCCTTTTAATTGCCGCCTATCAAAAAAATCAGAAAAGGTTACGAGATTGATATTAACTGCATTCAGTATAAGTTCAAGACACATAAGGGCTCTAACCATATTTCGGCTTGTGATCAATCCATAGATACCTATAGAAAATAAATAAGCACTCAAAACAAGTGCATGCTCGAATATCATTGACCAACTCCTTTTCAATTTTTATTCATTTCGATCTGAATATGAATTCAACGGATTTTATTGCCTAACATAATAAGTCTACAACAAAATCAAGTATTCGCAAAAAGATGTTATACATAAATATTCTTTTTCGTTAACATAGAATTGAACAAAAAAGAAATGTGATAAAATCTAACAAATTATGATTTATATTATTAGTTCTAAAACTTTCTTATTGGCGAGCCACAAAAATTGCACCTATTAAAGCAACTAAAAGAATTATTGAAATTAGTTCAAATGGAAGAAAAAAATCTGTTGATAAATGAATTCCAATTTGTTGACTAGTACTTATCAAATCTTGCTCTAAAATCTGATTGGGTCTTGTCGTCCAAATAATCCCGTGCCATGATGTATCTAGAATAGTAGTGATTTGTGAAAGAAAGATACTGGTACAAACCATCAAAGTAATTCCATCCCCAACGGTCCAAACACGAAAATTTTGGTAATATTCGGAACCATTCATAAACATCACAGCAAATATTATTAAAACATTTATAGCGCCCACGTAAATAAGTAGCTGTGAGGCAGCTACAAAATGGGAGTTTGATAAAATATAGAATAAAGATACACAAACAAGAACTAGTCCCAATGAAAAAGCAGAAAAAATTGGATTCGTAAAGAATACTACTCCTAGACTTCCTAATATAAGACCTGATCCAAGAAAGACTAAAATCAAATCATGTAGCGATTCGGACAAATCCATTATATGTAAAAAAAGAGATAAATAGAAATTTCATGACCTTATTGATATGACCAGGAAAAAACTTGTTAAATACTAAAATTCTCTGTGCATAGAATTTCACCAAATCCTAAGATATGTGAATTGCTATTTAGGTACAGTTGTTATAAGATCAATGTCATTTCATTCTTTTCTTTATGCCAAAGAGTCATTTCAAAATAATAGAATATCTTTATATATAGAGAGAGATATTCTATTATTTTTTTTTTTTAGAATAATTTGATAAATCAATTTATTTGAATTGTTCGAATTGTATAATCATCTATTACTGAGACTGGTAAACGACCCAAAGCAATTAGATTATAATTCAATTCGTGGCGATCATAAGTAGAAAGTTCATATTCTTCGGTCATTGATAAACAATTTGTTGGACAATATTCAATACAGTTACCACAAAATATACAGATTCCAAAATCAATACTGTAATTAAGCAACTGTTTCTTTCGAATATCAGTTTCTAGTTTCCAATCAACAATGGGTAGATCTATAGGACAGACACGAACACATACTTCACAAGCAATGCATTTATCAAATTCAAAATGTATTCGACCGCGAAAACGTTCTGATGAGATTATTTTTTCATAAGGATATTGAATAGTTACGGGTAACCTATTTGCGTGAGATAAGGTAATCATGAGACCTTGACCAATATACCTAGCAGCTCGGATTATTTGTTCACTATAATTTATGAATTCAGTTACCATAAGGAACATATCATGAATAGCTCTGAATATTTTTTTTCTTTCTCTTGTTGAAAACAAGTTATTCATTTTGAATATAGAAGGTCCACATTTTTTTTACAGTGAAAAAAGTTGAGACGACGTTGTTAATAATAGATTACCGAGAGAAATAGGTAAAAGAAACTTCCACCCAAGATTTAATAATTGATCTATTCTTAGCCTAGGCAAAGTCCATCTTGTTGTGATAGAAACGAATATGAATAAATAAGTTTTAACTAGTGTAATAAAGATACCAATTATCGTTACAAAAACTCCGTATGTTTTATTTATTTCAAAAAAGTTAGAAACGAAGATGTACGGAATAGAGATATTTGAACCACCAAAATAAAGAACTGTTACAAATAAGGAAGAAACTAATAGGTTTAAATAGGAAGCAACGTAAAATAAACCAAATTTGATACCGGAATATTCGGTTTGATAACCCGCTATTAGTTCTTCTTCCGCTTCCGGTAAATCAAAAGGTAATCTTTCACATTCTGCTAAGGAAGAAATGAAAAAAACGAGGAAACCCATAGGTTGACGCCACAAATTCCATCCCAAAAAACCATATTTGGATTGTGCATCAACTATATCAACTGTACTTAAACTGTTAGATAATCCTAGTCGGTGATGACATTACTGTTACCATCTCTATTACAGAACCGTACATGAGATTTTCATCTCATACGGCTCCTTTAAAGCCTTAAAAAAATATAAGGACCGAGCCGATTTTTTATCCCTTGATATATCCCTAAGATAGATAAGATTCGATTTGATCGGACGGTTCTGAATTAGACCCATTGAATTCTGTCTGTTCTAATAAAAAAATTTTCAATAAGTACATTTATTTAAAAAATAAAAATACATTTGAACATTTATTGAAATTATTTGGATAAATAAAAAATAAAAAAGGTACTTCTGAATTGATCTCATCCTTTAAACAATTCTAAAATTGAAATTTGTTGAGTAATAACTTAATTGAATTTTTGCATAAAATACTCTTTTAAAATAATCAAGAACTCACACATCATTTTTGATTCCGAAAAAGAATTATATGTTCCTTTTTTAAATTATGACTATTTCCATAAATATGGAGGATATAAGACAAAAAATAAAAAGGAGATCACTTTGACCTCTTATCCTATTTTATGGAAGCAAAAGAAAGGGGACTTCAAAAAATTAAAGGATTATTTCGTTCCTGATAGTTATTTATTCAATCAATGGATGGAAGTATACTCTAGATCGGAATTGTGGGGAGTACTGACTTATTTTTTCTACCAACTTCAAGCCCCCTTTAGTATTCTTTTTCTATTATATATAAAGACTCTTTTGGATATTTTAAAAAAGAAATATACGTTACTAATCTTTTGTGTATTTTGGTGTTTCTAGCCATCCATTTCTTTTTTTGATTAATCCCTTTTCATTTTTTTAATATATGTATACTAATTCATACAAATGATATTGAAAAATTGAAAAAGGTTGGTCTTTTGCGCCCGCTTCAAGACAGGATTACTAATCAACAAATCTTGGGAAAAACAACCACTTCTATCTATATATATCTAATAGAATTCGAGAATTTCATTGATTTTTTCACCTTATTCTTATACATAGAAAATTAGACTCAATATTTTTACTGCAATTTGAAATAATCATACTTTCTCTATAAGTAATATAGTATTCTCTAAATTATATTCAATAAAAGCTGTTTTATTGCACTCATATAACTATCTGATTCAATTATTCAATCCAAATGCCAAAATCATATTATTCTTTATATATTCTTTTTGTACTTTACTACAAATAAAAGGAGGGGCGTATAGCAAATAGTATCAAAAAATTTCTGTCTCAACGAAGCACACATAGAGATATCGATAACACACATAGAGTTAATGGTATTTCATAACTAATTGATTGAGCAGCTGCTCGTAGACCACCCAAAAAAGAATATTTATTATTTGACCCATATCCTGACATAAGAAGTCCAATGGGGGCAATACTCGAAATAGCAATCCATAAAAAAACACCAATATTCAGATCAGATAAAACAAAGTTATAGCCAAAAGGAATTACTGAATAGCTTAATATAATGGATATGACTGATATAGATGGTCCAAAACTAAATAAACGAATATCTCCTCTAGATGGAATAAGATTCTCTTTCAAAAGTAATTTTGTTCCGTCTGCTAGAGCTTGAAGAACTCCAAAAGGACCGGTGTATTCAGGTCCAATACGCTGTTGTATCCCTGCAGATATTTCTCTTTCTAACCATACAATTGCTAGTACACTGATAGTAATTACTACTATAAAAAGAAAAATAGGCACAAATATCCAAAGAATTCCATATATCTCTTTCAAAAATTCCAATCTGAAAAAAAAATGTATATCTTGTATTTCTGTTAAATCAATTATCATTTCAACGATCAACTTCTCCCATAATAATATCTATGCTACCTAGTATTGTCATAATATCGGCCAATTTCATTCTTTTAACTAATTGAGGAAGAATTTGCAAATTGATAAAACCCGGTGGATGAATTTTCCATCTCCAAGGAAAACCATTTTGATCCCCTATTAGAAAAATTCCTAATTCTCCCTTGGGGGCTTCAATTCTTACATAAAGTTCTTGTTTTGGCAATTCAAAACTCGGAGACGATTTTTTACTAATAAATCGATACTCAAACTCATTCCATTCTGGCTCTTTTTCTCTATCAAAGCAGCGGATTTCTAAATTTTCATATGGCCCGCCGGGAAGTCCTTCCAAAGCCTGTTGAATAATTTTTATCGATTCCACCATTTCACCAATTCGAACTAAATAACGAGCTAAAGAATCTCCTTCTTTTTGCCATTGAACTTCCCAATGAAATTCTTCGTAACATTCATAATTATCCACTTTACGTAGATCCCATTGTATTCCGGAAGCCCGAAGCATCGGTCCTGATAAACCCCAATTAATAACTTCTTTTACATCAACTACACCTACGCCCTCAACCCGTTCTAAAAAAATAGGATTTCGCGTAATAAGTTTTTGATATTCAGCAATACTTGTTAAAAAATAATCGCAGAAATCATAACATTTATCTATCCAACCATAAGGTAGATCAGTCGCTACCCCCCCGATACGAAAAAAATTATGCATCATTCTCATACCTGTCGCAGCTTCAAATAGATCATATATGAATTCTCTTTCTCTGAAAATATAGAAAAAAGGGGTTTGTGCACCAATATCTGCCATAAAAGGTCCTAGCCATAGTAGGTGAGAAGCTATACGGCTTAACTCCAACATTATTACTCGGATATAGCTGGCTCTTTTCGGTACTTGAATATTTCCTAACTGTTCTGGTCCATTTACAGTTATTGCTTCTGTGAACATAGTAGCTAAATAGTCCCAACGTGTTACATAAGGCAGATATTGTATAATTGTTCGGTTTTCCGCTATCTTTTCCATTCCTCTGTGTAAATAACCCAATATCGGTTCACAAGCAATAACATCCTCACCATCTAGAGTAACAATAAGTCTAAGAACACCGTGCATTGATGGGTGGTGAGGCCCCATATTGACTATCATGAAGTCCTTTCTTATAGTTGAGATATTCATAGGTTTTTGCTCGATTTATTCTTTTATGAATCGCTTAAAAAAAAAGTTCATCAAAATTCAAGATCTAATAAATCGAATAATTGAAAATTACTCTTCAATTTAACGAATTTGTGACTGCCGAATCTCAAACTGATTGATTAATTTTTTATACCGCATTCCATCTTTCTTTGACAAATAAGACAGTAATCTTTGCCGTTTTCCCAAAATTTTACGTAAACCTGTTTGGGATGAATAGTCTTTTGGGTGCAATTCAAAATGTGAAGTAAGTCTTCGTATTCTATTGGTAAATTGGAATATTTGAAATTCAACCAATCCCGGTTTTTTTCCTTTTTTTTCTTGTGAAATAACAGGTATAAATGAATTTTTTACCATAAAAAAATAAAAGTTTTCCCTTCTCCTCGATTTTTTTTATAGGTATTTTTATTGATCAGTAATTATAATGACACTAATTTTTAATTTTTTGATATAAATCCGAAATCTAATTTTTTTTGAATTTATAAATGAAATCAATCTAATTTAAATAGATATAAAGGAGACTTTTTTGATAGATTCAAAAAAAATTGTATACATTAGATAAAAAAAGAGAATTTTGTAAATTTCATTCTCTTTTTTGTCTAATGTATACATCATTGAATGAAAATAAATGCCATACCAAAATGCGTGTATTTTTTTAGTATATGTATCTATATATAGATAGATACATATACTAAATAGAAGACAAAATTAGATTAACAAATTTTCACACGCGGATACAAATGTATTCTTACTATACTGAAACGGCTTCCATTATGGGTATTAAACCAATAACGATTTATACAAGCTAAATCTTCTAATCGATATTTTGGCCAAAGAAAAATTTGGAAATTCATTAGTTTTTTTTTATCTTTCTCATTTCTTTTTTTAGTCAAAACTTGAAAACCATTTTTTACTTTCTTTTCATTATAAAATATTGTGTTTCTATGCATACTATTTATATTCTTTGGATTTAAACAAATTCTAATTCTCAACTCTCTACGACGTCTAGCAGATAAAATGTTTTCAGGAACAAGTAAATTAAAATTCTCTTTTTCTTTTTTTTCTGTTATCTTTTGATCTCTTGTTCTTGTAATGTCTTTATAAAAATCTTTCTTATTAACATGAAATTTTTCTAAGTATTTTTGATCAATTTTGCGTTTATTCTTATGAATTAATGAAAGCTCCATCGTTTTATACTTAAAAGATTGTTTATGATTTTTTCTAGACAAGCGAACTGGTTCGATAACAAATAATTCTTTTTTCCTAAATTTCTTATTTTTATTTTTCCTTAAGCCTGGAAGAGTTAAATTCTTCTGATTTTGAATCATCATAATATCTAGACCTAGTTCTCCTCTTTGAATAGAGGCTATAGTCATTTTTCTTAAATTTGTCAATCTAATCAGGAGACAATATACTTTGACATTGTTAAAGATCTTTTTACCTAATAAATTTTTCCAGTTTAAATGTAAAGTCAAAAAATTTCTTACTAAGAAATGAAGTTCTGCCTCCATATTGTTCTTGGCTTTTTTTTTATTTAGAACATTACTCTTTTTTTCACTCCCACTTCCTACAGAATTTTTTTCAATATATTCTTGGTTTGATTGGGAGAATTCAAGATTTATTCGATCGGAGTATTCTCCTTTTGCTCGATTTCTAGTCTCTAACTCCAATTCAAGAAATTCCTTTTTTTTCGATGCTCTAAAAACATCTATTCTTTTTTTCTTTCTAGTAATATTATTTTCACTAACATTTTTATTTACTTTAGAAACTTTAGAATTTAAATAAAGTAATTTGATTGGTATAATTTGCGAGTTACCCCTATATGCATTATAAAATATCACAAATTTTGAAAAGAACCAAAATTCCGGATTCGATATGGAACGATTTAGTATTTCTCTATGGATTCCGATCCAATCCAAATATTTTCTATTCGGATTTTTTTCCATATCAATAATAGTGTCTTCTACTATAGAATTCTTGATAAAAAGATTACTTATTATATCAAAGAAGTCTTTTTTATACGTATTGTAATTAGAAGAAATAAATGTGTTTTTATTTGATTGAAATAGGGATCTATATCGATAAATATATGAGTCTTTCTTATTTGCATAATTAATAAAATTATAGGATAAAAGATCGTATCTATATTGTTTTCGAATTTTTTTTTTTAATGCGACTCCTTGTTTTTCTTTGTAAAGAATTAATGGGCTTTTTCCATATGAATCCCGTTTGGTTAAATTTTTATTTTGAGCTACACCACATTTAGTGATTCTATTTATCCATTTTTGTGATACTAATTTGGACCATCTACTGTTAGATAAGTCATATTGATAATAATGATTCTTTAACCAATTTGTCCATTGATTTAGTTTAGGGTTCTTTTGTTTTAATTTATAATGAACTATTCCTTGTGCTCCAAAAAAATAATTCTTTATTTTATTTTTAACAAAAAAAAAATTTTTATGATATTGAAAAACAAGTCTTAACTTATATATGTTTATGTTAATAATTCGGGTTTGTAACAAATTGAAAAATACATATGCTTGTGACAAAAAGGAGACATCTAAATCATTATGTGACTTCAAATTCTTATGATTAAAATATTTGTGGAATTTTGAAATAAAGCGAATTATACTTTGATTTGTTTTATAAGTTCTTTCTGCATTTGTTTCATTATCGTAAATCCATTTATTTAAAAATTTTTTTGTTGATTCAAGAAAAGGTTGTATATGGATTTTCGGAATACAAATGATATATAGAAAGATATCTATGTATATTTTTTTTATGAAAAATTGAAAAAAAGAATGTGATTTTTTAGTTAATCTAATATTTATTCTTTGTAATATTTGCAAAATTTTTTTTTCGAATTCTATTCTTTTACTATCATAAATTGTTTTGTTCGAATGAATATTTGTCTCTGAAATGACAAGTCCTCTTTTATTTTCTTCTTTTTTCAGTTTTTCGATTTTTTTTATAACTACTTTTCTTTTAGTATTCAGATCGTTTATAGATTTTTTTTTCAATGAAGAATTTGTCGACTTTATCGATTGAATTGAAATGGTTGCTTCAGAAATCATTGGATTATTCTTAAAAATTTTTGAATATTTTTTATTTTCGCTCAATTCATCTAGTTTTTTGGGGTTCAATTGAATAAACAGAAATTTTAAAAATTGTTTTCTTGTTTTCGTTAGGAATACTATAGTTTTTGTAAAACTTTCAAGAATACTTTTGATGATCCATTTTGCTTTTTCTATTACGATATTTAGAAACAGTTTGAATTTTTCACTGAAAACTTTTAGAACTAGAAAAGTGAAAAATTCAAATTGTTTCGTTTTTTTTTTTAGTTCTTTGAAAATGGGGTCGAAAAATGAAAAGCGATTTTTCGGGGAACTAGAAAAAGGCAATTCGACTTCCATCCCCCAAACTGTTAAAAAACAAAAGTTCTTTTTTTTCATTGAATCTTTTTTCTTTTTATTAGATCGTATTTTATATTTATGCCAAGGTTTTAGACGAAAAGGAAATAATATTTTTATCTGAATCCCATCTGTTAGCCATTTTTTAGGAAACTCTCTTTCGGATAATTGAACGCCATTATATGTGCATTTAATATACATTTCTCTCTTCCAATCCCTATAATCTTCGGACCATTCTGGAATTTGGAAAAATAGTATACGAATCATATTTTTCATTATTATCAATGAAGGTAATAGAATATATTTCCTAATAATGCATTGGGTTATTAATAAAACACCTCTGATTACTTGAGCAAATATAATGCTATCCCAGGCTTCTGCTATTTCTATACGTTTTCTTTCCTCTTTTTCCTTTTTTTTTTCCTCCTCTTTTTTGGGACTTTTTTTTGTTTTTTCATCTATATAACCTAAATTTTTAAATTCTGTCTTTTTTCGAATCCAAATTTTTAACATAAAAAATATTTTCATTGATTTGAAACTATGAAAAGAAAATAATAATGATTTTTCGATTTTATCCAAAAAAAGAGGCGAATGAACCCTTTTTTGAAAAAATTTCCAAGTAACTGTTTTACGTCTTTGAGCACGGATAGATCCTTTGATTATGTCTCTCCGAAAATCCGATTGTTGGGAATAACGTCTTAAAGCCAATTCGTTTTTTTTTTCAGTATTTTCAGTATCTCCAAGATCACTATAAGTATTGTATTTCTTAAAAAATTTAGATTTATTAGTCAAAATGACTACACGTTTGGATTTTCTAGAACGAATTTGAGAATTATCTGCTTCAATTTTTCCACCTAGTTGTTCTAATTCGTCCATAAATTTGTATGACCACCGAGGTACTTTTTTACAGATTTCGTTAATTTTAATAGACTTAGTGTTATTTTGATTTACTTTTTTTTTTTCTTTCAAATCAGTTGTAATTGCATCAAATAATATTTTGATTATTAGTTTTTTTTCTTCTTCATAATTAGAATTCATTTTTACTTGTTCATGTTCTGGAAATAAATAGAGTACTTCATCATTTAAGCTTGACACTAATTTTTTTGAAAATTGACTGATTAAATTAAAAAGAAATGTAGTTACTAATAATTTATTATCAAATGTTTTTATATTTTCCTCTAATTTTGGATAATTTCTATTATTCTTTTTAGGTATCTTATTATAATTATAAAGAAAGATTTCTTGAATTTTATTTATCAAAATATTCTTTTTTTTGTAAGTTTTTTCATGTTGTATTGAGGTTGAAAAACCTTTTTTGATTCGTCCACGAAAGGGTCCGTTTATGAAAGGATCTTTTACTTTAGTTAAATATTTTTTTTTAGTTTCATCATTACATAATCGAATTCTATTTTCGAATATATCGAGAGAAATAAATTCCTTATCTATCAGTTTTGTTCTATTTAGAAATTCATTGCTCAATTTGTTTCTTTTTTCCTCATTGCTATAGCTCGAATGATTACATAAATCATCATAGGAAATTTGATTTATTGTGAAGATATCTATTTTGGTTTCCATCATTTTTTGAAAAGTTGATAAATTTTGTGGATATTTAAAATAGATTTTTTCTCTTCCATCATGTTGATATGTATGAAAAAAAAATTCTGAAATTTCATTTTTTACGATGTTTTCAAATTGATTATTTTTTATATATCGAAATGGACGATTCCATCGTTTATAATTGAAAATAATATTGATAAGAGGTTTTTGTAACTTCTCTTTCTGCTCATCCAGTTTGTACAAATTCTTTTCTTTTTTAAAAAAAATCGAAGGAAAAAGATCTTTGTTGTTGGATCTTTTTTGTTTTGTTCGTATCCTTTTAAAATTTGTTTCGACATCCTTTTTTTTTCCTTTTTTATTAAATTCACTGCTTTCTTTCATTTCTAAAAGTTTTTTACTAAAAAAAGGGGGAGGTATTCTTCCTAAATAATATAAACAGGTAACAAATAAGAAAACAGCAAAGATGTTAAAAATAAAATTTCTAAATTCTGACAGACTGTATTTATTTGATTGAATACGGACATTAGATTGAAGAAAAATATTTTGCTGTATACAGATTAAGAAAAATTCAATCCATTTCATAAAAAAAGTATGACCTATTATCCAACCAATAAAACTACTTGTTAAAAATAGCAATTTATTGTTACATCGAAACAAATAAATATTGACGAATCTCATGAATATTGAACTTGGTAAGAAAAGGGGATTGAAAAACTGAAAAAGAAGATTCTGAAAGAAGATTCTTTGAATACTAAAATTACGTATTGAATTTG
>Ga0153984_1000014_pt1 | contig 20746 bp, 16 predicted proteins | sample TSGA068MetaG_FD_102271 | JGI IMG/M metagenome (GOLD analysis project Ga0153984, IMG submission 102271) | Attine ant fungus gardens microbial communities from Georgia, USA - TSGA068 MetaG | ecosystem: Host-associated > Fungi > Mycelium > Unclassified | place: USA: Georgia, Alexander Wildlife... | reverse complement strand
CATAGGGGATGTGTTTTGTGTCTTCCAATATTCAGTTTTTTTTATTGCAGTGAGATGAATAGAACATGAAAGTCTCAGTCTAAAGTGTGCAGAACTGAGGTGTAAGAAAAGTCTGTGCTGGCATTGCTTACTAATCAATCAGAATGTGATAATGAGAGAAAAAAGAGACAAAATATTAGTCCACAGAGGACATAGTCAACACAGTTCACTTCCTTCCGCGAGCATACTACACCAGATGAACAACATAGGACTACCCGCGCACTATCAACTCACCATCCGTTTTGGGTGGGTGTTCGTCTCTGATACTGTCGTCCAATTTTATTTCAAAAAGGTGATGATGGACGATCAGAGATAGGAACAGAAGCAGTCGCAATGGGCGGCATTGACATCTTGTGATTCGCATGATTTATCTTGTCATCTGACCTGACGGACTCACGGGTCAATGGCCGTGATGTCTGCAACAAGCCGTCGTTTGTCGATATACACCATCAATTTGGGATGTGAAGAATCGAATGGTGGACCTGTGTGTGACTGAAGAGAAATTGGTCGTGATTTGGGCATTGTCAGGTGAGTTGGTGAAGCCTGTAACTTTGTTACAGAGATACTTGGATTGGAAGACAGTGAATGGGATGGATCAACGATTGAACTGATGATACACTTGTCAGAAGAGTATTTAATCCCCAACATCGATGCATCAGCCAACAACCTCAAAAGCACGGTCCTCCAGACACAACACCATATCTGATTGGTAACGCACTTGCATCAGGTATTGTTCGAGGTCGAGTTTCGAATCTCTGGAGCGGAGCTAATCTTAGGTAGGTTGACCTACACGTTTATGTAATGTGTCAAAATAAGCAGGACAGCTGTCAAATCAGAACCACTCCTACGTGTTCTCTATCGTGTTCTCCATCTTCTTCTCCTCGACTAGCCGATCTGCCGCCTTGCTCCAATCTGAGGCTCTCCACTTTCTTCTCCTTCTCTTGCCTGCTAACTGTGTCTGCTATAGGAGGGTGCCATAGTGGTGCTCGTTGCTGCAATAGTTGAGGCTCCAAAACGAGAGGGCAGGGGGAGGTTCTCGGTCATTTCTGGGGCCAGGACAAATAGCTGTGCATAAGCCGTTGCATACGCGTCGTCCTTTACATTCAGCTGCAGCACTTTTCTGGTGAGTTCATCTACTTTTTCCTGCCCATCTTTCTTTCTTTCTTTTCCCCTCGTCCTCAAAGTGTACTTTCCTCCTTCTCACCCCCCCCTTTTGCCGGCTTTTTCCCTTTTCTCCGAATCCGACCCTGTCTCCACCCCAATAACCTTGTCATCCGACTCCTTGTCACTCGACTCTCCCCTTCTTCCTTTCTTCCCCTTCTACCCCATCCTCCTCTTGCCACTGCCTTCCTCAACACAAAGCAACTTGCCTCCATTGCCTTCTCAACCTCTGGGACCTGGTCACTCTCAAAGTCGGCATCTCGTGCCTCAAGACGATCACTGATTGCATACCGAAGCTCTCGAGGGAGTCCTTTCGTTATGTTATTTTTCATTAATGACATTCGCTTCTACAAGGTTGGCAGCCACAATCCAAAACTTCCAGTAGTAAGTGTCAAGGTCTTCCTCATCTTCGACAACATCCCTTGCTGACTTTTTAACCAACTTGACCAGCTGGGCCACTGTCGGCTTGTCTTCTAGGTGGGTCTTCGAGTAAGCCCCCATTATTTTCCTTTTCAACATTGCATAATCATCCCCATATCCTTCTAGTCTTTTCCAAAACTGCTTTGTCTCCTTGTCCACATACTTGACTACCATCTTTGCCTTCTCTCTTGTCATCAACCCACAATGCTCTGCTAATTTCTCAAATTCTTCCAAAAATTCCTTCAAATCTTCAGGATTTTGTGAATCAAAGCCAGGGGCTTGTCTCAACCCAGGGGCTAGCATGCCCAAAATCCCAGTAGCCATTGAAGTTACTTTGACCATGACTAAGAAATATCACATGGACTGGAGTTGAACTGGTGGACATTAGACACTTGTAATAATAATAAGGACAAATAGTTAAAATGTGTATATATAGTATAGTAGAATGAAGCAAGGACTTTATTGAGTTCTCTTTTAACCCTGAAGAGCAATCTGGTCTAAACCCCAGACTAGGTTCTTAAGTCAGTTGCTAACAGAAGAACTTGATACCACTTCTAGGACACTGTTCACCTTGAACCTTGTCCAATCTCTTTATCTCATCTTATCAACCCTTGACTGACGATCATTACAATTGTTAGTCATTTCCATACATAGCTAGGCCCTTGGCTTAAGGGAACTTTGCAGTCAGTTAGGAACTGCAGGTGAAAACATAGTACCAAGCTCAGGCACTGTATCCAAGACCTGACCTCATAATTGAGTGGTATTGAGTAGTATACTTGTACTGTTTCTAAGTATAAACTTTGTGCTATAAGTGCCTTTGTCATCTATCTACATAGAGGAGTGACAGTTACTTTTAAAAGGCCATCTAGAGTAGGGATCCTATCCATTAGGTAATTGTTATAAATATCAAGTAGAACTATAACTATTATCAGCTATGGTCTGATAATGAGTGAATAGTTAATGAGATGTTGGCATTGTTGAATAAAGATATTACAATGCAGTAATACATTGAATGTCTTAGACTCAGAACATTAGACTCATGGTATAGATAGGCCTCTTCAGAGAAACCTTGAACTATTTCTCTTTTATCTTTGGACTAAACTAGATGGGATAACATCAGACTAACCCATTATTAGACAATGACTTGGACTTGACTCAACTTGTCACCCTTGTCACTGATACATCACTTAACTAGTCACTTAGAGTTACAAGTAGTGTTACCACATTTTAATGACTGTTACATACCTAGTTAGGATAAATACAAACCAGAAAGAGAAGGAAATAGCAAGTTTTCTCTTTCTGTATTTCCTTTGTAAAATCTATATTGAGGAATTGGTACTCTTACTGTCTTAGGACATCTCAAGAGTACTACTCAAAGTCTCATTGACATCTCTCCTTGGATATAACTTTACTGAAAACCTTAACTGGATCCTCTAATGAGCAGTATGAAGATATTAAGTGTTAGATATAGGCTTTAAGTTGAATATATACAACTGTGAGGTCTAGAGTCTTAACAGTGATAGCCAAAGTATTATTAGGACAGTAGGACTCTGGTTGGATAAAGATCTTGTACCCTAATAAACATAGTTGTAACTAGTGAGATCAATCATTAATTTCATACCACTGTAGAGATATAGCCCTATGTCTCTACAACAATACAATATGAGCAACCTACTCAAACAAAAATGCTCTCTCACCAAACTGAGAGAAGAATTAGAAGAAAGAAAGGGGAAGTTATGTTATAATTGCAAAAGGTTTAGGTACTTGGGCCAAAATTGCAAGAGTAAAGAAGAAGAGAAAAGGGAAAAAGCTGTTCCTCAAAATAAGTTTGAGGTATTGAGTAGCCAAGTAATGCAATGTGGTGTAAAGGAAAGAACAATTAGGAAACAAGAGGAAGTAAGAGAAGTAGAGTGCTTCAAATGTAAAGAAGAAGGGCACAAGTATAAGGAGTGTCCCAGAAGGAAAGAAGAGAAGATGAGGCAAACAGAGGAAGTAGTAGTATATGTGGTAATACCACAAAAGGTACAGCAGAAGGAAAAGGAGTAGAGGAGAAGTCCAGCACATAGCTTATAATAGAAGGTGCAGGAGCATTGTGGAGAATGTAGTGACTTAGCCTAGACAACTTAATTACCCTCTAAGTCTGAGTTGACAAGAAGAACTTGATAGACTTCCTGTTATTTTCTATATACTACTTATACAACTACTACATGGTCTGTGCACTACTTTTTCATGGTCATCATGTGACTACCTCATGTGATGTCATGCGTTGCAACTGTGACTTGTGATCCATAACCTGTTGTTATACTGCCAGTGAATTTATGGTAGAAAGTAGCATTTGATATATCTTATACTAACAAATTCCTAATTGGAATTTGCTCTAGAACCCATTATTGGTCCTCAGAATGTACCAAAGTGTTATATGAAACAGTGAGCAGGCAGAATTGGGTCTAGAGCTCATGAAAATACCTTAGGAAACAAGTAAGATGAGTTGGTATCAGGTTATATATAGAGTTATCAGATGATAACATTCTAAATCTACCTTGTATTGGATATACCTTGATAGAGATGGAATACTTGAGCTCTAGAACCAGCAGTATACTAGTAACAGACTTAGACAGATAAACTGCTGATTGCAAATAAGCATTGATGGTATCAGATCAGATATATACAGACAAATAATACCTAGGATGTTGTTATACTGGACAGCCATTTAGGCAATAAAAGTGGCAATTTTCACCTTAATAACAAGAATAACCAGCTCGAGAATTGAGTTTGGCCCTCTGGAAATATTCCTTAGACATCCCATTGTAGACTCAAGCACACCACTTGAGTAGCAGAGTAGTAGCTGTGACCACCACTACAGAGACCTCATAGGTGCTTGCCCAGGCACCCCATATTAGATTCAAAATGGAACTCCCTTCTAGAGTACTCTTGACAACAAAGGTAGACTTTTTTTTTTTTTTTTTTTAATTCAACAATTCATTACATAGGACTCGATGGTAGACTGTGGTAGTTACAGCTAACTACTTAAGTTAAGAGAGAGGGAGATGAAAGAAAGAAAGAAAAAGGAAAGTTAGAGAAAAGTATAGGGAACAAGAGCATGAGATACATGGCTATGTAGAGCAAAATAATACTGCTAGAACTATGTGATGTCTTCTTGAAAGCAAAATGTGCCTGGGTTATGATCTAGGAATGTGAGGATATCTTTGAGAGAGTCTTGTTTGGGGTTTCATAATTGTTGGTAGCATTTGCAATTATAGAGAATATGGTCTCTTGTTTCAAGTAGAGCCTGGTCATAAGGGCATGAAGTAGGTTCATTAGGGAAGAATCTTTTCCTATATTCGCCAATGGGAGCGTGATTGGTGATGAGTCTAGTGACCTGTGCACATAGTGAGTTAGACACGCTGAAGTGTTTAAGCCATGACCCTCCTTTAGAATAGGAGGGTTATATGGGTTCGTTATTGTTATCATTAAGATCTAGGAAGTTTCTTCCCCTGAGGTCAGATGCCTGAAAGTACATTTGCCATTTTTTGAGGATTGAGTCACATTTCTCCTTTTTGCTATAGTCCCATGACGTTTTACTGGGAAAGATTGGATGAAACTTGGAGGTTTTTGACTCTTTGTTGACTAGTTGATGAGAAGGCCTCTTATCATCACTGGGGCAGTTCTAGAAGGTTATGGAGTTTCTAGGATTTTTTTGAGAAAAAGGCTCTAAGGTCTTGGGAGATGGCAATAGAGTACAGTTGAAATAGGTAGCATAATGTATTGAAGATCTTTTGGGCAGTAGGAATGGCATTAGTAACAACAACTATGTTTGTAATATCATTGATATGGACGGCTTAGCTTATTCCATACCTAATAGCAAAGAGTTCTGTTTCAGTGGGCAAAATGTTCATGGTGTGATATGTGGCTTTAGTAATTAAGGTTTGTTCTTTTCGAATGTGTGTAACTGATGTGGCGATATTGTTTTTGACACTTGCATCTGTTATAATAAAGAGGGTGTCAGAATTGTTTTTTGAGGCTTTGTAGATGTTCTTGAGTTTGTTAAGGTGGGCAATTCTTGCTTTGGTATCTTTATGCTTAACTATATTAAATGAGAAACAGTCAGAGAAAGTATCTACTAAGCAGAAACCAGGAGATAGTTTTTTGTTGAGATTATCAAATGCAGGTAAGACTTGATTGAGGCGATGGTTGATGTCTATGATGGGACTCTTGATTTTTTGGTTTTGTTTGGGTGTTAGTTGACTGGTGGCCATGCAATAGGGTTTGGCCTGTTTGGAGTGTTGCTTGTTTAGTAAAGCATTAATAGCATGTTGCATGGGAAGTGAGACAACCCAAAGATGGTAGCATCCCACAAGTTTATTGAGGTAAAAATGGATGGGGATGAGGCCAGCAATAGCTTCTACTTCCCATGTAGGAGATGTATAGAAAGCACTTGTAATCCATAGGATAGCTTTTCGTTGCATTTTCTTTAGGTCTTTTAGAGGGTAGAAAGTGGGAGCACCTTTGAAATACCATAGTTGGAGTCCATAGAGTGCAATGGGGAGTATGCAGGTCTAATATAAGAGGTGTTTGTGTACAGGAGATAGGCCTCTGGTAGAGTTTCCAAGCATTTTCATGCTTTTGATGGTAGAGATGGCTTTGTTTGCATAATATTGAGTGTGATATCAAAAGAAAAGTTTCTTATCAAAGAAAAAACTGAGGTACTACCACATGCTTTTGGGTTTGAGGGTAGGGCCTCCTGCTGATCTGAGGTTGAGTAGTAGAGGATTGTTTTCTTTGGTGGCTCTAGAGAAGTGGAAGACCTCAGACTTGCTATGTTCAATGGCAAGTCCAAAATTATTGAAGAGGGAGGAAATAACGCTGTAACTACTGAGAAGAGTATTGTTTGATTTTTCCCAACTCTTCTCCTGAGAAACAAATAAACTGTTATTAACGAAAGAAAGAAGAGAGATAGGAATAGAAAGATTAATGATTTTTTTTTGAAATATATGGAAGAGAGGAGATACATAGAAAGCAGAAAGTATCAGGAAAAGAGTAGAGCCTTGGCCAACACCAATATCTGTGTTGAATGCTGGGGATGTGAAGTGGTTCCAGACATATTGAGTATGTCTATTGACCAAGTAGTTAGAGAAAAACTAAGAGATCCTGTTGTCGAAACTAGCTTTGGTCAAGATTAAGGGAATAAGGTGGTAGTTAAGAGAAGAAAAGAATTGTGCAATATCAAATACTAGGGTGCTAGTATGGAGTTCCTTGATCCAGCCAGCACAAATAATATGTGTGAGGTATACTCCTGCATCTGTGGTGGAGCACTGTTGAATACCACCTAGTTGGTTAGGGTATAGAAAGTTTGATGAGATAGCATGAACCTGAATTCTATTGCTCATGACTTTTTCAATGAGTTTGCCAATTGTGTTGAGTAAGACAATGGGTTGGAAGGATTTGAGGGAGTCATATAATGATTTGTTAGGTTTGGGAATGATAATGAATGAAGATCTCTTGAAATGCATAGGCCAGTAACTAAGGTTAATACAAGCATTAGCAATGTTAACAATGTTGGTCATGCAGCCTTCATCATATAGTATTCTCTTGAGATGTCTCCATAATAGATAATCTGGGCCTGGGGCAGAGCTGTTATTGCATTTGTTGAGTGCTTCATGAATTTCTGTGCTAGAGAAAGGAGGGCCATTTAGCTGCAAGACTAGGGGTAATTTCCTCAAGGAGTTGTGGATTAGTTGGTCTGTTTTGAGCAGAGTTATATGACTGATGGAGAGCATACCATAGGTCATCCAAGTTATTACATGGTTGACCATTGAATTTAATAGCCTCCATGACTGGCAGTTTGTGCTTTTTGACCCAATTCATTAGGTCCTATGGTCTTTTGTTAAGTGAGGCAATTTCCTGGATTCTCTCATTAAAGAATGATTATTTAGCTATCTTGACTGATTTTCTATAAGATTTCCAATCACATCTTTCACCTGATTATCAATATGTAGCAAGGTTTCTTTTGCAGTCTTCATTCTACTATTCTTTAGAGCATTTGGTGATGTTGACATATTTAGAGTACTTGTTCCAAAGGTCTTCTATAACTATAGCAAGTTTCTGTATAATGCTCTCAAGACTATTGCTATCTGGGATGTTAGATGTATCAGTAGAGCTTATCTTCTCCCCTAGTTCCTTAATAAACTCTTTCTCTTCTTTGCTATTCTTAGTAATTGTTTGTTTCATCATGTGGATGTATTCCTCTTCAATGGCAATTGATACAGTTAAAGGAGCATGGTCTGATGGTCTCTGTAAGTCTGGTATGATTTGGTGATTATCAAAGCCTCTATGGTTAGGTCGAAGGAACATGAGATCGATGACCGAGTTTAAGTCCTGAGCATTGTTTGTATACCATGTAGGAATAGGGTTAATGGGGGTGGATAGTTCTAGGCTGAGGCTATCACTGATTTCGTGGAGAGTATTAGCATGTATTGAGTGATGAGGATAAGATAGGTCCCAGTCACTATCACAGATGTTGAAGTCATCTGTCATTATGATGACATTATTCAAGTTGATCTCAGTATCCTTCAGATGCTTTAAGGCACTTTGTTGGCTATCAGAGTAGACATTCAAGAGAAAATGCATAGTGCCATGATTGAAAAATGATATAAGGTTGATATCTTGATAGTTGAAGATATCTTTTTACATAAAGAATCGTAGTTTGGAGAGTTTAGTATTGACATATGTGGCAACTCTTGGATAATTATTTTCTGTATCTGAGTTTCTGACAAATAATATCCAGGATGGGTAGTAGGGTGCTCCAATGAGATTGTTGCCTTCTTGGAATAATATGCTAGGGATTTGCCATATGTTGGACCAAGGGGGTTCTTGGATGAGGATGATGTCATAGTTCTTGTTGTTCTCAAGAATTGAATCTGTAAGTAGTTTGTTTTTTCAAACATTTTGTGAGAATATTTCTAAGAATTTTATAATCATTGTTTAACCCTACTCACAACTAAGCAAATTGAATTGTCTCTGATTTCTTGGAGCTCTTGGGACTTTTTTGCATGCCACTCATGGTTGAACCTGTGTTTCCAGAATGGGCAGTCATAACTGTCAGCTTGGTGTTTACCTTTGTAGCTAATACATTTGAACTGATGTGGGCATGGTTCGCCTTTTGCAGTCTCAAGTCTAGGAGGATTAGTTTTGAAATTTGCTTTGCAGTACCAGGCTAAGTCTCTGTGGTGTTCAACTTTGTGGAGGCCATTGCATTTCTGGCATTTGGTTTCATGTGATTGACAAACAAAGGTGGTATATTCCTATTTCTAGCAGTTTTTGCATTGGGGAACACCAGGGTTCATGTTAGTGCTGTGAATAGTAGTAATATGTTGACCTATATTAAAGCATCTGTTGACTAGACTTATAGCTTTGGTACCATTTTGAGAGTTCCATATATCTATCCATATGACAGCTATGTCAGATTTTGGAGAAGCTTTGATGATACAAGAGCAAGATGCTAGTGTAATGTCATTAAAGAGATGGATTCTTTTGATGACTTCTTCTACTTGGTTGTGAGAGATAGGGGTACCATTGTTGGTTATATATGGAATACCTAAGATTTTCAGATAGAATTTGGATTGGAGAAGATGAGGGGATGAGACATCATTAGGATTAATGTTGTCAGATTCTTTGATATATTTTTCAATGATGCTCATGTCAGATGATGAAGCTATTTGGTTAGTAGTGACAATAATGCCTCTGTTGTCTGAGTGGAGAAAGTTGGCTATGACATCAGATTTAATAGACTTGAGAAGTCTATTGATGTTGAAAATATGTTTATCAGCACATGTGATAATGATGTTGGAATTGTTCTGGCTCATGGGTATGATGATTTGCTTCCTAAAAGGCCCTTTGGCAGTCATATTTAGCTTCGGGCATGATTTCTAGTTGGTATTATAAGCAATATTGTGCATTTCAATAATTTTTTTTGTTAACAGTTTGGGGAAGGCCTCTTTTAACTTCAGAATATCTTTAGCATTTCCTTTTGTGGCTTGTGAAAAAGACCTAGTATTCCTGTGGTGTTTAGATTTGGCCAGGATGCTCACACTGGGCCTGGGAGAGATAGGAGAAGAAATCCTGGATATGTTAGCTAGGTTAGTCTTGTTGTTTACCTTTGTGCTTGGTATGTCTTTCCTATTAAACTATGAGGCGACACATTGTTGAAAGGTCCTCAACTTATCATCTACTAGGAGCTTATTCCATCCAGAGTTGTAGATTGAAGATATGAGGTCCTATGCTACAAAGCCAAATCCAGAGATTTGGGGGATGTCTTGGTCATCTTTGTCACCTAAGGGTTTTTGTTTAATGAAGGTGACAATCCTTTAAAGAGAGCAAGCAATGTTCTTGGCATTGCCATCTAGGAATTTGTCTGTACCAAATAAAGAGATTGAGCTGAAATTTCCATCCCATAGTTATAGGTCTGCAGGTTGGTTTGCCTGATATGGAATAGCCAAGGGTTCTAGGCCCAGGGGAGTAGCTGAGTAATTAATGCCATTGTCCTAAGGTATAGGATTGGGTAGATAGGCCTCGTTATGATCATGAGGTATACTAGTTTGAGAGGAGGCTTCTTGTGCCCTCTCATCAAGTTGGTCAGCCCACAACTTGTGACTATGGGTTTGTATCCTATTAGTTTAATCTATGGAGTATCAGCAGCTAAAGTCTGATGACTAGAATTAAGCCAACTGTCTCTTTGTTCAGCGTTTGACAAAAAGAACTCAATAGAGTTCTTGTTGGATTTACTGCACTACTTATACAAATGGCTAACCCTAACCCTGTGCTAAAGTCTCACACTTCCTTATGAGTCACTTTTATCTCATGCATCTGTCGATAAGAAAGATAAAAGAAAAGAAAATAGAAAAGAAAATAAATATTAACTTAGCTGTTGAAAGGGTGCAAAAGGGAATTGCATACTGGGACAAACAAAACAATGATGTGCCAGCTCCCAATTGCATGCTAAAGGTCCAAGGGGAGATTATTAAAGTTGAAGGTTTATAAATAATTAGAGAAATAAGAATTATACACAGCTCCAGTAAAATATAAGTTGGTGGTTGTAAAAGGATCATAAGATCTCTCTAGATCATTGTCACATAGCCTCCCTAAGGTGTTAACCTTTACACACCATGACAAAAGCTCCTCTGGAAAATACAGTTAGTTGATCACTCATGAACTCTCTATACTCAGTTGTCCCCTTATCTGCACCTCTAACACTGAATCTTATGGGTATGATGCAATCCAAGTGTGCACCTAGCCAAGCTTTCCCAGCCTGCTGTCCTCTCCAAAGCCTACCTGAGTTGCATCTGCATTTTCTCTCTAGATCGAGTTCTAGGTATATTCTGTGTTCTTCTCAAGACAACCCACTAGTTCCAGTCTTCTTACTCTCATTAGATCCATATTCACGATTCCAGAGGCAGTGTAGATGAGGGTAGAAGTCAAGAGGTTCTTCTCTAATCCAACTGCACTCTGGATACTATATTAAAATATTACAAAGCCCTGAAACTCAAGAAATAAAATATAAAAAGGGAAACTATTACTACTTTTAGGATTCTATCACCTCCTTTTTGCCCTAAGTCCTCCCAAATTCCTACTGATAACATGGCCCTCTCCTTTCTTTGTAATGATATATTCCCTTACCAAGTCCTTCCTATCAAAGATGACGTGTCTTCATTGCCGCTCCCTTCTAGAATATTCTTCTGTCTTTCTCTATTATGCTCTTGATGCTGCTCTGTAATTTGGACTTCATTGATTACCTGTTAAGCTATTAGCAAGTCTCAATAAATGTCTAGTATCTTCAAGTTGCATCTTAGAGGTCATTTATCTAAATATAATTGATCTGATGCCATCAATGCTTATTCACAAGCACAAAGTCTATCAGTCTAAGTTCTTCATCTGAGTAGTACTAGTTCTAGAGTATAAGTTTACCAGCTTTCTAAGTTAGTCCATCCAAAAGTGGATCTAGAGCATAGTCCCTTAGTAACTCTCTTAGTAACCTGATGCCAGTTCATCTTAATTGCTTCTCGAGGTCTCAACACAAGCTTTAGGTCAATTATCACCTGCTTAATGTACTCATCATATAATGTTACGTTCTGAGGATATAGAAAGGGTTCTAGAGAAAATTCCTATTAAGAATCCATTGTTATAAAGCTTATCAAATGTTATTTTCTGCAGAAAATTTGCTTGCAGCATAACACCGTTTTGCCAAGTTATGACATGGAGGAGGTTTTGGATACGTTAGATTTGGTTGACTCCATAGATTGGAACCTCTGTTGATTGTAATTGATGCTTGAGGAATGTTCTCTCTGAGTGGTTTTGTTGACTTCTATTAAAGACAAGGGATCTTGTATGTTGTGGTTAGTGTTCAGAGCATTGTTTATTGGATGAGAGAAGAGAAATTTTTGTATATTTGCTAGTTCTCTATTGGGTGCTACCATATGAGATAGTGGTATAAGAGAGAAATGCAATGATGGAGGTGGACTTTGAAGACTAATGTTTACTAGAATGACATCATATCTCAGCAGCTAGCAGTGCTATATCCAGAAAAGTTATCATCAGATCTAAGCTATCATTGCTGATGGCTAATTATAACAAGATCAAGAAGAATGAGTTGACATAAAGTCATATTGTAATCACAATGGAAAGAGACTAGGTCTTGGAGAAGTGAGAGGATATAGAAGAAGTAGTAAGAAGATTAGAGAAGTTGAGAAGAGAGGTAGAAGAGGGGTTTGATGAAGATAACATGCTTGAGAATAAGATAACTTGAGATTGCCACCTCTCTCTACAGTCCATCAAAAGGCTCAAGAACTATCTATCATGCATGGAAAAACCCTAGGAGCAAGATTAGAGGAGTGGAGAGTGGCCACCAAGTGTTCAGAAGAGGTACTGCCTCATCATTTTGGTCTTACTATGTTTGGGAATTTGGAGGTTTTCTTTGTCTCATTTTCTTTGTTGTCTTACTGCTTTGTAATCCTAATAAAATACTCTAGGGCATAGAAGGGAAATAAAGTATTATACTCCATCATTATCCCTCTCTATTGCTTTAGAGCTTAACAGCTATTTGAGTGACTGAGTCTCTAAGTTTCTAAGTTTTTTACTTTATTTTCTAAACACCAACAAACCTTCCCTCAAAGGGAAATTTGAGCCCCAACAGGCTTGGGCATTTGCTTACACTAGGAGCTAACTGCTTGCTATGTGTTTTTGGAGTAGGCTTCTAGTTGTACAGTTAGCTAAAGAAGAGCCTACACAACAGCACAGGAATTCTAGGTAATACTGCTGTATTAACAGTGAGCCAGATTACTAGACTAGGTAAGGGCAGTAGTGTCATGGTACAAGACAAATACATGCCTTAGAGATCCAACTACAGTGAGATTAACCTCAAGTGAATTCATTAAAAACTTTATTATAATTTCTTTCAGTTACTTGAGTTTTCTTTTTCCATTTTTCCCTTTTAAAAAGCTCTCTTCTTTATTTGATCATCTCCCCAGTACCTACTTGTTTAAAACACAATTGTGAAACATCTTGGAGATTTTGCTTCTTTCATTTGTGATTACCTTTATTTTGTGATCAATTCCTTTTGATCCCCATCAATGTAAAAGAAGCAACATGGCTGGTTAAATACCTAGAGAGAATGCTGTCTAGAGAGAAACTGATAGAATTATGAGTGATAGCATTGGCTAAACATGTTGCCCATATAGAGAAGATAAGAGAGTGTGTTACCAAGGAGAAAGTCAGAAGGACTTTACAATTAGAAAAGGATATGGAACATAAGATAAGAGAGTTCAATCTAGGACCAGGTAGTCTAGTTCTGGTAAAGAATTTGGCTATAGAAATGTCAGCAGATAGAAAAATAAAACCAAAGTATCTAGGACCTATAGTAGTGGTGAGAAAATTACAAGGTGGCACTTATATCTTAGCTGAACTTGATGGTTTAATATGACAGAATAAAGTGGCAGCCTTCAGAGTAATACCATACCTCTCTAGAAAGAAACTTAACTTCAACTCAGAAGTTAGAGACCTGCTAGATGCCTTAGAGGAGAACTTAAGAGAACTTACTAAGGAATTAGACAGGGATTATCACACAGGGGAGTCAACAACAAGACTATTTGATTAGGAATAATAGCTGAGATACAATTGAGTGGATAGTATAAAGCAGAACTAGATTAAAAGAGAAAGCTCTTTTTAGAGAAAATGAGATAGACTACTTAGTAGACCTAAGAGCAATGTAAGAGTCATAGATAAAAAAGAGATGATCCTGCTCCTTGGTGGCATCTTTGTAGTTGCAAGCCACATTCTCTAAAGAATAGATAGATTAAAGAACGTGAGAGGACACAAAGAAAAGGACAACCTCAATAGTGGGAAGAGAATAGACGTGAATAGTGGAGTTTTGAACACTGATGCCCTACTTGTAAAAGTCCTGAGTGGCATAGAATATAGCCCTGGCTAAAGAAGATAAGCTAAGAAGAAAAAGCGAAGAGAAAGAAACTTATCTTCTTTGACAAAACTATTGTTCAAACCAGCAATAAATAAAGGTGCAGAAGCAGACTAAAGAAAGAAGTTAGAGAAAAGAAATGATAAAAGAAAAGAAAACATACTGCAGAAGCAGTAGTAGGAACAGTTTTCACAAGGGGAACTAGAAGAGGAGATAAATGTGTGACTAGTAAAGGAGGAAAAACAGAAAGACCGCTAGTATTATCAACTTGCATAGGAGACTAGAAAAGGAAAATGAGATTTAGTATATAAGAATAGAGAGAGATACTGATGTGAGCCTGATAAAAGAGACATTTAGCAATGTTATTATATAGAGTATAACAATGATTACCTTCTTGTCACTATCCAAAGAATTAGTCTCACTATCAGGAGGAGACAGAGCCCTGACTTTGCAACACTAAACAGAGATAAAAAAAGAAGAGAGATATCAGTAAAGGCATCTAGAAAGAAGGAAAAGAAGGCTACAGACCTTAGAAGAACTGGACTTGCCAGTGTTAGTGCTCAACATGCTACTAGTACTAGGAGGAGAATCCTGTAAAGAGACTGGAAGGCTAGAACAAACATCAGTTAACTTCAGACTCTTCTCATACTGGTTTATAAACATCTGTAACTGCTTATAAATTGGGAGATAGATAAATAAATAGCTGTGGTCTTTGTGGAAAGTTTCAGAAGATCACTTGGCTTTGTTCAGAATGTTGATATAATCAGGCTTTCCAATAGCAATAGGATCAGCACTCAGTTAATCTAGATAGAGTTGCTAATAGAGGAACAATGAGAAAATAGAAAATCAAAAGCAATAGAGTTGGAAAAAAACTTATAGCAGGTTTGGCTAAACTGTCAATAGCCATCTTGAGAGAACCAAGAGTGGTCTCATGATGAGCATAGCATTGACTATAGTAGAACACATTAGAGATGGCATTAGACAATTTCAGAAAGATGTTTTGAGTTTTGTTGGCTACAGAGAAAGACATAAAGCAGATGACAGAAGACGATAAAGGATTAGGATGACTAAAGAAGCAAAAGTAGTTATATATGGGAGACAACCTCTGCCCTGCATGCAGAAAGATCCTAGAACATAGTAGAACATAGTGGAAAATTAATAGAAGGATATCTGAAAAAGGAAAAAGAAAAATCAGAAAGAGAGTCAAAAAAAGAGAGGAAATCACTGGGAAATATAACATATATTGACTGGGGATACAGAAAGCTTCTAGAGACAAGGAAAACAATCTAGAACAATAGTGAGAACACCATTTTTCTATGATGGAGAGAGAGAAAAGAAAAGTAGAGCCAAATAGAGATATAAGAAGAAAAAGAAAAAATGAACTTGGATAAAGTTTTGGTGAGATAAGATCTAAAAATAGATATATGTGACCAGAGTGATGGAAACAGACATCTAGAGGAAACTCACATATCACACAGAGCAATAATCAAGTAGAAAAGACACATGTATAAAAAATAGATATAATAGATATAGAAAAATACAGAAAAGCAAACTAAGATGTATCTAGAGAGACAAACTAATAGAAAAAACTCAAGCCCAACCTTTACCCTTATGAGACTATTGATCATGAAGAGATTGCATGTCTTGAAGGACCTGTACATAATGTTTGTCAAAAGTTGTCATGACTTAGCAAAATGGCTAAGTTATTTTCTATTTTTCCTTTTGTTTTCTTTTCTTTTATTTAGTTAGATCATTACTAAGGTGGAGTGTAAGAAAGTATCATATAATAGTCACAAAGTCACAAAGGTGTGAGTGATGTCACAGAATGGTCACAGAGTCACATCACAGTCACAAATATGTGACAAGGTAGTCACATGACAGAAGTAGCATGAGGACCATGGGAGGACAGAATATAGCCACTGAAGTAAAATGTATAAGTAGTGTAGAGAATTCAATAGAAACTCTATCGAGTTCTCCTTGTCAACTCTGACTTGGAGTGGACTTAAGTCATTATAGCTAGAGTCTTACAAAAGTGAGTAGATTAGAAAGTTCACCACTGAAATCAGAAAAGGCAATACCCTTGTGGAATGAACAAACAAAAATGAAATGAGTATTAAAAAGCTAAGAAGTGGTAGCTTGAGAGAAAAGACTAGTCTTAGAGTTGCAAGTGGCTATGGTAGCTTCAAACAATATGTCCCAAGATTTATTGGAGTTGACGAGACTACTAGAGACCCAATAGTCTGGATCATGAGAGTAGTACTCCTGTGAAACAAGAAGTTCTTTGGCAAATTCAGACACCTGGTTCTGATAAGTGGCCAGGGTGGCACTGAGAGCGTTGTAGGCTAAACTGATGCAATTCTAAAAGGCCATGAGAATGCAAAGATGAGACATAATATCTAGAGAGAATTAAAAAGAAAAAGACTAAGTGTTATGGCCTTAACCATAACATTAGACTTAGCAGAGTATTACCTAAAATTAGTCAGCACAGTTGAAGTATGTGTCTGTTAGCTAGTATACCCTAGCTTTGTTCTTCATAAGGCAAAACTTCAATCTATCTTTTCCTTCTCATCTTATCCCCTATGATCCTAGTCCAGAACCCTAGTCTTGAACTTGAAGCAAGGATTGGTACAGAGGCTGGTTTAATCCTTAAGGTTGTAACTAAATCCTCAAAATCACTTTCCTTCATGTGGAATTTCTGGTCCTAACACTAAGAAGAAAATAAGAAAATGTATGCTGACTACTTGTAAAGCTAGGCACATGAGTTTGTTCTACCCAAAACTGCCAGGAAGAAGCCAGTTATTGATGGGTACAATGAGGCATGTGAGTCAAATCACAGCAAACACAGGCTTAAGAGGCTTTGATGAGATTGTAGCAGTAGTATAATTAGAGCAAGGAATAAAAGATTGAGAATGGCACTCTTTAGTGCTAGAAGCCAAACAGTTTAGACATTTGAGATGGCCAGCAAGGCCCTACAAAGAGAGAAAAGTCAGTAAAAGTAGATCTAGAAAGAAAAAAAAGAGTAAATACCAAGTCCTTATGAGTCAGAGAAGCAAAAAGAGCTAGAACCATCTCCAGGAGAGGGTGCCCAACAGATATGCCATAAAAAGAGACAATGTCACATGCTAGAGGATGGAAACAGAGAATAATTAGATCTAGAAAGAGAATATAGAAAGAAGATATGACTTATAGTGAGAGGAAGAATGGTCTCAAGCCAACCAATTTCTAGACTTAGCTTTCAGAGAAGGGTCTACCTTATGGATTTGATACTTCTTGCAAGGAGGAGAGACCAAAGTAGATAGACCAGTAACAGGTCGTTGAGAGGAAGTATAGGGTTTTTTAGGCTTTAGCTTGAGTTTTGGAGAAGAAGAACAAATAGTACTAATAGATTCAGTACTAGACTCTTCCCTATCAGAATACACTATAACTAAGGATAGAGGGGGCAGAGAGATAGGTCCTGGGGAAGGGAATATATGTCAAGGAATGGGATAGGGATAAGACTTTGGTCTAGATAAACAAACAAGAGAGTTAGTAGCTTATATAGCAATAGAACAGCGCTGAGCCTTTAGAACTATGGCTAAAGCAGACTTAGAGACTGGAAGAGAAGGGAAAGCTAAAGCAAGGGCAGTAGGGGCTATAGTAGATTCTAAGAAAAGAGAATTAGAAAACAGATAACTAAAAGAAAAAGAGAAAAAAAACACATCAAGGACTGGCTCAATGATAGCAGGAGTTGTTAAAGACTGGACAAGACTAGGGAGAGAAAGCAGAGTTGGAACTACCTCTTTAGGAATAGTAACCAGGGTAAGATCTATGGGCGCAATAGTAGAAGAATGAGGAGACAATAGTGGCTTCTCTACAGATAAAGTAGAAGAAGGAGCAGGATTAGATGGCATGGGACATAACAAAATGTTTGTATAGATTGGCATAGGGGCCAGAACTACTACATGACTAGAGTTAGTATCAGCAGGAGAAGGAATAGAAGGAACTAGGGGCTATTACAAATAGTTACTTACTTATTTGTAATTATAGATGCTATAGCTCAAAGGGACTTAGAAGCAAAGTTTAGATAGTGACAAAAGATGTTATTAAGTCTGAGGTCTATTCCTCAGACTAGAAGTCCTTATATACAGAAAAGTGATAGTCTGTATACTAGAACAGGCTATCATATGCTACTATCTATCATAACTTGGCAAAATAGCTAAGTTATTATTTATATTTCTCTTCTTTTCTTTTCTTTCCTGGACTTACTACACAAGGATGGAGTATGAGAAAGTATCACATGACTAATGGTCACAAGTCACAGTAAGTGATGTCATATGACTAAGTCATATGAGGACTGTGGTAAAGTAGTGCACAGACCATGTAGTAGTTGTATAAATAGTGTACAGAATTAAATGGGATGTTATGAGAGCCCCAGAAAGGAAAGAGTTTTCCGTACATTTGAACATTTGATCTCTAATATCAAGTCATATAACAGGGTCAAGATATAAATAGCATGGGAGATTAGGTAATCATATCATGTGACAAGGTCATGTGATCATAGAATGTTCTGGAAGGTCATGTGATCATGTAGTAATAGGAGCACAGCTACTTGTAAAGTAGTATAAGTAGGTAGTCGAATCTAACAGAGAACTCCATCGAGTTCTTCCTAAACACTCATCTCGAGTGGTCCCTAAGTCGTCAAGACTCTATGATAACATGGGAACTCCATTGAGTTTTTCTTTAACTTGAACTTAGAGTAGATTTAAGTCACCTTGGCTAAAGTCTTACACTACCTATTGTTCTACATATGGTAGTGCCTTTGTGTTGTAAAATGCAATAACTTAACCATATAAAGGCTGTCCTTTGTTCTAATTAAAGGCAGATAACTAATCAATGTCTATGTACAAACATTGAGGTCTTCATATCTCTACTAATATTAATTGCCTTGGGGTTGTCTTAGACTCATTTTGAGCATCATGAGGAGGGCTTCTGTTGAGCCTAGAACTGAAGCATTGATCATGGCAGTTTCCAAGATATTAGCAATTTAATAAACAGTACTATAGTGGTTATGTGTTGATCTGCTTAATATCTCAGTCAATACTGATTGTTTCAAGACATGACTAGCATAGATAAAAAGGTCTTTTTGAAGGCTTCCCATAGCCATTAAAACTGTGAGAATAGTTGAAGAATTGATAGAGATATGGCCAAATGAAGTTTATGACAAGGACTGTATAAGCTTTTGAGTATTAGACAACAGAACTAAGATCTGATCATTGTGCTCAGCAGAAGGATGCATAGCATGGAGGTCAATAAGATGCTGTTGGAGTGTGAGTAGGGCAGACATAAGAACAATAGAAAAAGAATGAAAAGGGAAAAAAGAATGAGCTCCTAAATTTAAAAAGAAAAAGTGGCTGTCATGGAAAAACAAAACAGAAAGGATCAATTATTGATCCTATACAAAAATATTAGATAAGCTATAGAGAGTTTTAAATTTAGCTAGAATGACAAATTGACAGGATTCAATTGATATAACTCTGTAAAAATTGTTCTAGAAAAGTATCATAGATAAAAGCTACCATTAAATGAAGAAGCAATAATGGAAGAGAACTAAGGACAATCTTGGGATTACATGGCATTGGATTATTTTTAGAGGGGACTATTACAGTAAGAATAGAATGTAAGATATCTGCAGATGGTAGTTTAGACCCAAAATCTAGCCTTGAGCAAACAATTGAGGACAGTCATTTATAGTGGGGGGAAAATGTTATGCTGCTAGTGAATTTATGGTAAAAAGTAGCATTTGATACACCTTATACCAACAAATTTCTAATTAGAATTTGCTCTAAAACCCATTATCAGTCCTTAGAATGTACCAAAGTGTTATATGAATCAGTGAACAGGTAGAATTGGATCTAGAGCTCATGAAAATACCTCAGGAGACAAGTAAGATGAGCTAGTATCAGGTTATACACAAAGTTATTAGATAACAATGTTCTAGATCCACCTTGTATTAGATATACCTTGATAGAAATAGAATACTTGAGCTCTAGAACCAGCAGTATACTAGTGATAGACTTAGACAGATAAGCTGCTGATTGCAAATAAGCATTGATGGTATCAGATCAGATATATTTAGATAAATGACACCTAGGATGCGACTTAGAGAATTTGAACAGTAGTTGGAACTTACTAACACTTGACAGGTAGCTAAGGAGTTCTAAATCACAAGCCAACAATAGAGAAAAGAACATCAAAGGATGAAGAAGATTCTAGAAGGGAATAGCAATGGGGACACTGTTATGCTGCTAGTGAATTTTTTGCAGAAATATAGTATAGGATACAACTTATACCCCTGGATTTCACTATTGGAACTTACTCTAAAGACCTCCTTGTCACAAACTTCATTTGGTCATATCTCCACCAAATCTTCGACGATTCCCACGGTCTCAAAGCCAGCTTAAAGCCCTTAAGAAGACCTTTCGATCGATGCCAGTCACGTCTCGAGGCAATCAATAATGACCGAGATATTAAGCAGATCAACTGGTAACTACCATGCTACCATTTATTAAATTGCTAATATCTCGGAAACCGCCGTGATCGATGCTTCGGTTCTAGGCTCAGCAGAAGCCTTCTTCATAACGCTCAGAATGAGCCTAGAACAACCTCAAGGCAATTAATATTAGT